>LIDZ01005683.1_pt6 | contig 49841 bp, 57 predicted proteins | sample 644651 | NCBI WGS metagenome assembly LIDZ01 (sample SAMN03856242, study PRJNA289617) | food metagenome | isolation source: wine grapes on drying loft during traditional withering process | host: Vitis vinifera cv. Corvina | place: Italy: Gargagnago di S. Ambrogio di Valpolicella | collected 2014-01 | reverse complement strand
TTAATATTTCCTTATTTAGTGTATGATAAGAACTATTCTACAATTGCACCAAAGAAGATGCCGACAGCATTTATTTACACAATGGGTGTTCCAGAAGAAATGATGGAAAAAACCAATTATTTAGTAACATTCAATAGGATGGAATCTGTGATAGAACGTATGCTTACAAAACCACAAGTTATGTATTCTAATGACACTTACCAATTTGATGATTACTCAAAATATAAAGCTGACGCCTTCTCTGAAGAAAAAAAAGCATCCCACAGAAAAATACAATTTCCTTTAGATTGTGAAAAAGCATTTGAAATAGGTGCAAATTTAATAAAGTAATATATAATATCGTGCAATTTGTTCAATATACACAGTACTAAATATATCTTTGGTGCTGTGTTTCTTATTTTAAATTTTAGAGTATTGATTTTAAAGTAAATGGGTGATATACTCATTTACTTTTTATGCTTTTTTTTATTTTATATAATAGTTAGCATCTACAGCACTCCATCTTATTAAAGCGTGAGATAAACGCTTGCTAGCTACTTAGCCAAAGTATCATTTTAATGGATAAGTTGAACTAAAATTCAATTTAAATAAGAATGAGGAGGAATGAAAAATGAATTCAAGTATAGCAATTCAAGTATTACCAAATGTGGAAGGTGAAGAAATCATTCGTATTGTAGATGAAGTCATAGCGTATATCAGGAGCACAGGATTGAACATGTTTGTTGGCCCTTTTGAGACCACAATTGAAGGCGATTATGATGAACTGATGGAGATTATAAAGAGGTGTCAAATTATTTGTATAGAGCAGGGGGCTCCAAGTGTTATGGCTTACGTTAAAATAAGCTATAATCCCGAAGGTGTATGGACCATTGAGAAGAAAACAAAAAACATCATCTGGAAATAGAAAGTAAGGATAAATAAAATGGAAAAATCAATTATTAAAAAAGAAATATTTACAGCAATGTTAGTAAGTATGGGATATGTCTTAAGTACCTTCGTATCTTTTCCAAGAATGGCTCCGTTTCAGCATTTTATTAATGTTATAGAGGCAGTTTTCCTTGGGCCATTTTGGGGTTTTGCTTGTGCTTTAATGACAGGACTTATGAGAATGGTGTTAAATGGTAGTAGTGTTTTGGCAGTCATCGGAGCTGCTGTGGGTGCATTTTTATCAGGGTTACTTTATAAAATATTCCAGAAATTTATCTGGGCAGTTATTGGTGAAGTAATTGGAACAGGAATCATAAGTGCAATTATTTCTTATCCGGTTATGAGAATATTTTATGGCTTGCCAGAGAGTTCTGTATTTACATATATTCCATTTTTCATTCCATCTTCTTTGATGAGTGCATTACTTGGTTATACATTATTAAAGACATTAGATAAGTCAAAAGTGCTTCCGCATTTTAAATCTATTTTGGATAACAAAAGTTTAGAGATATAAAAATAATAGGAGGAAAATAAATATGTTTAAATCAATATTTGAAAATATATTAAAGGACAAGCCCATTGTCCATTGTATAACCAACTTTGTTACTGTAAATGACTGCGCAAATATTATACTTGCTTGTGGAGGTTCTCCTACTATGGCACATCATCAGGGAGAGGTAGAGGAGATTACAGAAAACAGCCAGAGCCTTGTACTTAATATGGGAAATGTGCATGAAGTGGTTTCCATGATTTTGGCTGGAAAAAAGAGCAATGAATTGAAGCATCCAGTAGTCTTAGATCCAGTAGGAATAGGAGGTTCAAAGCTTCGAAATGAAATATTTGCAAAGCTATCTGAAAATATGCAGTTTTCTGTTATCAGAGGTAATATATCTGAAATTAAAGCAATAGCAAATGGAAAAAGTATAACAAAAGGTTTGGATGCAGATGAGACAGATAAAGTCACAGAAGATAATTTAAACGAAACAGTAGCTATGGCAAAGAGATTGAGTGAATCACTTAAAAGTGTTATTGCAATTTCTGGTGCTATAGATATTGTAGCAGACAAGGAAAAAGCATATGTAATTCGTAATGGTAATCCTATTATGTCAAAAATAACTGGAACAGGGTGTATGTCTACAGCACTAATAGGAGCCTTATGTGGAAGCAATCTAGATAATATATTAGAAGCTACAGCTGCTGCAGTATTAGTAATGGGTGTGAGCTGCGATATGGCCTTCAAAAAAATGAAAAAATTTGAAGGTGGTACCATGATGTTTCGCATGTTTCTAATTGATAGTATAAGCAATATGACTTCAGAAGTTATAAATGTAGGAATGAATATTGAAGAAGTATAGATATGCTATTTTTGATATGGATGGCACCATCATAGATTCTATGCCTACATGGAAGAATCTTGGAAAGATATATCTGACCGGGAAAGGAATTAGAGTTCCGGAAAACTTAAATGAAATTATAAGTGCAATGTCCATGCCAGAATCAGCTGACTATTTTAGAAAAAAGTTTGGAGTCAGAGATTGCGTGAAACAGATTATTTCTGATGTGAATCAATTGATAGAAGATAAATACAGAGATGAAATACCATTAAAACCATATGTGACAGAATATCTTTCACATATGCAAAGAGATGGCGTGATTATGTGTGTGGCCACAGCTAGATCAGTTAAACTGGCAGAGGTAGCACTGAAACGTCTAGACGTGTTACGATATTTCTCTTTTGTAGTAAGCTGCGATGATGTTGGCATTGGAAAAAGCAAACCGGATATCTATTATCTTGCTCTTAAGAAAATGGGAACAGATATAGCAAATATCGTAGTTTATGAAGATGCTGACTATGCAATGAAAACGGCAAAAGATGCAGGATTTTATACCATTGGAGTATATGATGAATCTACAGGTAAAACAAAAGAAGAAATGCAACTGCTTTGTGATAGATATATAGATTCTTTTGAATAATTACTTATGATTGTATTATTTTGGCTACATCGATATATTCATATTAAGATCGATAATATAGTTTTTATAAGAGTAGTATAAAAAATTAACAATTAGAAGATAGAAAAATATATTTGTGTAATGTTGAAGAAACAGATATTATAGATAATAAGCAAATGAGAATATAAATATATAAATATGAAGGGGTGGTGTATTTCCATGACTAACACATTTAATGGATTAGAAATGCTTAAAATCGCTATATTAATGGAGGAAGAAGGAAGAATTTTCTATACTAATGGTGCTAAATATACAACTGGAAAATTAAAAGATTTTTTATTAGCTACAGCAGGTCAAGAATTTTTACATGGAGAAAAATTTTCAGCCCTTTATAATCATTTATTAGGCAAAAAGGATGAAGATTATGACTATCTTTTTGACACTGAAGTAACTTCTTACTTAAAGTCATTAATTGATAATAAAGTATTTGATAAAAAATCACCTCCAGAAGATGCTTTTAAAGATCTAAAATCTGCTATAGAGTATGCTATAAAATCAGAGCAGCTTACAGTAGAGGTTTATACAAAAATGTATGAAGGAATTGTAGAAGGCGAAGTAAAAGAATTGCTTAGTAAGTTAATAGATGAAGAACAGTCACATGTGGAGGAATTTTCAAAACTTTTATAAGTGAAGTAGTTGCAGAACGGATGAAGCCAATGATTGATGGTAGGCAAGACACTATAGTTTATTTGATATTAGTTAACTTTAAATAAAATTAAGGTGAACTAATATCTTTTTTTATAAGTAATCTATTGTTACATACTACTATAGTAAATAATTTTTTCGTTTTTTTGGTATATACGAATTAATAATTTCAGCATCATCATTTTTTATCTTCTTTCCTAATATAACAAGACCTGCTCTAGCTAAAAGGAAAAATAATATTGCAGTTACATCATCGCTTCCAAATCCATTGCAAAAATCACAACTAAAGGAGTATGTCTGGATAAATATTTCAGACTAGAATTGTAGTGAAGATTTTTTTACAATCAACATTATGTCAGAAAATGATACTAATTTAAAAGTAATTTATTAGAACTTAAAATTAGGGAGGCTGCGGAAAGTATTAAAATAAAATATTATAATCGATATATATTACAAAGACTGTATTTTTAAGATTCATATCATTAGGTACATAATTAATAAAATTTCCTATTTGCTCATTTGTATATCTAAAAATTGATAGTAATCTTCAGGCAAGCTTTTACTTAGATCATTTAATAAATTCAAATATTGATTAATTCCATTTTATATCCCCATTTTTAGAATCTGCCTTAGCAGGATATACAGAATACGCTAAAGGGTTTGGAAATCATTACTTAGCTGAACCTAGTGTTACTTTAAGAAAAGGAGAATCGAATATTATTATAGAAATGGGCGTTACTAATTTATCTGAATGTGAAGATATGCCTCTACAATATATGTGTCATATGAATTATGTATATATTAAGAACGCTAAATTAACACAATCTTTACCAAATGAAGCTTTTGTACTTAGAGAATCAATCCCAGCTCATGTTCATCCTACTGAAATATGGCTTTCTTATAACAAAGAGCTTAAGCAACAGCCAGGCAAGCTAAATGTTTTAGATCAATCAGAAATGTATGATCCTGAAATAGTATTTTTCGCAGATAATTTACAAAAACATGGAGAAAACTTAACATTTGAAATGGCTTCTCCAGAAGGATTTACATTCTTTACTAAATTTTCATCAAAAGATTTCAATTTTGCTACTAGGTGGCTATTATATAATGAAGATCAAAAGGTTGCAGCTTTTGTTTTACCAGGAACATGTAGACCAGAAGGATTTAATGCAGCAAAAGAAAATAATAGCTTAATTTATTTAAAACCACACCAACAAAAAATATTTAAAGTTATAACAGGAAAAAAATAAAAGATATTAAAATAAAAATAAAGGAGTTTTAATGAATGAAGATTGCAGTTATTGGTTCAAATATGGTAGATTTAATAACTTATATAGATAGAATGCCAAAAGAAGGAGAGACTTTAGAAGCGCCAGATTTTAAAATGGGATGCGGTGGGAAAGGTGCAAATCAAGCTATTGCAGCTTCGAAATTTAAATCTGATGTTATGATGGTAAGTAAAGTTGGAGATGATCTGTTTGGAGAAAATACTATTAAAAATTTCAAGGATAATGGTATTGATACCAAATTTGTAACCATTCAAAAAAATCAGGCAAGTGGAGTTGCACCTATTTTTGTTGATAAAAACTCTAAGAATAGCATTTTAATTATTAAAGGTGCAAATAAAAATTTATATCCTAAGGATATAGATGATGCCAGTGAGGAATTGAAAAAATGTTCTTTGATTGTTTTACAGTTAGAAATTAATTTAGAAACTGTTTACTATGCAATAGATTTTGCAAATAAAAATCATATTCCTGTTTTGGTAAATCCTGCGCCTGCTACGCCAAATTTGGATTTAAAGTATATTTCTAAATGTGATTTCTTTACTCCAAATGAAACTGAATTACAAATTTTAACCAATAAACCTATAAGCACAGTTGAGGAAATTAAAGAAGCAGCACATTACATTTCTGATAAAGGTGCAAAAAATGTAATTGTTACAATGGGGAGTAAGGGCGTACTGTGGATAAATAATAATGAAGAGCATTTTATTGAAGCGCATAAAGTTAATGCAATTGATACAACGGGTGCTGGAGATGCATTTATTGGTTGTTTTGCACATTTTTATGTAACTACAAAAGATATATTGTTAGCTTTAAAAAGAGCAACAGCCTTTGCAGCACTTAGTGTTACAAAATATGGTACTCAATCTTCTTATCCAACAAAAGAGGAATTTGAAGTATATATTAAAGAAAATAACTAGTATACTAAAGAAACTTCATTAAAATAACATAAATGAGAAGTTGCATAGATTATTTCTTGATCTAAAGGTAAAATTTAGGCAAGAAATAAATATCGCAATTTCTCATTTTGCTTTGTTAGATAAATAAATATATAATATTAATAAGAGTAAAGGAAGTGAAAATTGTGGATAATGAAAAAGAACAATTAAGCGTTGGTGTGGCAAGATTATATTATCAATCAGATTACAGTCAACAACAGATTGCATCACAACTTGGAATATCAAGACCAACAATATCAAGACTTCTACAATATGCCAAAGAAAAAGGTTATGTTAAAATTGATATCATTGATCCATTCGCTGATTTAGATAAGTTAGCGTGTCAATTAAAAGAGAAATATGGATTAATGGATGTTTGTATTGCGTTTTCACCAAATGAGGATTATGTTGCAATCACACAATATATAAGTAAAAAAGCAGCTGAATACTTAGAAGAAACTATAAAAAATGGAGATATTATTGGAGTCAGTTGGGGAACAACAATATATGAAGTTGCAAAAAAACTTAGACCACAAAATGTTAAAGGGGTAGAAGTAGTTCAGCTAAAAGGAGGTATTACTTATTCACAAGTAAACACATATTCTTCAGAGACAATTAGTCTTTTTGCTGAAGCGTTTAAGACAGTACCAAGATACCTACCTCTACCTGTAATTTTTGAAAATGCTATTGTAAAAGAAATGGTAGAAAAAGACCGACATATTAAAAGTATTATAGAGATGGGTATTCAAGCTAATGTAGCAATTTTTACAGTTGGTACCATACGAGATGAAGCATTACTTTTTCATTTAGGTTATTTAACTGAAGAAGAAAAAAATGTCTTAAAGCAAAAAAGTGTTGGAGATATTTGCTCTCGCTTCTTTGATGAAAACGGTGAGATTTGTGATGAAAGTATCAATAATCGTACTATAGGTATTGCTCTGAGTGCTCTTAGACAAAAAGAAAAATCAATTTTAGTTGCAGGTGGTAAGCGTAAAGTGAAGTCTATTCAAGCAGCGTTAAAAGGTAGGAATGCCAATATTTTAATTACTGATCAATATACGGCAAAGAGATTGTTAGATTAAACATATTAGTAGTAAAAAGACTTTGTCAGAGTACTGATGAAAAAATAAATAAATAAATAAATAAATAAATAAATGTACCCCCAAGGTTTTTGAAATTAGGGGTGCATTTTTTTATGTCCCAGAAAGTATAAAAATTCCGAGGATTGACAGTGTGTTATACACTTGAATTAAGAAATCATATATGGTAGATTAATGAAATAAAATAAAATTCATGAAAATTTGTAATAAACATTTAGTATAATAGATATATGAGGTGATATTTTGAAGGTAAACATTTTTTTTAGTTTGGTGCTATTAGTATCAGCATTAATGCTGATTTGCATAGGGTATTTTTCATGGAAAAGAAATAAGGTATATGTTTCTATATCTTTGATTCCGGTAGCAATTTATGCATTTGGATATGCATTTGAAATATTATGTACAAGCATTGAGTGGGTAAAATTTTGGATTAAAGTAGAATATATAGGCGTAGCATTTTTACCTGTGGCTTGGTTAATATTTGCACTAAATTTTACCGGACACAAGGATAGCATTAAAAAGAGTACTTTTATGTTACTAAATATTGTACCTGTTATAATATTAATAATGAATTACACAAATGATTTTCATTATATGTTTTATAAAAAATTATACATGAATACTGATGGTATTTTCCCGATTGTAGAACTAATAAAAGGACCGTGGTATTGGGTTAATATTGCTTATACATATGCTGTGATGGCTATAGGTCTAATAATTTTTATATCAGCTTATTTTAAAGCAGTATCAATTATAAGAAAACAGATATTACTTTTAATAATAGCCTGGGTAATTCCATGGATTTCAGATATTGTTTATATGATGCATCTGATACCCTTCGATGTTGATTTATGTCCACTTGCATTTTCTTTTTCGGGAATGATTTCTAGCTTTGCTATATTAAAATTTAAACTTATAAAACTTACACCAATAGCATTGGAAAAGGTTTTTTCTAATATGTTAGATGGGGTTATAATACTAGATTCTGAAAATAATATAGTTAATTTTAACAACTCATCAAAAAATATTATTTCAGAATTGAGGGACATAGAACCTGGTGACCAAAAAATTGATGATGTACTAAAGGAATATAAAACAATACTAAAAGCTGTAAATAGTGCTTCTTATAATGAAAGTTCAATAAGTATAAAAAATAAAGATCAATTAAGATATTATAATATGAATATTAACAATGTATATGAAAAAACTGATGAAGTTATTGGGAGAATACTGACTTTTAATGATATTACTGAAATGGAACTGCAACGGAAAAAGTTATCTGATAATTTTAATTTTCTTCAGACTCTTATGAATGCTATTCCAAATCCTATATATTCTAAGGATGAATATGGGGTATATAATCATTGTAACATTGCATTAACAGAGTATTTAGGAATTAAGAAAGAAGAATTCATAGGAAATACTAATTATGAAGTATTTGAAAAGAAATTAGCAGAAATATATGATAAAGCAGATAAGAATTTGATGGAGACAAAAGAACCTCAAATTTATGAAGCAAAGCTTATGCATAATGATGGTACACATCATCATGTGACTTTTAGCAAGTCACTTTTTGTAAGTGAAATGGGAAATAATAAAGGATTAGTTGGTGTTGTAATAGATATTACAGAACAAAAAAAGGATAGAGAAAAAATAGATAAGTTATTAAAGCTAAAAGAAGCTATGTTGAAGATAGGTTATTCTATTAATGAAATATCTAATATTAATGATTTACTTCAATTAGTACTTAATGAGGTTATTAACTGTGTTGATGAGAGAAGTTGTGGTTCAGTATTGCTTTTAGACAAGGATAATAATTTAAAAATAGCTGTAGCCAAAGGTTATGACTTAGAAGATATTAAAACATTTTCAGTTAAACTTAAAGAACACTTTGCCTGGTTTAATAATGGAGAAAAAATAAATGAAGCAGTTATTTTTAATGATATTGATAAAATCAAAGATATAAATATGTTAGATACATTAGAAGAAATAAAAATAAAATCCGCTATTAGTTCACCAATTATTATAGATGGACAATTGTATGGTTTTCTAAATATTGATAGTAGGTATAGTAATATTTTTAACGAAGGCGACTTAGAATTAATGGAATATATGAGAAACCAGGTGTCCATTGCCATTGCTAAGCATAAACTTTATGAAAAAATTATTTTTTTATCTAGATACGATAAATTAACTAATATATATAATAGAAGTTATTTTGAACAATTAGTATATACTGACATTTATGATAATAATCTAGATACAAAAGAATTTTTTGCAGCGGTTTTTGATTTAAATGAATTGAAGTTTGTTAATGACAATTATGGTCATTTAGCTGGTGATGAATTGATTAAAACATTTTCAAAAGGGTTAAGTAGTATAGCAGAAGAATCTGATATTATAGGAAGATTTGGAGGAGATGAATTTATAGGAATTTTCTTTAATGTAGATTTACAAAGTCTGACTAAAAGATTTGAAGATTTGATTGAACACTTTAAAAATAATCCAATAATTTTTGAGGAAAACGAAATTGTTTGTAGCTATAGTTATGGTATTGCTAAATTTTTAGGAGATGGAATGGAATTTCATGAGCTGATAAAAATTGCGGATGAACGCATGTATAAATATAAGAGTATGGTAAAAAGTAAAAAAATATAATTAAATAAAAAGATGATAAAAAAGGCCAGTGCTTTATTTATAATATGGGATCGTGAGGTTGGTCTTAGCATTCCAGGAATAGATAAAATAATGTTTGAAATACATAATCTAGTTTCAGACATTCTATAGGAGCTTTTTATTAGATACATTGATACATTTGTTGACAAGTTATTACTGCTAATGTAGAATGTATTTGAAAGATGAAAATAAATATTACTTGATATTTACTTATCCACATAATATTATTAGGATAAGTTTTCTTATTGAATTAACCAATAAACCATATTGCAAGATGGATTACATTAAATAATAAGGTGATTTTCTTTCTAGTGTCTAATTTGATTTATAGTAAGTTATACAATAAGTATAACTTTTATATTTTCATATGTTGGTTTTATGGATTAATTTATGAACATATATAATATATACATGTTTATGTTTCATATTGTAGATAAGTGACATGTGGGATATAAGTTATGATAAGGAGAAGGATCAATCTAATGAATATTTCAACAAAAGCAATCGTATCAAACTCTGAAATGATAAAGAACTATAAAACTTGTAGGGAAAAGGCTGAAAGTTTTGGCAAGATATTTATTTTGAAAAATAACCAACCGGATGCAGTATTGTTTTCTATTAGTGAATATGAAAGGCTTTCATCGTTTATTGAGTATCTGGAAAGTCTTGAGGGAAAAGATATTTCTAAGGTTATTGGATCTTTACCAAAGGAAGGGAATAGAGAAATGTACTCTATTGACCATTTAAAAAACGATATAAAATAAATAGCAACAATATATGATTGTGTACTTGACATTATAATTAATAATCAAAACCCAAGGGTAGTAATTCTGATTTCAGAATTACTACCCTTAAATTATATATAAACTAGGGTGATAATTCTCGTAGTTTTATGGCTTTTTAGTGCAGTTATTAGTTGATCCTGCTTTTGCCAAGTGAATATGGCAAAGCAGGATCAACTATTTTTCGTTGTACTCAATATTGTGCTGTGAATTCTACCTTATTCTAACTATATTAGTAATGGTGTAAATTACTCTTCTATTCCTTAAAAGATTTAAAAAGCAAAAAACAGAATGTTAATATAATTAGTAAAATTGTGATTGGAAATATAATTATCATAATTAGTAATATTATAATAATAAACATTATTAATATAATTGTATAAATAATAGTTAGAATTATATGTTGACTAATTATAAAAACTATTGTATGATGTATGTAGACCAAAGAAAAAAGGAAATGATTTAAATGAAAATTTCGACAAAAGCAATTGTATCAAATTCTGAAATGATAAAGAACTATAAAGCTTGTAGAGAAAAGGCAGAAATATTCGGTAAGATATTTATTTTAAAGAATAACCAACCAGATGCAGTATTATTTTCAATTAATGAATATGAAAGGCTTTCACTGTTTATCGAATATATGGAAAGTCATGAGGGAAATGATATAGAAGAACTAGAAATGAAAAAAAATAGTTTGCATTAAAATAAATTATCAAGCATTTATGGTGTATTGCGCATTTTAGAGTTACCACCATTAAATTATATAAAGTAATGTGAAAAATAACTAGGCGCAATAAGTAAATATTATACTGCACATAGCAAGCAGACATTACTATTACTCTTAATAAAGAAAGGATGATAAATATGTTATATTCAATCGCAATAATTCTTGTAGTCTTATGGTTACTTGGGTTAATTACATCATTTACTATGGGGGGATTTATTCATATTCTTCTCGTAATTGCCATAATTGTAATTGTGATAAAAGTAATTACAGGGAGAAATGTACTTTAACCCATATGAATTTGAGAATGCTAATATGAAAGGAGTATTATTATGTTAAATAAAGCTAAAACACTAAAAGGTTACAAATTGAACAGCCTAGAAGGGGAAATAGGTAAGGTAAAAGAATTCTATTTCGATGACAAGCACTGGACGATTAGATATTTGGTCGCCGACACAGGAAGTTGGCTTCAGGACAGGAAGGTACTGATATCTCCTGAAGCCATAGTCGCCGTGAATAGAGAGGAAGAAAACATTAACATAAATTTGACTAAAAATCAGATTGAGGGCAGTCCATCTGTGGAAAGCGACAAGCCGGTCTCACGACAATTTGAGGAGAGCTATAATGGATATTATGGATGGTCAGCTTATTGGAACGCACCAGCATATATGGGAGGAGTTTCAAACATTGAACGTGATTCAGAAAAGTGGGACCCTCAAGTCGATGAAGATTGGGATCCGAATTTGCGTAGCACTTACGATGTGACTGGCCATAATATTGAGGCTATAGACGGAGAGATTGGTCACATTAAGGATTTTATAATTGATGACGAGACCATGACGATTCGTTATCTAATCATTGATACAGGAAACTGGTGGCCGGGGAAAAAGGTCTTAATTTCACCGAAATGGATTGAGCGAGTTAGTGGGGTGGAATCGAAAGTATTAGTAAATCTTGACCGCGAGAGCATCAAGAATTCACCTGAATATAATGAGGAGTCTCTGCTAAATCGTGAGTATGAAATCGGACTGCATAAACATTACAATCGCCAAGGGTACTGGATTGAGTAACTGAATATTAATATTTAACAATATAATCAATAAAATTGGAATTAAAAAAATTTAAATGGAGGTGCAGAATGTCAGATTTAAAAAACAAATTTGAAAATTCAAAAGATAAAGTTGTAGGAAAAGCTAAGGAGGGATTAGGACAAATCACTGGTAGCCAAGTGACAGAACTTAAAGGGAAGATTCAGTACAAAAAAGCGGATATAAAGGAGAATGCTAACAACACAAAGGAGAAGATGGCAGAAAATATTAATAATAAGTTAGATGAAAAGGAAGAGGACAAAAAAATCAGTAGTTCTTTCTTAAGATAAAAAAAGTAATTAACCTATTATAAGGGAGTTTGTAGAAAAAGCAGGAGAGACTAATTTATATAACAAAGTCATATAGCAGTTTATATACTTAGGCACATGAAAGAAAATAACAAAAGGGACTCGTTACTAAATTATAATTAAGTAACGAGTCCTTATTTACTTTTAAGCTACATAAATATTTTTAATTCTCTAAATTCCAGTTTGAAGCTTTTCTGCCACATCAAAGAAATACCAATTATTATTTATTAAATTTTTATCTGATACCACTCTTCTTCAACGGTTTAAATAATTTTTTGTTAGATAGGACTTAACTCCAATAAATGAAAAACATAAAGCAAATATAATTGAAATTAGTATTAGTGTCCTTTTTATATTTTTTTGCATTTTCTCTGTTGCCCACTGATACCTATATTCATTAATAATATTATTCATTGAATTTATAAGTGTTCCAATACTAATAGGAGTTAACTGCAAACTGACAAAATATTAACATAATCCTAAAGTCAAATTTTTTCCCACATTTAAAAAAAGATTTTACCCTATTGACAAATCAGTTTGATGTAACTATAATGAGTACAACAGATGTAACTCAGATAGATACAACGGATAAAAATTAACTTAAGAGAGGATGATTGAAATGAAAATAGCGATATTAGGAGCAAATGGTAATGTGGGAAGTGTATTAGTTGATGAGGCTTTAGCAAGAGGTTATGAGGTATTAGCTTTAGTAATGGATAAAAATAAATATGTGGCAAAAGAAGGTGTAGAAGTTAAAGAGGTAGATGCACTAAGCAAAGATACATTGGTAAATGGATTTAAGGATATTAAAATAGCAGTAAGTGCTTTTGGTCCGAAGGTAGGCTTTGAAAATGATCTTGTTGTAGCAACAAGAAATCTTGTAGATGCTGCAAAGGAAGCACAAGTTGAGAGATTTTTAATGGTTGGTGGTGCAGGAAGTTTATTCGTTTCAGAAGGTGTGATACTTGCAAATTCTGGAGTATTACCAGCAGATTGGTTGCCAGTTGTAAATGCACATGTTGAAGCGTTAAATGTAATTAAAAAGGAAACTGATTTGAATTGGACAGTACTTAGACCATCTTCCCTTTTTGGACCTGGAGAAAGAACAGGTAAATTTAGACTTGGAACAGATTATTTATTAGTTGATTCAGAGGGAAATAGCCATATATCTTTCCAAGATTATGCAGTGGCCTTATTTGATGAGATAGATAAATCAGAGTTTATTAAAAAGGCATTTACTGTTGGATATTAAAACATACACAAGATTATAAAAAAAGTAAAGGAGTTAGTTTTATGAAAATCAGCAGTCGTTTTTCTGTAGCAGTCCATATTATTTCAATTTTGCAGCTCTATGGAGACCCAATGCCTACATCTGAATATATAGCAGGGAGCGTAAATACGAATCCAGTAGTTATTCGAAGAATATTAGGCCTGTTAAAACAAGCAGGAATGGTTGATATGAAGAGGGGAACAGGTGGTACTTATTTAGTTAAACGTGTTGAAGATATTACAATGTTAGATGTTTATAAAGCAGTAGGCAGCGTTGAAGATGGGAAACTTTTTCAAATTCATGAGAATCCAAATCCAATGTGTCCGGTTGGAGCCAATATTCAAGATGTTGTAAATGTTGCACTAATTAGTGCACAAGATGCTATGGAAGGAGTTCTACAGAAAATAACACTTGCAGATATAACTAAAAATCTATCTAAAAAAATAGACAGTTAGAATATATGATTAATAAATAAGAGGAGTGATTTATGTGAAAGTAGAAATTTGGTCTGACTTTGTATGTCCATTTTGCTATATGGGTGAGACAAAATTTGAACAAGCCTTGGCAGATTTTGAACATAAAGATGAAGTTGAAATAGTATTCAAAAGTTTTCAATTACCAATGGGCAAAACAGGTGTGAAAGGTAAAGATATACATCAAACTATTGCAGATAAATATAATATTACCTACGAACAGGCAAAAGCAAATAATGATCAAATTGTAAATGCTGCTGCGAAGGTAGGTCTTAATTACAGATTTGATATATTAAAACTTAATAATACTGAATTAGCACATGAGATTGCAAAGTATGCTGAAAGTGTTGGTAAAGGGAAAGATTTAGTAGACCGTTACTTTAAAGCTTATTTTGAAGAAGGGATAGATATAGGTGACAAAGAAAAGTTAATTGAATTAGCAGCTGAAATAGGAATAAATACAACTGAGCTGAAAAAACAACTAGATCAAGATTATTTAAAAGCTGAAATTAAAAAAGATGAAGCATTAGCCAAAAAATTAGGAATTAACAGTGTGCCATTTTTTATTATTAATGATCGTTATACTGTTTCAGGGGCTCAGGATCCCAAGCAGTTCTTGAAGGCTTTAAATGAAGCTTATAAATTATAATTATAAAGTTAATTAAGCATATGCTTTTATCAAATATTATAAAAACCTACGAATATGGAGGAATTAAAGAATACTGGTGGTATTCTGTATAAGTAGTTTATTTAATAGATTAAAGACTACAAATGATAATAATTAGGTTACAAAAAAAATAATTTAAAATAGGAGAATGTTTAATGAACGAATTTTTAAAAATTGTAAGAGAAAGAAGATCAGCTAATAAATTTATTGAAAATATTACAATACCTAGAGAGGATTTTGATGATATATTTAGAGACTTATCACTTGCACCTTCTGCGTTTAATCTACAACACGCTAGATACTATGTTGTAGAGGATAAAACATTGACAGAGAAAGTTTATGAAGCATCTTTCAAACAATATAAAATTAAAACTGCTTCAGCAACAATAATAGTTACGGGAGATAAAAATGCTTATTTATCAGCAGATAAAATTTATGAAGGATCACTGATGTTAGGAATGATTGATAAAACTGAATATAAAATTATGATTGATACTATAAGCAATCTCTATAAAGGCTGGGGAAAGAGCTTTCAACATGACGAAGCTGTGAGAAATGCATCTTTATCAGCAATGCAATTCATGCTATTAGCTAAAAATAAAGATTGGGATACATGCCCAATGATATATTTTGAAGAAGATAAAATTAGTCAATTATTAAATATTCCAGAAAATGAAGTGCCAGTTTTGATGATTACCATGGGAAAAGTGGACAAGAGCAGCAGTAAAATAAGAGGTTATAGAAAACCTGCTGCTGAATTTGTGAAGTTTTATTAAGAGACTTTTTAAAAGAATTTAAATATAATAAGGAATGTATAATAAAAAACCTCCGATTTTTCCGGAGTTTTTTTTAGTTTAAGAATTAAATAATATCTATTTTTTTTTGATTGTGAAGAAATGTTTAAAGATTTTAAATGTAGTGGAGATATCTAAAACTCTTGTTAAAAACGCAGAATATTTAGATACAATATGGTATACTAAGTAATAAAATTAAAGATTATTAGATTAAGGCACAGGAAAGAAAATAGACTAGCATGCTGACTTGTTATTTTTTTGAATGTGCCTAAGGCACAAATTCTTAAAATATTTTGTAAGGAGTGTTGTTATGGGAAGAGCATATACTGATGCAGAAAGAGAAGAGTTGAAAATAAGAATTAAAAAGTATGGAAAGAAAATGTTTGAGACGGAGGGAATTAAGAATTTTCGTATTCAGAAATTAACTGGTGAAGTAGGTATCTCTTTGGGTGGGTTTTATACTTTTTTTGAGAATAAAGAATCACTTTACTGTGAAATCATTAATGATGAAAAGGATAGAATTCGCTCAAAAATAATTAATTGGATTCAGAAAGATAATGTAACACCTAAAGAGTATTTTATGAATCTTGCGAATATTTTACCAGAAAAAGCGAAAAAAAATAAATTATATGAAAGTCAAGAAAATGGACCTTATAATCTTATGAGCGAATTAATTTTTGATATAGGAGAAAATAATAAAAAAGAAAATTTAGCATTTTTGCAAAGATTAAGAGAAATATGGGAAAAGGAAAAAAATAAAATAAACAAGTCAAATGAAGAAGTACTTGCAATATTAGCTATACTTGGTGCTATATGCATGAAACAGAATATAATGAATAAAGAAATATTTAAAGAATTATATGAAGATATTTGCATACATTTAATTGAAGAAATAGTTTAATTACTATTCTATATTCTATCTATGAAAAAAAGTTGACTTTTTCATAGTAGGGGCTTATAATTGTAGCATATATGCTTGTTAAAAAGAATGAAGATTTTATTTGTAGCAATATTTATTATAGGAATTGTAGCTTTTTCGATACAATTTTCAATGAACAGAAAATTAATACTGGATGGTGAATAATTATGGTGTATGTTGTAAATCTAAATCAAGTAGGTAAAGATGACATTCTATTGGTAGGTGGAAAAGGTGCAAATTTAGGAGAAATGTTTCAATCACAGTTTCCTGTACCAGATGGGTTTTGCGTAACAAGTGGAAGTTATGATGATTTTATTAAAGAAAATCATTTTGAACATATTATAGAAGAATATCTAAAAAAAATTTATTTAGAAGAAGAGGAAGCACATAAATTATCACATGAATTAATGGAGACTTTATCAAACGGAAAGTTACCAAAAGTAATGGAAGCAAAAATTAAGGAGACTTATGAAAAACTTGGACAAGAGGTACGTGTGGCAGTGAGATCTTCGGCTACAGCAGAAGACTTGCCAGAAGCAAGTTTTGCTGGACAACAAGAAACTTATCTGAACATTAGGGGAGAAGAGAGTCTTATTTATGCTATAAAGAAATGTTTTGCATCATTATGGACTGATAGAGCTATTGCATATAGAAAGAAAACTGGATTTGATAAAGAAAAGATATCTTTAGCTGTAGTAGTCCAAAAAATGATAGAAGGTGATGTCTCAGGCGTGCTATTTACTGTTAATCCTACAAATCAAAATAGGAAAGAAATGATGATTAATGCATCTTATGGCTTGGGAGAAGCTATTGTATCAGGAATAGTAACACCTGACACTGTTATTTGGAATCGCAAAGCAAACGAAATTAAAGACAAAATATTAGGTAGTAAGGAAATTAGCATTGTTTATGGAAAATCTGGTGGCACAATTCAAATAGATAATACAGAGGAAAAAAGGAAAAACTTTGCTATAGTTGATAAACAGATTGAAGATCTTACTAACATAGCAGAAAAAATTGAAAAGCATTATGGTTATCCGCAAGATATAGAATGGGCAATTAAAGATAACAAGATTTATATTTTACAAGCAAGAGGAATTACTACTTTAACTAAGAATTCTCATGTTTCTAAAAATCAAAAAAATAATAAGAAAAAGGGAAAACAGTCAGAAGTTGAGAAACGAATTATAAATAATTTAATTGAGCATTGTCCGACACCATTGTATTCATTGGAATTTGAAGCTTTTAGGAATGTAATGAATGGAAAATCTAAGGTATTTGCTGAACTTGGAATCATGATGAAAGATCAAATAAAAATGATGAATGATGGAACATTAATTATTGATGTATCTTCTACTCATATATCACCTAAGTTACTTAAGATTCCTTTTCAAATAAAGCACTTTATTAATTATTCAAATAATATGAAACAAACGCAGGATATTTTTACTAATATTAATAATAAGCTTTCGTATATAGAAGAAAAAAAGTTGAATTTATATAAAAATGAATATGATGATTTCGAAAAGCCTACTGTAAGTGAATTATTAAATCAAAAATTCAAAAAATTAAAAATGGAATGACAGAATATGATCTTTTAAGTAATTTAAGCTATAAGACTTGGAATATGAATAAAACTATAGAAAGTTTAGCTCAAATTGTAAATAATAATATAAAATTAAAAAATGAAGTTTTATCCTTAAAAGATATTAATAAAGACGAGTTAAATTCTAAGCTAGAGCAGTTAACTGTTTCTTATAAGGAATTTGGAGATTCTTATAGACATGTTTTAAATGAGTTTGGATGGAAATCTGTTAATAGTTATCAGGCATTTAGTACAGTTTCATGGAATGAGGACAAGAGTAATTTCATTACATTATTAAAGGTATTAATGGGAAGTGAAGTTGAAAAAGAAGACAAGAATAAATATAGTGATATTTGTGATAAAATATGCGATATCTTTTCAAAAAGAACAGCCAAAAACATGTTTCAAAGGATTGAACAAATTCGTGCTTATCATATAAACAGAGAAGAAAGTTTATATATGCTTGAAAAATGCTACGGATTATCAAGGAAAATTCTTAAAGAAATTACAAATAAATATTCAACAATATTTGAAAATGAAAAAGACATATTATATTTAGTTTTAGATGAGGTATATAAATTAGATAAAGAATCTAATCAAGATTTTTTCATACAACAAATTAAAATGAGAAAAGAATCTAGAAGAAAAAATAAACTATTGTGGGAAAACTGTGGATTAAGCGATGTTGATACACAAGGCAATATTTTAAAGGGTGTCTCTGGTAATAGAGGAAAAGTTTCAGGAAAAGTATGTATTGTTAAAAATATTATAGAATTTTCAAAGCTTAAAGAAGGGGATATTTTAGTTTGTAAGTATACAGATCCTTTATGGACTCCTTTATTTTCCTTAGCTAAAGCAGTAGTGTCTGATACTGGAGGTCCTTTATCTCACAGTGCTATTGTAGCAAGAGAATATGATATTCCAGCAGTACTTGGATGCGGGAATGCAACAAAGATATTAAAAGATGGTGACAATATCTTTGTAGATGGTGACAATGGTACTATCCAAATATCAAATTAATTCAACTTTTCCAGCATTTGCTTTTTGAATATCTTCTAAACTTTTACAAACTTCAGAAATATAAATATCATCAAAGCTATATAGTAATACTGCTGATTTTAGAGGCTTTGCTAAAACAATATTTGCTGAACTTTAAATACTTCTCCATGATATAGGAGTCAATATAACTACAATCATAATAAGTAATAGTATCTTTTTAAATATTTTCATTTAATCACCCCTTTAGCATTACCTTAATTATAATTCGTGATTTTAGTTTATGTTACAATGAAAAATTTATGCAATATGATTTGTGATAGAAGATTAAGAAAGGAAGAATTTTTAAAGGTTAGAGAGAAAAAGAAAGAAGAGAGATGTGGGTTTAAGGACGGAATTGTGCTTAAATATATTAAGTAGGGAATATGTTTTTCTGTTTTTTCATGTGAAGAAAGTATGAATGTGGTTAAAAATACTCAACTGAAATAAATTAACAAAATAAGTATTTATATATAACATCTACTCCCTCATTAATGATACGATCACGGCCAATTAGTTTATTAGTAAATACGATACGATCTACTACAGAAGAAATAATATCTTTCGTAATTATAGCAGACACCTCAATGTCTGTAATTTTTAAATCATCCTTGAAATACTCAAATTCTTTAATAATCAACTTTTTCCATTAATAGCTTAATTATAAATCTCTCTGGACCAGCAATTTTTGCATTTATAGTAAGCACACTAAATTTAGCACTTGATAGAATATTTCTTGCAAAAACTGTTGGCACAATGGCATTGGCAGCTGTATCTATTGCACTTGGAATTCAAATGCTGATTCAAGCCTTTGCTCAATTAATTGCTTCAGGAGCATCTTCTTCCATTGCAATAGAGCTTGGTAAAAATAATAAGGAGGGAGCAGAACATATGATTGGAAATGCATTCATTCTTGGAATTATAATGAGTATTATTATAACAATAGTTGGATGTGTTTTTATAAAACCAATTCTTATACTGTATGCAGCTACAGCAGAAAGTATGGATTATGCAGTGCCTTATACACTTATTATGATAGTAAGTACAATCTTTTTTATTACCAGCCAAATACTTAATAACATTATTAGTGGAATGGGGTATTCTAAAAAAGCAACTTTTAATTTCCTATCTAGCATTATTACCCATGGTATTTTAAATGCTATTTTCCTATTTGTATTTCATATGGGAATAAGGTCAGTAGCAGTGGCAAGTGGAATAGGTTATCTTGTTTCTTGTATATTAGCTGCTCAATTTTTAATAAAAGGTAAATGTGTTGCAAGATTGCGCATATCATTTTTCAAATTAGAAAAGTGGGCAGTAAAAAGAATATTAACTGTTGGTGTATCTGCATTAGTTATGCAGCTTACAGTAAGTGTAATTTCCATGGTATTTAACCATGTATCTAATAAATATGGTGGTAGTACAGGACAAGCTGCTTATGGAATCATATATACATTGTTAATGATGATATATATGCCGATTATGGAACTCGGTCAAGGTATTCAATCAATAATAGGAATAAATTATGGTGCCAAATTAAATAAGCGAGTAAAAGAAACTCTTTTAAAAGCTATTAAATATGCAACAATATTTGCCGTCTTTATGTTCATTATTATGGAATTATTCAGTAATTCAATAGTTCTTATGTTTGGTGGAGCTAATGATCAGATACTTGCTCAAATGACATCTAATGGAATACGCATAGTAGGAATAAGTGTTTCTATGATCGGATTTCAACTAATTGTTGCAAGTTATTTCCAATATATTGGAAAAGTAAAACAATCAGTTTTCTTATCAGCCTTAAGACAATTTATTTTACTCATACCACTTGCAATTATATTACCAATATTCTTGGGGATATCAGGAGTATTTGCTTCATTTGTTGTAGCTGATGTTTTATCTTTTGGCGTGACTTTATTGTTTATGATAAAAGAATTAAGAAGTTTGGATGTTCTTGCAGATTTACCTGTAGAGAAATGTTTTTAGAATATGAAGAAATAAGATATACATGTTGCAAATAGCAATTCACAATTGTGATTAAATTCTTATAGCATTTAGGCACAATCAAAAAAATAACAAGTCCATTTGCCAGAAAAGTTCGTATATGCAGAAAAGTTCCATATTGTAGCATAGCTACTCTTGTTATAAGTGCATAGCTGCTCTTTTCTAATGTGCCTATTTTCCATCATGCTGCGTCGACAAATTGACCTAATAGGCCAGATATGAGGGCAATTCGTCTCCTTGCCTGATGAAAAATATTCATGGCAACTTTGGAATTGTTATTTATTTTCATGTGCCTTATTGAATTACAAATGAAGATCTGTTTTTGCAATATATGCAAGTCTTTAATATAAATAATTAGAAAAAGGAAGGTATTTAATATGAAAATTATAGCTATCAATGGAAGCCACAAAGGCTAAAATAGGAATATAGATGCAATGGTAACAGGTGATGCGTATTTAGTATAAAGTGTAAAATAACTTTAATGATCTCTTTAACGTCGTTAAAAAGATTGTATTTAAATTAGAGCTTATGTAGAATAAGCTCTAATTTAAATAATAAAAAAAAGAAATATTTAATAATTATATTGTATATCTTTATGTAGATTTTAATATTGAAATTATACCTTACGCAATACTAAATGTGAATATAGCCATAGAAATATAAGTTAAAAATGCAGATGACATTTTAAGACGTATTAATATGTCATTATAATGTATTGACATTTTAACGGTATAGCAATATTATTAGTAAAAATACTAATAATAAATTTATGTGAAATTAAAAGGGGGAACTAAATATGAAAAAGAATGTATTAAAAAAGTTAATAGTATTTGTAGTAATTGGCGGTATAGCAATTGGAATTATAGGGTGTGATAATAGTAACACTAATAATTCTAATAAAAGTTCTGAAGTTAATTCTTCGTCAATAAAAGAAATAAAAGAAAAAGGGAAAATTGTGGTTGGGACAAGCGCTGATTATCCACCTTATGAATTCCATAAGGAAATAGACGGAAAAGATCAAATTGCTGGGATTGATATTAGTATCGCACAAGAAGTTGCTAAGGATTTAGGTGTAGAAATTGAAATAAAAGATATGGACTTTGATGGTCTTCTTGTATCACTTCAAGCAGGAAAATCTGATATAGTATTTGCAGCAATGAATCCGACTGATGAAAGAAGAGAGAATGCAGATTTCTCAGATATATACAATAAGGAAAAGAATATATTTATAGTTAGAAAAGGTGAGGAAGATTCAATAAAATCATTAGCTGATTTTAAAAATAAGAAAATTGGAGTTCAAAAGGGATCAGTCCAAGAGACATTGGTAAAAGAAAATATTCAGGATGTGGAAATAAAAGGACTAGGAAAAGCTACTGATTTGATATTAGATTTAAAAAACAAAAAAGTAGATGCAATATTACTTGATTCACCAGTTGCTAAATTTAATTGTGAAAAAAATGCTGATATAGCATTAACTTCAATAACTCTTGAAGCCAAAGAAGATGGAGCTGCTATAGCAATGAAAAAAGGTTCAACTGAATTACAAACAGAAATTAATAAGACGATAAAAAGATTGAAAGATGAAGGAAAGATTGATGAATTTGCTGTAGAAGCAAATAAATTAATGGATTAATATTTATACTACGAAAAATTTAAAACTTTAAAATTCAATTATTTACATAATTATTGATGGAAGATATCTATTATATTTTACATCAATAATTTTATATTTATAATTTGATTAAACCACAAAAAGATATGAAACAATTCTTAGTACACAATATAATGTGTAAATGGATTTATTAATATCTATATACTGTGGATTAGATAGCCCGAAGGAGATGGTTATAAGGAGTTATTATCTAAGGAAACGAATTTTATTGATCTTGGTGAAAACGTTGTTACTCCTGGATTTGTAGATACCCATACATTTTTCACTGGATACGTTATTTTCAATATTGGGGTTGATGTTAGTAGATCAAAATCAATTGATGATAATGTTACAATATTTGGACATGGATGGAATCCTGATATTTTTAAAAACCAAATAGTGTCAGAAAAGTTAGATAAGGTATTTCAAAATAGAAGAGTAATTGTCTTTTCAGCTAATAGAGATACTTGTCTTATGAATGCAAGAGCAATTGAAACATATAAATTTACACCAGAAGAATGTTATCCAGAAGCTTGCTGGAGAATAATGAGGGAATATTTAAATGATAAAAGCTTTATAGATAAAGAATTTAAAGCTTATATGAGGATGATGAATAGCAAAGGAGTTACTTCCGTAAAAGAAATGGGATTTGATGATTATTATGGTTTTACTGATTACCTAGAAGAAATAGAAAATAAGAAGGAATTATCGCTTAGAGTTTCGTTTATGTCTCAACCAGTGGGACAAGGAATAAATATTCCATATGGGCTAAAAATGAGAGAGAAATTCAATAGTGATTTTGTTAGATTTTCAGGATTTAATAGAATGACTGATGGCACAGTTGCAGGCTTAAAAGCAGATTTGCTTAAATCATATGAATGTTTAGAAAATGTACATTGCATTATGGATATTGATTATAATCTCATTGAAAAAGAAGTTTTATTGGCTGACGAAAATAATTTCAGGTATTCCTTACATGCACGAGGTGATGGCGCAGTCCGTAAAGTTTTAAATATTTATGAAAAATGTAAACGAAGCTAAGGAAAGTGTGTTAACAAATAAAGAATTATTAAAAGCATGGACAATAGGTGGTCAATATAATTGCGGATTTGAAGATAAGTTAGGAACTTTAGAAGTAGAAAAATTAGCAGATATTGCTGTATTAAATACAAATATACTTGAAACACCAATGAAAGAAATGAGAAAAGTTTGTTTAACTATTGTTGATGGAGCAATTGTGTACAATAATTCTTAATTTATAAGGGGGAATTTTTATGGGACTTATAACTAGGGAGCAGGTAGCAGGAATGAATATTCATTATTTATTTTAGACATTAGAATATTTTTTAGATGTGCAAGTAAACGTAGGAATAAAAACAATTGAAAGATTTATCTAAAGTTTAAATAAATAAAAATATTAGTTCAGTAGATATTAACTTAAAACACTATAGTCTTCTACTACTTGAGAAAAGTAATTGCATAAATCTCAGTAATACGTTATAATACGTATTGTAGAATTGCCGGTAGAAACAAGATTTAAGTTAGAAGTTGTAGGCGATCATTTTAATAGCAATATTAACGTGGATTATACCAAGCGGACAGTTTCAAAAAGAAGAACAGGTTGTATCAGGGATGACTAAAAGTGTAATAGTAGCAGATACTTTAAAGTTAATGATGAAGGAAATGATTTAAGGCAAGACCCTTTTGATGTATTAATGGCTCCAAGTAAATGAAGACAAAAATCAGTAGAAGTTATAGCATTTATTCTTGTATTAGGAGGATCATTTTCTATATTAATGAAAACAGGAGCGATAGATTCTGGGGTTTCAGTTGTAGCAAGAAAATTTCAAGGAAAAAAAGGATAATTATAGTACTCATGATGATACTTATTGGAATTGTGGTTCTGTAAGGCACAATCAAATAAATAACAAGTCCATCTGCCAGCTTATTTTCCATCATAAATGAAGCTCGATTCGCATGCGCTCACTGAGTAAGCGATTCACAGAAAATCATTTTTATATGAAGTTAACTCATAAACGAGTTAACTAAGTTCAAGAAACGAGATCAAAGATTTGGACTTTCACTTATCTGCTCATCAGCAAAATGCCATAATAGGCTCGCTATGATGGCACTTTACTCTCTTGCCATGATGAAAAATATTCATGGCAGTTTTGGACTTGTTATTTCCATTTTTAGTACTTGTAGCTCAAGGAGTAGCAGGAATACAAGGAAATCCACAATTATGGTTTAGATGTATTCAATTTATTGTTTATATGGCGATTACAATAATATTTGTATTATTATATGCAAAGAAAGTTAAAAATAATCCGGAGAAATCACTAGTTTATGAAGATGATTTAAAAAATAGAGAGTTCTTTTTAGCAATAGAGAATCATTAGATAAGGTTGAATTTACTAATAGACACAAGGTGATACTTATAGGGTTTGCTGTGAGTATGGGGATAATGATTTGGGGATTGCTTGAAAAAGGATTTTATATGAATGAAATTGCAGCAATATTTTGTGCGATATCTGCATATTTACCAATGTAACAAAGATTAAATAACTTTAAATCACATAATGATTTAAATATAAAAGTTAAAAATATTAGGAGGAATAAAAATGAGCATTAGAGAAATCGTAGGAAAAATTAAAACAGGTAAAGAAAATGGAATAAGGGAAGTATTTTTAGTAGCATGTGGTGGATCTTTAGTAGATATGTATGCATCACAATATTTTTTGCAAAGCGAAGCAAGGGAACTAAGAGTGTTATCTTATACAAGTAACGAATTTGTATATGCTACACCAAAATCATTAGGAAAAAATTCAGTTGTAATAGTGTGTTCACATGGTGGAAACACTCCAGAAACTGTTGAAGCTGCTAAAGTATCTAGAGAAAAGGGAGCAACAACTATAACATTAACACATAATAAAGATGCTGATTTAATTAAGCATGCAAATTATAATATACTTTATGTATGGGGAAATGACACAAGTGTAGAAGATAATCCAATGGCAATAATTCTTAATATAGTAGTGGAAATACTAAATCAAACAGAAGGCTATAATGGTTATGACAAATTCATGGAGGGTCTAAAAATAGTAAATGATGTTGTAAAAAGAGGTCAAGGCATAGTTGCAGAAAGAGCAAAGAACTATGCAGCAAAATATAGAGATGAACCAATAACATATATATTAGGAAGTGGAGCATCTTATGGACATGCGTATGGATTTTCAATATGCTCTTTAATGGAAATGCAATGGATGAATGCATCAGCAATACATTCAGGTGAATATTTCCATGGACCATTTGAAGTAACTGATAAGGAAACATTATATTTAGTATTAATGAATGAAGGTAGAACTAGGGAACTAGATGAAAGAGCACTTAGATTTTTAAATAAATATGGTTCAAAGGTTGAAGTGGTTGATTGTAAAGAACTTGGAATTAATGTTATAGATAGTTCAGTCGTTGAATTCTTTAATCCTATAGTGTTCTATAGTGTTTTATGTGTTTATAGAAGTGAATTAGCTAAAATTAGAAATCATGATTTAGATACAAGAAGATATATGGGACAAGTTGAGTACTAAAATATTAAAGATAGGAGAAGATATTATGGTTAAAGTTATTGGATTAGGAGATAATGTTGTAGATAAATATGAACATATAAAGACCATGTACCCAGGTGGAAATGCATTAAATTTTTCTGCTTATGCAAAAAAATTAGGAGTAAAATCAGCATTTTTAGGTGCATTTGGATCAGATAATGAATCAGAACATGTTCAAAGTACAATTCATGAACTTAGCTTAGATATTTCAAGGTGTAGATATTTTCAAGGTGAGAATGGCTGCGCAAGAGTAACATTAGAAGATGGAGATAGAGTTTTTCTAGGAAGTAATTCCGGTGGAGTTTTAAGAGAGAATGGATTGAATCTTACTGAAGATGATTTGAAGTATATTAAAGACTTCGATTTATTACATGCAGGTTTGTATGGTTATACTGAACCAGAACTTAATAAAATAAGACAATTAAATATTCCAATATCTTTTGATTTCTCTGATGATTTTACTATGGAGGAAGTTGAAAGAATTGCACCAAAAGTTGATTTTAGCTTTTTTTCCTGTAGTCATTTAAAGAATGATGAAATGCTTAATCTAATAATGAAAACTTATAAGCTCGGAAGTAAAATTGTATTAGTTACAATGGGAGAAAAGGGCGCATTATTATATGATGGAAACAAGTTTTATTCACAAGAACCAGAACTTGTTGAAGCTATAGATACAATGGGAGCTGGTGATTCGTTTATAACAGCATTTTTAATAAAGTATATTGGCAAGGTTAAAGAAAATAAATTAGATAAAGAAGCAATAATTAAAGAAAGTTTAAATGAAGGTGCAATCTTTTCAGCTAAAACATGTTTAATAGAAGGTTCATTTGGCTATGGTAAAAAATATTAATTAAATTTATAGTGGCTGTTGATAAAATAATTGAAAATCATTTTATCAACAGCCATTTTGGAAGTAATGGTATTATATATAATTTATTACTGTCAAAATAAGAGATTAATTGAAGTTTTAAGAATGTTGTGATAATATGTAAGTTATATTACATATGTATAAAAGGAGTTTTTATATGCTAATACAAGATAATATTATTCCTTTATATCAACAACTAGCGGATATTTTACGTAATTCAATAATAAGTGAAGAACTAAGATATGGAGATAAAATTTCTACAGAAGTTGAATTAAGTGAAAAATATAATGTAAGCAGAATAACTGTACGTGCAGCCATTTCAGAATTGGTTGAGTTAGGTTTTCTTCTGAAAAAACAAGGTAAGGGAACGTTTGTAAATAGGCCTAAAGTTCAACGTAAAATTGAGTATCTATCTAGTTTTACTGCAGCTTGTGAGGCTAGTGGATTGAAAGTAACTAATGAAGTTATCAAGAGAGAGATAGTAGAACCGAAATTAGAGGATGCAAAAGATCTTCAAATGGATGAGGATGATAAATTAATATATATTCAAAGATTAAGGTATGCTGGAGGAGAACCTTTAATGTTGGAAAATAATTATTTCTCTTTCAAGAGATTTAATTTTTTACTTACAGAGGATTTAAATGATTCATTATATGAGCTATTAAGAAAAAAATATGATATAAATCCGTCAGATTCTCTGAACTCAGGAAGTGATAGAACTACAATAGAGATTGTTAAAGCGATGGATGAAGAAGCAACTTTACTAAGAGTACAAAATGGAGAACCATTATTTTATATCAAAACTGTGATTTATGATGATAAGAATAGGCCAGTACATATAGGGAAACAATATGTTATAGGGGAAAGATATAAATTTGTAATATCATAGAATATAAATTATTAAAATAGGATGTATCTTAAAATGTGTGGAAATCATTTTAAGATACATTTTTTTTGCTCAATTTTTAGTTAATATTGCTTTTAAGATATTCATAATAATAAAGTATATCCTCGTCAACAATGGTATTTTTGTAGATAAGTTCATTTATATATGTACATACGAAAAAATGTTAATAGTTAAATATTTATAGGAAACATCAGGGATTAAGCGATTTAAGCACATGAAAGAAAGCAATAGAGAGCTCACATATTTATCCAGATTATATTACATATAAGAGAAAAAATTGCTGAAGAGTTTGATATGAAAGTAGAAAATGTTATAATTATTAAAACAAAAAAATAATAATAATATTAAAATGCTAATAGATTAACCTAACTTTCAATTTATATTTATATATCTTAAAAATAAACCAGATATTGATAATGAAAATAACGTTTAGTAAGTTTAATAAGCAATTATACAGTATAGAGAGGAAGGCTATATAAAATGGAAACGGAAATTAGAACAAAAATTCAAAAAGAAAATAAACTTCAAAGAGGTCTAAAAGCTAGACACCTAAATATGATTGCAATTGGAGGCTCAATAGGAACGGGACTGTTCTTTGCAAGTGGTAGTGCGGTAAGTACTGCAGGCCCAGGAGGCGCAATCTTAGCATACTTAATAATGGGGATTTTAGTTTACTTTTTAATGATGTCACTTGGGGAGATGGCAACACTTCTTCCAATTTCAGGATCATTTGAAACTTATGCAAGTAGATTCGTTGATCCAGCATTAGGTTTTACTCTAGGATGGAATTATTGGTTTTGTTGGTCGATATGTGTTGCAGCTGAATTAGTTGCTGGCTCAATTATAGTCAAGTTTTGGTTTCCAAATACAAACACTACTTTGTGGAGTATATTATTTTTAATCATAATTTTTGGCTTAAATATGCTATCGGCCAAAGCTTATGGTGAAAGTGAATATTGGTTTGCAAGCATTAAGGTTGCTACTATTATAATATTTCTCATAGTAGGAGTTCTTATGATATTCGGTATTTTCAAAAATGATTCACCTGGATTTAGCAATTGGATATTATCTGATGGGGCAGGAAAGAAAGCACCGTTTGTTGGTGGAATGGTTTCTCTTATAAATGTATTTCTAGTTGCGGGATTCTCTTTTTCTGGTACAGAAATAGTTGGACTTGCAGCTGGTGAATCAGAAAATCCAGAGGAAAATGTTCCTAAAGCAATAAAAGTTGTGTTCTGGAGAATTTTATTATTTTATATTGGTGCAATTATAGTAATTGGATTTTTAATTCCATTTACAGATCAGAATCTATTAAAAACTGGAACAGATAGTATTGCATATAGTCCATTCACTATGGTATTTGAAAAATGTGGACTAGCAATTGCGGCTAGTTTAATGAATGTAGTAATCCTAACGTCTGTACTTTCATGTGGAAACTCTGGACTTTATGTAGCATCACGTATGTTATATTCATTATCAAAAGAAGGAAAAGCTCCTAAGTTTTTATCCAAAGTTAATAAACGTGGAATTCCTACAAATGCAGTATATATTACAACTTTAGTTGCTTGCTCTGCATTCTTTGCATCTTTAATTGGAGATGGAAAAATATATTACATACTTTATAATGCTTCAGGTATAACAGCATTCTTTGCATGGTTAGGTATAGGAATTTGTCATTATAGATTTAGAAAAGCTTATGTTGCTCAAGGTAGAGATCTTAAAGATTTAAAATTCAAAGCAAAGTTCTATCCATTTGGTCCAATTATGGCTATAATTATGTGTGCAGTTGTTATATTTGGAGCTAACATATGGATATTTCAAGCTGAAACCTTTAGTTGGTTTGATTTTATAACAAATTATATATGTATTCCTATATTTATATGTCTATATATTGGCTACAAGATTATCAAAAAAACAAAGATAGTTCCTCTTAAAGAATGTGATTTTGAATATCAAGAATATTAAATAGCAGTATACATAATTTTATAATAGAGAGGGGGAGGCAAAGCTAATTTAGTTATAGTTTTGCCAAGTATTATGAATCCAGTAGAAAAAATTTTTAAAAATCATAAAATAATTATTTTAGATGGAGCATTAGCAACGGAGTTAGAAAAAAGAGGGTGTAATATTAATGATTCACTTTGGTCTGCTAAAATATTAGCAGAAAATCCAGAAGTAATAAAACAAGTACATTATGATTACTTTAACTCTGGTGCAGATTGTGCTATTACTTCAAGTTATCAAGCAACTGTTGAAGGATTTACCAAGAGTGGTTTTAGTGATTTAGAAGCACGTGAACTGATTAAAAAATCAGTAGAGATTGCGTTAGAAGCAAGAAGTGAATTTTGGGGAAATTTGAATAATAAAGAAAATAGACCATATCCATTAGTTGCAGCTTCAATAGGACCGTATGGAGCTTATCTTGCAGATGGCTCAGAATATCGAGGAGATTATAAAATTACAGAAAAAGAATTAATGGATTTTCATAGAGAAAGAATAAAAATATTAATAGAAGCGGGAGCAGATATTCTTGCATGTGAAACAATACCAAGTATTATAGAAGCCAAAGCGATTGCTAAATTACTTACAGAATTTAAAGGAGTTTATTGTTGGATTAGCTTTAGTTGTAAAAATAATTTACAAATAAATGATGGTACACCAATTTCAGATTGTGTGAAAATATTAGATAGATATGAACAAGTAGCTGCCATTGGACTTAATTGTACAGCACCTAAATATGTTTCATCACTTATTAATGAAATAAAAAACAATACTAAGAAACCTATTGTAGTATATCCAAACTCTGGAGAGGAATATCATGCGGATTTAAAAGTATGGAGTGGTCACTCAGAAGAAAAATGCTATGGTAGTGATGCTAACGTTTGGTATGAAAATGGGGCCAGCTTAATTGGTGGATGTTGTAGAACAACACCGGAAGATATTAAAGAAATAGCTAAATGGGCTAGGCTGTTATAATTATAATAAATTATTAGTATTCTATATTAAAAATAAAATATTTGTACTTTAAAAGGCAATAAACATTTGTATACGAATGTTTATTGCCTTTTCTCATGCCACTTTGTTATAGATACATCATTATCCTAAAAGTTCTGCAAAAGTTTCAAAAATATATGTTTCAAAAGGCCAGCATGTAAAAAAGGGAGATAATCTTGTTGATTTAGATAAAACTGATTTGAATTTTGAAATGGAAGGAGCAAAATCTCAAATGGATGCTTCTTCAGCACAATACGATAGAGCAGTAAATGGCGCTCAAGTAAGGGAAGTTTTTGACAACCTCTCAATAAGTTCTCAAGATATTTTAGAGTACATTGATAACAATGTTAAAGCTGACTATGAATTATTACTTCAAACAGGTGATCAATATCAAAATGATGCAAAGCTTATAAATAATATATCTACAGAAGTAACTTCTTCTGCTAAATTGATGAATACATCCATTGAAGAAATTAGTAAAGTAATTGATAAGGTTGTTAATATATCTGGAAAAACTTCCAACTCCACAGGTGAAATTAATGCTAGTTTATCAGAAATAAGTTCAATCATGAATGAAGCAAATAATTCTATGGAAAATCAAGTTAGTCTAGCTAACCGATTAGAGAAATCTGTTGAAAAATTCACTTTATAATCCAATAGAGCTAAATATAGTATAGGGTTAACTTATAGGAAAGTTCTAATATGGAAAAAGGCAGATATCGGGAGGTATCTGCTTTTGTTTATACAAAATATCTTTTTATAAATCTAATATGGCAGATATCAAAAGTGTATAAATGTTCTATTAGCTTTTTATAATAGGGTAAAACGTAATAATTATCTTTAATTTATATTTTCATGTCAGAAAACGAGATTTAAGAACGAATAGTATACAGAGTGCATAAAAAACCAAGTAACATATATTCCTTAATATGTTACTCGGATAGCACTCCTAATAGTTAATACCCATTTACATAAAACACCCTGTAAAATCGAAGTCCTAAGTTTATATTAAAAGCTTATATAATATGATACTTATGACATTATACGAGTGTGAATAAAATGCACACTAATATATTTAGATAGGAGAACAAAAAGTGAGAGCTATTGAGAAACTTGAGGTAAAGATTTATGAAACAAGACAATCATTATATAAAATAATAGATAGAAAAGGTAATTTGCTAGATATAGAAGTAATTAACGCTAGTCAAAAACTTGATAATATGTTAAATGAATATAACAAGTTACATAAGAAATTCAGTTGATAAAATAAAGTCAATAAGCTTCGGCAGACTGTGCGAAGCTTAAAAATAAGATTTCACAAATCACAATATATATAGGGTGAAATAAGTTTGATCTACAATATATTGGGGTTGTTAAATTGTAAAAATGAGTTTTCGCACAACCTGTCGGGGGAGTAATAAAAAAACAAAGATTAAGATATCTAATTAAATTTCAGATATTTCTATATCAAAATAATGAATTTGCCATATTTTTATAAACAATATTTAGATATTATAAATTAATTTTTTATCATGATTTTTAGAACTTCTTTATATAATTGGGCACTCATATAATATGGGTGTTTTCTTATTTTGTTAAGACAGAATATACACATTAGAAAAGAGCAACTATGTTGTATATAAGAACTTTTCATCGCATCTTTGACTTGTTATTTTCTTTAATATGCCTAAAGTTCACATTTGATTAATAATATATATAATTAAATTTATTATAAATTCTAGAAAGTTTAGGTATGGGTATGTTAAAAAGTATGGCGAACCAAGACAATATAGCTACTTTATAAGAAAAACAAATATAAGAAACAGATGAATGTTCTATTATTAAAATTTAAACCATAACATTAATATATAACAAGTGAAAACGAAAGACATAAATCAATCTATAATTTTAATTATGCATTAATTCTAAATATATTTATAAACCACTTAAAAAAATTACTTTCTTGAATATAGCTAACATATAAACATACCTAAAGGTCTGTTAGGCAATTAAAGGTAAAGTACATACCCTAAAACTAAAATAAGAAGGTGATGTTTATTAACAAAAATTCAACCTATTCAGCAAGATTAATTAATAAAATAAAGGATGCTAATGAAATCAGTTATTATGAATTAAAAAAACACTTTGAACAAAATAAAACAAATTTAAATGAGAAATATATTAATAAATTTAATTTAGATACTGAGTTAGATAAGTTAGAAGATATAGGTTTAATAAGACAGGAAGAAGGTATGATTATTTCTCAGTACAGATAATGACTACAGAAAACAATGGTGATTTTATTGAAACAAGGATAAATATATCTACCAAAATTGAAGAGTTATTTCTCACATAATTCAGAAGATTTTAAGTTAAAAACTAATTTAATTAAATGGACATTTGAAGTAGTAGAGCTTCAAGTGTCTATTTTTATATTTTCTTCAGAAAGAGCTTTAAATATGCTTCTATGTAAAAACTCTTACTAGATTACTTGTATTTTTATAGGGAGTAATTAAAAAATAAATTAAAGATATTTGACGTTAATATAAGAAAGATATGGTAAAATATATTTGGGACTTTATGTATAAAGAGGTGAGTGCATGATATTTAAAAATAAAGCATACAATATATCAAAAATAGTATTAATATCTATATTTTTAAACTTAATACAAGTGGTGTTTATAACACTATTTATCTATTACAAAAATAAAAATCCTTATATGATTGAGGGGAACTTTATTATTTATGTTGTAGCTATAAGCATAGGTATTAACAGCATTATTACAGGAATAATATTTTATAATCTTTTATTTAAAAAGGGCAGTAATAATTTAATAGATATTATAAAAGATCTTGAGTCATTTAATAAAACTTTAAGAACTCAAAGACATGATTATTTAAACCATATTCAGGTTATTTACTCGCTTATGGAACTTGAGGAGTTTGACGAGGCAAGGAACTATATAGAGCCTGTCTATAAAGACATAGTAAGGATTAGTAAGGCGTTAAAAACTTCAAAACCAGCCGTAAATGCACTACTTCAGGCAAAACTGCAAATGGCAGAAAAAAATGAAATAGAGATGCAACTAGAAATAAAAAGCGATTTGAAACATCTTAATATGGAACCATGGGAGTTTTGTAGAGTGGTAGGCAATATAATAGATAATGCTATATTTGCTTTAAAGCTAAAGCCTGATAATAGATATATGCTTGTTGAATTTGTAGAAGATGTGCAAAATATTAAGATCAATGTATCAAATAATGGGTATAGTATACCTAAAGAAATTATAGATAACATATTTAAAGCGGGATTTACCACTAAAGAGGATAAGGGAGATGGTATGGGTCTTGCTATAGTTAAGGAAATTGTTGAAACATTTTATGGAACAGTAGCAGTTGCATCAGATGAGCAAAGGACATCATTTGAAATAGTTATACCAAAAAAAGACATATAAACGACATCTGGGAATAAAAAGTGTATATTTTAGAAACTTTGTGTTACTAAGCTTTATTATTAGTACTATTATATTTATATAGTAAGGAGGGAGGATATAAATATGAGCGTATTTTTACCAGATATGACAGTTCTAACAATTTTACTTCTGATTATAGGCTTCGGGTTGGTATTTTTAGAAATGCATATTCCAGGCTTTGGAGTCCCCGGAATTGCAGGAGCTATATGTTTAATACTGGCTGTAGTACTAACAGCTCAAAATTTTGGGCAAGCATTAGTTATGGTATTAGCAATCCTAGCTGTATTAGGGACTATGCTGGGTGTGGTTCTAACGTGGTTCACAAAAGGAAAACTATTCAAGCCATTAATACTATCAGATGAACAAAATAAAGAACAAGGATATATTAGCTCCTCAGATTTAGATTATCTACTCGGAAAAAAGGGAATTGCAATTACGGACTTAAGACCAGCAGGGTCTGTAGATATAGATGGAGTTAAGTTTGATGTGGTTTCTGATGGGGAGTATATTTTAAGTGGCTCTAAGGTTGAGATATTTAAGGTTAGCGGAGTAAAGTTGTTAGTTAAAAAGGTTAAATAGGGAGCCTAAATCTATGATCTAGGGTGAGTCATGTGTTTAGCGAACGAATATGAGTCGAGTTTCCTCATAAAGAATAAAATTAAAGGAGAGATTATTAATGAGTTCTTATTTATTTATAGTTATAGTAGTTATAGCAGTAGTATGTTTAATTAGTGTATTTCTTACATTTGTACCACTGGGATTATGGGTATCCTCTTTAGCAGCTAATGTTGAAGTAAGTATATTCAATTTAGTTGGTATGAGACTAAGAAGGGTTGCACCTTCTAAAATAGTAATTCCACTTATAAAATCAACAAAGGCTGGTATGGGATTAAATGTTAATCAATTAGAAGCTCATTATTTAGCTGGGGGCAATGTAGATAACGTAGTTAATGCATTGATTGCAGCGCATAGAGCTGACATTGACTTGAAATTTGAAAAGGCTGCTGCTATTGATTTAGCAGGTAGAGATGTTTTAGAAGCAGTTAAAATGAGTGTTAATCCAAGAGTAATTGAAACACCAAATGTTTCAGCAGTTGCAAAGGACGGTATAGAACTTCTAGTTAAAGCTAGAATTACAGTTAGAGCTAACCTTGAAAGGCTAGTCGGAGGAGCTGGAGAAGCAACTATTTTAGCTAGAGTTGGTGAAGGTATAGTAACTACAGTTGGTTCTTCTAGTAGTTATAAGATAGTATTAGAAAATCCAGATGCTATTTCAAAAACTGTATTAAGTAAGGGCTTAGATGCCGGTACAGCCTTTGAGATTTTGTCCATAGATATAGCAGACATAGATGTAGGAAGAAATATAGGAGCTCAACTTCAAACGCTACAAGCAGAAGCTGATAAAAATATAGCACGAGCTAAGGCTGAAGAAAGACGAGCAATGGCAGTAGCTAAAGAACAAGAAATGAGAGCTACTGTTGTAGAAGCAGAAGCAGAAGTGCCAAGAGCAATGGCCTATGCACTGAGAGAAGGAAAGCTTGGAATAATGGACTATTATGATATGCAAAATGTTATTGCAGATACAGGGATGAGAAGTTCGATTTCTACTGCAGGAAATAAAAATCAATCTGTGACTACTACAGATAACGAAGAAAATGATAAAAAATAGTCTCCTAGGAGAGTGAAAAAGATGAAAGATAATTATGCTATTGAGATGTTAAAGATTATTGCAAATGCTATATTTGATCCTACATCTGTAACAAATAATGTTAGAGAACGTGAGACTTTAAAATATCAAAGAGTGCTTGAATCAAATAATACTATGAATAATAATATTTATGCAGAGCCTGAGAATAGCAATATAGAATATGATAAAAGTGTTCCTAGGGAAGATAATAAATCGTATGAGGATAGTAAGTCTTATAATGATAATAAAAGTAATGGTTACTATAATGAACAACAAGATGATTTTTCGGACCCACAAGGGGTCATAGATTCTATTACCAAGGAAATAACACCAGTTAGACTTCAACAAGCGATTATACTTTCAGAAATAGTTGGAAAGCCAAGAAGTAAAACTAGAAAAAAAAGAAGAGTTTAAAAATTAGGAGAATTTTGCTATGAATATAAAAGTGCTTATAGTTGATGATGAAAAAGGAATGAGAACCGTGATTTCAAAGATATTAGATAAATCTGGTGGTTTTGAGGTTGTGGGAGATACAGATAATGGAGAAGAGGCTATAAGTATATTTAAGGAGCACCGCCCAGACGTGGTGTTCCTTGATGTTCAAATGCCTGGGTGTAGTGGTATAGACTGTGCTAAAATATTAACAGATATAGATCCCAAGACTATAATTATTTTTGCAACAGCACACGCAGAATATATGCCTGATGCATTTCAGTTATATGCTTTTGATTATTTAATTAAGCCATTTAAAATAGAAAGAGCAATGCAAACTTTAGATAGAATAAAAAAGTTAAATAAACCTAACTATGGAGATGGTATAGATAAGATAATAAAACATGAAAAAGGCTTAGACAAGCTTATGATAAAAAATAAAGAAGGTATAAGCTTTGTGGATACAAAGGAAATCGTTCTAGCACAAAGAGAAGAAAGCACTACTGTTATATATACAAAAACAGATAAATTCACTACATCTATTTCTTTATCTGACATATATGAAAAGCTAGATAATAATCAATTTTTTAGAAGTCACAAATCATATATCATAAATCTATCATTAATCACAAAAATCTATCCATATGGAAGATGGACTTATGTGATTAAACTTAAGAATACAGAAAAAGATGCGTTACTTACCCATGAAAAGTATGAAGAAATAAAGAAACTTTTTAGTTTATAAACAGTAAGAAGGCAAATAAATGAATAAGAGTTGAAGCAAAATTAAGAGATGAAGTTAATTGAAAATATTAAAAAGATTGTATTTAAATGAGAGTTTATGTAGAGTAAACTCTCATTTTCGTGTTAAAAAATAATTATATTGTATTAAAATGGGCAGAAGCTTATATGAAGAAAATATATAATTCACAAGAATAAATAATATTGTAAAAAGAAATATAAGAAGTATCTTATAGTAATTAAGTTGACTATGCTGCTTTTTTAGAGTTTTAAGAGATGATAAGGTCCTTGCTGATAATTTTCATTATAATTATATTAAATATTGAAGTGTTTTTTATTTTTGAATCGTTATATTAATGTAAGGATAAAAGAAGGGGTGATAACTATTGAAAAAGAACAATTTGCAAGTTGCATAAAACAATATGAACGTTTAATTATCACTATTTGTCTATCCTTTACCAGAAATTACTTCGATGCTGAAGACCTGGCACAGAAAACTTTTTTAGCTGCATATCAAAACTGTAAAAACTTTGATGGTAGTAACATTAAGGCTTGGCTTACTACAATTGCTGCAAATAAGTGCAAGGACTACATTAAGAGTAAAGCAAGAACAACAGTTAGTTTATCAGAAGAGGAGTATGAAGGTTTGGCGGATACAGGAGATTCATTAGAGGAAACAGTAGTGAAAAAGAATACCATGGAGAGAATACAGCGTGTATGTAATAAGTTAAAAGAACCTTACAGAACTGTAGCTATAAGCTATTTTTGCAAAGATATTAAACTTTCACATTTAGCAAAGGAAACAGGTCAAAACATAAAAACCTTAGAAACGCAACTTTATAGGTCAAAAAAACTATTAAAGGATTTATGGAAGGAGGAGTTTATGTGAATAGTACGTTATTTAATAAAGAAGGTCATTTAGCAGACACGACATTAAAGGCACTCAAATTTGATATTTTAAAAGATGAAGAATTAATATCTGTATTGCAGCATATTAGTGGTTGCCAAAAGTGTGCAGGTAGTTTTGCAGACAGTTTTAAAGATGAAGAACTTGCAGACGCTCCTTTAGGTTTTCAAGAAAAATTGCAAATTAAAATAAAATGTAAAAAGCAAAGTAATATTCAGTTTAGTTTTTATTGTGTTAAAGTTGCAGTTGCAGCTAGTATAGCATTAATGATGGTTTTTTCAAATGGATTAAATTTTCTAGCTAATACAAAAACAAATTATGATAAGCCTAAGCCATTAGATTTAAGTATTGTAGACTCAGTCAATGAAAATCTTAATACCTTTTCTAAAAAAATAATTAACCTGGAGGTTTTTAATAATGATAAAGGGAAAAAGTAAATTTTTAACTTTTGTTTTTTCAATGTTGCCTGGTGCAGGGCATATGTATATGGGGTTTATGAAAATAGGTGTATCTTTTATGTCAGTGTTTTTCTTTTTAATATTTCTTTCTTCTTGGCTTAATATAGGGTCATTATTATATGTAGCACCACTTATTTGGTTTTATTCATTTTTCGACTGTTTAAATAAAGCTAGTTTAGATGAGGATAAACTTTTACATTTAGAAGATAAGTATCTATTTTCTCTTGATAAGTTAGTAAAATTAGATAAAGATATATTTGAAAAACGTAGACTTGCTACAGGTGTGCTATTGTTGCTTTTAGGCGTTTATTTAGTAGCAGATAATATAATGAATATTTTAGAACAATATATTCCAAAACAACTTTATCATATTATTTCTAATTCAATGAGGCAGGCTCCTCAAGTAATTATAGGAGTGGCAATAGTTGCTATTGGCGCAAAGCTTATTATGGGTAAGAAAAGAGAGTGTGAAAGGGATGCTTAAGGGACGTAGAGTAGGAACATTAACTGCAGGAATTATTTTAGTTGTATTTGGAGTACTGTTTTTACTTAGATTAGCTATAACTGATCTTAATATTTCTCTAATAGCATCGTTCTGGCCTCTTATCTTAGTGCTTTTAGGAATAGAAATTATTGTAGCCTATATAATAAACAAAGACGACAAAATGAAATATGATTTTAGTGCAATAATATTAGTTATTATTTTAGCATTCTTTGCTATGGGCATGGGGGGAGTAGAATTTATAATTACTCATTCGTTACAGTTTAAAGGAATAATTTAGGCTGAAATTTGCGGATTTCAAAGATCATGTTTTGCTTCCTAAAAAAAATCCACGATGTTGATGTCGTGGATTTTTATGATTTAGTTGTATAAGTCAGGCTCAATTATACTATGGTAACAAGAATCAGTTTTTTGTTTTATATAGCTAAAGATGTTATAATAGCAATATCTCAAGGACGAAATTGTCTAATAGATAAAGTACCCCTTAATTTTATAAATTGCTTGATACAAATATATTAAAATGTTATAATATGGCGATAAATGATTAATAAAGTTGGAAAAGAAAGAATTTAGGATAAACTTCACATAAAACTATATATTTTACTAATAAAAAAATATAGTTTTTTAGTGAAGTTAATCAATAATAAAAAGGAGCTGTTAAAATGAATAATATATTTAAAAATGAAAAAGTAATGATATTTCTTGGTGGAGTTACAGCTGGAACTTTAGGGGCAAAAATTTTAAAAAGCAAGGTTGCTAAAAAACTTTATATTTCTACATTAGCTAATGGAATGAAGATTCAGCAAGATGCACAACAATTATTTGAAACAATGAAAGAGGATGCAGAAAATCTGTGCTTTGAAGCAAGAGAAGAAGTTTCTATAGCATGTAGCAGCGATGAAAAAAATAAAGTTTAATTGAATTAGTTTATATAAGATTTATATAAATAAACTTGTGAAACTTAGTAGAATTAATTAGATAAAAATGAAGAGGTTGTCTCATAAATTAATGAATATATAGCATTTATTTTAGAATATCTAATATTACTATATGTTGTATATGAAATCAAATTTTGAGATAGCCTTTTATGATACATAATTTTAAGAATATTTTTACAGATTTAAGATTTAAACTGTAGGTACATTTTATAAAAGAAATTAAGTATGAAAACAAAGGACGTGAATAATATGAAATATAAAATAGTTCATGATATGCCAGGAAGAATAAGGCTAAGATGTGGTAGATTTGTTTTTTCTTTAGAACAAAGCTATAGTATTGAACATGTTTTAAGAAAAAACAATTATATAAAAGAGGTAAAAGCTTTTCATACTACAGGAAGTATTTTGATTTTTTATAATCAAGAAGATAAAGAGAAAATATTGGAGTTAGTTTCAACATTGAAAATGTCAGAATTACCAATATTAAATAAATGTGATGGAACAAAAGAAATAGATATGGATTTTCAAAATACATTACTTACCATGGTAAGCATGAAGCTATTAATTAAAGTTTTTGTTCCGATAAGTATACGAAAAGCTTTAACAATTTTTAATGCATTTAAATTTATAAAAAGAGGGACAAGCAGTTTATTACAGGGAAAAATAAACGTTGATGTATTGGATGCTACATCAATTGGAGCAGCAATGTCTCAAAATTCATTTGAAACAGCTAGTTCTATTATGCTTTTACTTAATATTTCAGAGCTACTTGAAGATTATACAAGAAGAAAGACAAAGAGCGAATTAACAAAGAGTCTGGCAATAAATGTAGATAATGTATGGCTCATAAATAATGAGCAGGAGATTTTAATTCCATTATCAGATCTAGAAATAGGGGATAAAATAATAATTCATACTGGTAATATGATACCGGTTGATGGTGTAGTAATTAGTGGTGAAGCTATGGTAAATCAATCAACAATGACAGGTGAGCCACTAGCCATTAGAAAAGAAAGGGAAGATTTGGTATATGCAGGGACCGTTGTTGAAGAAGGATCAATAAAAATAGAAGTGAAGGTCCTAAGCTCCGAGAGTAGAATTAGTAAAATAATTGACCTTATAGATAATTCGGAAAAATTAAAATCTAATGTTCAAAGTAGAGCTGAAAATTTAGCGGACAATATAGTTCCATTTAGTTTACTTGGAGCAGCTGCAACATATTTTATAACAAGAAATGTTACAAAGGCTTTGGCAATATTATTGGTAGATTATTCTTGTGCAATAAAATTATCAACTCCAATTTCAGTTATATCAGCTATGAGAGAAGCTTCAACTCATAAGGTTGTAGTTAAAGGTGGGAAATATTTAGAAGCTTTATGTGAAGCAGATACAATTGTCTTCGATAAAACTGGAACATTAACAGTAGCATCACCAGCTGTCGCTAAAGTTGTTCCATTTGATAATTTTGATAGAGAATATGTATTAAAGACAACAGCATGCTTAGAAGAACATTTTCCGCACAGCGTAGCAAGAGCTATTGTAAAGAAGGCAGAGGAAGAGGAACTATATCATAAAGAAGAACATGCAGAAGTAGAATATGTTGTTGCACATGGTATAGCATCTAATATTAATGGTCAAAAAGTTATTGTGGGAAGCGAACATTTTATATTTAAAGATGAAGGTATAAAGTTATTAAAAAAACATAAAAATATAATAGAAAAAGAAAGCGATGGATACTCAGTTATATATCTAGCAGTTGGTGGAAAAATTGCAGGATTTATTTGTATAAGTGATCCTATAAGAGAAGAAGCAAAAGAAATTATCAAGATATTAAAAGATACAGGAATCAATAATGTTATAATGATAACTGGCGATGGAGAAGAAACAGCTAAAAGAGTAAGTGAAGAATTAGGAATAGATAAATTCTATGCACAAGTGTTACCAGAAGAAAAAGCAAGCATTATTGAAAAATTGAAAGAAGAAGGTCATAAAGTTATAATGGTAGGGGATGGAATAAATGATTCTCCAGCATTAGCAGCGGCTAATGTCTCTATTGCAATGAAAGATGGTTCTGATATAGCTAAAGAAGTTGCTGATGTCACATTAATGAAATCAGATTTAGAAGAAATTGTAACTGTAAGATTATTAAGTCAAGGATTGATATCTAAAATTAACAAAAACTATAGAGATATAGTTTTAATAAATACATCACTTCTTTTACTTGGACTATTTGGATATATAAAGCCAACAACTTCAGCGCTTTTGCATAATATATCTACTATGGCAATAAGTGCAAAAAGTATGGGACCTTGTTTGAATAAAAAATAATTAAATATTTTATGATATTCGGTGGTTGAGTGATTTAATAAGGAGTAAAGAATATGTTTAATAATAAATTTGAGGATATTATTGATTTTGTAACCAATAGACAAGTAAGTCAGATGGAACATAAGTTAAAAGAAATCGAAAAGGCTACAGATGAACTTAAAGAAGGACAACAAAATAATAGATATTCTAAAATAATTTCAGCTGTAACTGATATAGAACAATCTTCTTTAGAAAACGACCAGCAAAGAAAAATATTTATTCAGTTGATGGCACAAACTAAATTAAATGAAGGAATAGATAGTATTTTAAGAGAATACATAAAGTTAGTAAGTTTTTTTGCTTTGTGGGATGAAAGAACTTTTGTTGAAAGAGTAGTTGGTTCAACCAAGTATTCTGAAAAAAATATTAAAAAAAATTTAGATCAATTATGTGATAATTATGTTTATTTAAAAAAAGGAATGAAAACGCTAATAGATTTAAAGATATCTCAAGGAACAGAAAAAGAAAAGTTAAATAATCTTATTGAAAAATTAAATGGATTAGATGAATTAATAGAAAAAAATAAAATATACAATTGGTTACCATTAGAAAATGAGATTAACTCATGGCAGCATAAGCTTTTATATGGAAAGAAATATGAGAGTCATTTCTCTCAAGTTTATTATAAAAATTTAGAGGAATATGAAAATACAGATAATACTGTAAATGAATATAAAAAATCAATTAAAGTAAAAATTAATCAGAAGGAAAAAATTATTATAAAGCTGATAAATATATGGAGGAAAGGTAAAAATGAAATGTAAAGTTCAAAATTGTTACAATGAAGCAGAAAATAAGCACAAATATTGTAAATATCATATAATGAAAAGAATTAATAGAAATGGCAAAATATATCTAGGTTCTAGTGCGGTGATAACTTTATTAATAGGTGTGGGAATAAAAACAATATTAAAGAAAAATAAATAATAAGTCAGTATGATAGTCTATTTTGCATTATAAATAGTATCGTTGGAGAAATTGTAATTACAGTTACCTATCAGAATGATAACTGATGAGTCATAATTTTTTCCATAATATGATAACTAAGTTAATAATAAGAAAGAGATTTTATGTATGAGAAAGTTATAATTAATACACTAGACAATCTGGAAAAAATATATTAAAATAGCAGTAGTTAGTTTAAGCTAACTACTGCTATTTTGATTACATTAAAGTATGGTTGAAAATTATTTGAATTAGTGATGTAAGTTATTTTTATAAAATAGTATTTAACATCAGTATCTTTATAGTTAAGTTATTAAGAAACAAGGGGATTATATAGATATAACATAAGGTTATCTAAAACTAACTCGAGTGAAAAGATATTACAAAGTAAAGTTATTTTAGAAAATCTGATTAGTCTGTATTTACATATTATATATGAAAGGGGAAAAGAAAAATGAGCATTGTTATAATTGGTGGGCATGATCGAATGGTATGTGAATATAAAAGAATATGTAAAGATTACAATTTCAAATCAAAAATATTTACTCAAATGCCAAGTAATTTAAGAAAGCAAATCGGAAAACCTGATTTGCTTGTATTATTTACAAATACCGTATCACATAAGATGATACAATGTGCTTTATCTAAGTCAGATATAAACAAGGCTGAACTAATAAGATGTCATCAAAGCAGTGGAACAGCATTAAAAAAAATATTAGACTGCAAATGCTGTAATACTAATAAGGTTAATTAAAACAATATATTTCTTCGCAAAATTAAGGAATATGATGAATAATGTTATTATCAAACAATAGTAAAATACAAGATGTAACAGAAGAAATTATCATCTCCATCTTAAAATTTGTCGCGATAAAATTAAGTCTAAAAATAATATAACATATGAGAAATAAAAGATAAGTGAAAATAATTATCAACTATAATAAAATAGTTATTAACTAAATTGTTAAATTAAAACTGGTTTCGTACTGATCTATTTTGACATCATTAGATTAAATAGGTTATAATATTTATTGATATTAATAATCAACTAATATTGTAGTGGGGGAGATATATGGGTAAAAAGATAAAAAAAATAATTATTTTTTCTATTTTAACAGTAATAGTTAATTTATTTATTAGTATTAATGCATTTGCAGCAGCTCAAAATAATATAAATAGATTAGTTCTTTTAGACACTTCCTTAAATTTTGTTAATAATATTTTTATAAATTATAGAAAAATATTATTTATTATTGGAGCACTTATTTGTATTTCGTTATTAGATGCTTTTTACTGCTTTCTTGTAAAAGCAAAAGATCAAGGAAAATATCTTAAGGAGTTGGACCTAGAACGTGAACGGTATTTAATTGTTGTTGAACAATTAAATGATATTATATTTGATTTTGACTTAATTGAGAAAAAAATCATAAGTTCTTCTAAATTTGAAGAAACATTTGGTTGGACTTTAAATATTAAAAATTATAACAAAAATTTTTTAGATGAATTTAAAATACATACTGATGATAAAATATTAATAAATAAAATCATTGATGATATGAAGTGTTTAAATAAACAATCTATTATAAAACAAATTAGATTAAAGAAAAGTGATGGAAAATATTTATGGTGTGAATTAAAATTAAACTATATACAAAGAAAAAACAAAATTGTTAGAGTGATTGGTAAAATTACAGATATTGATAATATTGTTAGAGAACTTTCCAATCTAAAATTAAAATCAGAAAATGATCAGCTTACGGAGATATATAATAAATCAGCCTTTTATGATAAGGTTAAAAGTTATATTGAAAACCATAAAGAAGATATATGTGTATTAATTTTTATAGATCTAGATAACTTTAAAGCTATAAATGATAATTTAGGACATATAGTTGGCGATGAGGTTTTAAAGGATACCGCAAATAAAATTTGTGATAATTTTAACAGTACAGATGCTATTATTTCAAGATTTGGTGGAGATGAATTTTGTGTATTTCAGCCAAGCATATCTGCTTCATTAATTAAAGAAAAAATAAATAGGCTATGTAATAATCTTAATACTGCTTATGTTGCTAATAATGATACTAAAATATTGGTATCTGCAAGTATTGGTATTGCTTTCTACCCCAAACATGGGACTACGTTAGAATCTTTAATACGAAAATCAGATATAGCATTATACAAATCTAAAGAAAATGGAAAAAATCAATTTACAATATATAGTGAAAGCCTTGAAGTACCATGTTAAATCTATAAATAAAAAAATAAATTTACAGAATAAGAATAAATGATTATTATAGTTTAGTATTATACACATGAAATTGGTCTAATGAAAAACTTATTTATATGATGTAAAAGACAAGTCCATGTTTAAGTGGAATTTTTCTAATTCTAAAAAGTTGAATTGTTAAGTTTATTATTTTAGTAGATTGGTATATAATGTTTTATATAAGTTATACTCAAATGAAATGTGTAGGAAAAACTATAAAATGAGTGGACGGTGAAAACTATGAGTGAGAAGCTTACTTCACATGAGTCAAAAGAAAATTATTTAGAGACTATTTTGATACTTGAAAATGAAAAAGGAACAGTGCGTTCCATTGACATTGCAAGAAAGTTAAATTTTAGTAAACCAAGTGTAAGTCGTGCTGTAAAACTTTTGAAGGAACTTGGATGTATTGAAATGAACAGTGAGGCACTTATTACATTAACATCAGAGGGAAGATCAAGTGCGGAAAGTATATATGAAAAACATAAGATACTTACAGAATTTTTCACTCAAATTGCAGGCGTAAATCCAGAGATTGCAGAAGAAGATGCATGTAAAATTGAACATATAGTTAGTGCTGAGACGTATAATGGTTTAAAAAAATATTTAAATGATACAAAAAAGTTATAGTGAAAATAATGGATCATTAGTATTAATAAGAGGGAGACAAGTTTTAAATTTATAGCATTCTATTCTTATAATACATTATAAATAAGGCAGAAATAATTTAAATGGTGGCTTATGGGATATGAAGTTAGGACTAGGTCTAAATTCAAGCCAATTGGAGTAAAAAAACAGCTTTTAAAGCAAATATTAATATAAACCCTTAATTTTGAAATTTTACAAGTTTCAGAATTGAGGGTTTTGTGAAATATATGTCTATATTTTGTTAATATCGTATTATTCAATTTTCAAAGAACATTTTTATATTTTACTACGTCAAACCTACATACTGAGTACTATATATACATAAAACCTCTATCCAGTCTGTAACTTCTTTCAGTAAATTTCGGCAGCGGATATGGCAATTGCTTTGGATAGCCATATCCGCTGCTGCTACAAGTTCATAAATAATTTAAAAAGAAAAGAAGATAACAGTACATAGAAAACATCAAGGGGCTCAAGGTTTTTATTTATTTTTCTTTTTGATTTATGATATACTAAGTGTAATAATATAGAAAAATAAAAATGGAAGAAGTAATTTTATTTGGATTACGCACAAAAGGAACAGTTAAATTCTTAAGTGTACAGAACTTTTGACTGTGCAGTATTAATATATTACTAATTAAAGGAGAAAGAGAATATGTTTTTATTTGGTAGAAATAAGCTAAAGGTAAGAAGTGAAGAAGATGAAGATGGAGTTAAGACTTTTGTAACCTATTATGGAATAAAACAAAAGGATACTTTTAAAGTAAAGGTTTTAAATGAGTTAATTGGGGATAATTTCTGTCTAGGAGTTTTAGATTCTAAACTATTATCTTTCGGAACTCAAGAAGAATCCCAAATTTCAGTTACAGAAATAATAGAACACTTAAATTTTACCAGAGTAGCATATAAAAAAATTGAGACGAAGAAGATACCAGAGGTATCTGTCTGTGGAGTAACTATAAAAAAAGGAGCTAAGAAAACCGATAAAGATTACATTGTTGGGTTTGTTGTAAATAAAGATAATTTTAAAAAGATAGATGAGTATCTAAATAAGTTAAACATATATTATTTTATAGATAAAACTGGTCTTGATGAAGACGCTTTGCTTCAAAAGTTAGTGGAAAATTATCAAGATGTAGATGAAATGGGTAAAGACTTTTATTGCCAAATTTTTAATAATAATTTCAATAATCAATTGCTTATTTTATCAGGAAGTGAACCGGCAGCAGAAATTAAGGAAATAGTTAATAAATGCTATTCTGAGTTACAATGATTTATACTTAATTTGAGCTTATTAAGTTATTTTTAAGAGGCTAATAAGATTGAATAAAGTTGTTAAGATTTCATCAATTGGATAAGTTGAATTATTGCTTAACCAAAAACAGACGCAAAATCAGCTCTTATTTTTGGTGAAATAAAAGCTGATATAGAAAGAATTTTAAAAGAATATATCGATTTGTTTATAGGTAGTCCTAAGTTTAAATATGATATGAGTAAAAATAATTTTAAATATACGTTATGTTGATAATATAATTAGCTTTAGATAAAATATTAAAAGGTAAGGAAGATAAATATGAAAAAAAATGTTAAAATGATATATCCATCATATGTAGATAAGTTTCAGTGTATTGGAGGAAATTGTGAAGATACCTGTTGCAAGGAATGGGATATAGAAGTTGATAAAGAGACATTTAAAAAATATCATAAAGTAGAAGATGAAGCAATGAAGAAGATATTCCAAAAAAGCGTTCATATCAATGGAAATTGTACTAATAAAGATTTAGATTATGGAAGAATTAAATTGAACAAAGCAAAAAAATGTCCCTTTCTAGATGAAGAGAGCTACTGTAGCATTCAAGGGAAATTTGGTGAAGATTATCTATCTAGTGTTTGTGCTCAATTTCCTAGAATACTAAATAAAGTAGATGATCATTATGAAATATGCCTTGATGCATCATGTATAGAAGCAGCAAGAATTATTCTTTTAAGTAAAGAGAAAATAGAATTTAAGAAAAGTGAGCAGAGTTTAGGTAAGTATACTATGTCAGGTGTACTTGATACTAGATTATCTGAATTCAAAGATACATCTATAAAGTATTTCAAAGAGATACGAGACTTTTCAATAAAAATAATGCAAAATAGAAATTTAAGTTTCAGTTCTAGATTATATGTTCTGGGTGATTTTTTAAATGAGCTAGAAGATATAGAAAGTGATAAAATAAAAGAATTTATAAGTGAATACGATATAGAAACTGAATCTAAGTCTTATAAAAGAGAGCGTATGAATTATGCACTTCAGGTTTCATTTTTTAAGAATGTAGTTGATTCTTTAGACATAGTAAATGAAATTGATAGTGATAAATTTAAAAAGTACACTAAAGAACTTTTACAGGGATATAATATTAAAGATAATGAGGATGTAATTGAAAATAAGGAAGAATATATAAATGCATTTGAAAAATATACAGAGAAGTATATAGAAAGCAACAGCCACATATTTGAAAATTATGTGGTTAATTTTATATATAATAATTTATTCCCTTTTTCAGAAAGTGATTTTATGTTTGATGGATATATTCTGCTTTTATTTAGATATTCATTAATGAGATTTTATTTAGTTGGAAAATACATATATAATGGAAAAGATTCTGTAGAAGATATGGTAGAGTTCATTAAAGTATTTGTAAAAACAGTAGAGCACGATAGGAACTATAGAAGCAAGATTTTAGAATATATTAAAGAAAATAGCTTTGATAATATGGAATTTGCAAAAATGCTTTTGTAATGTTGAATAAGTAGATTACAGAATGAGCTGTTGATCAAATTAACTGATTAGTTAATTTAAGCAACAGTTTATTTCTATTTCATATTCAATTTTCATAAAGAGGCTTAATTTCTATCAAGCGTACTTCATGAGGTTCCAGTTCGGCATTTATTGTTAAAGCGTTATTTTCTGTCGAAAGTATTTTTTTCTGAATTCTTGGAAGAGATACAGATTTTAAATACTCAATATCCTCTTTGCTTTCTAGAGGCAGACCGCCTAATTCAAACCATTTGTCAAAAGAGCTTCCATAGTCCTTATTTACAATAGTTTCTGTTAACTGATAACTAGCTTCAGAAAGGTTTGTAAGTGGAATAATTATTTTTGATGTATGTGGTTTTGGAAATGGTGTATATCTATTCTTAAAAGTCATATCAAATACTTCACCTGA
>LIDZ01011847.1_pt1 | contig 49861 bp, 45 predicted proteins | sample 644651 | NCBI WGS metagenome assembly LIDZ01 (sample SAMN03856242, study PRJNA289617) | food metagenome | isolation source: wine grapes on drying loft during traditional withering process | host: Vitis vinifera cv. Corvina | place: Italy: Gargagnago di S. Ambrogio di Valpolicella | collected 2014-01 | reverse complement strand
AGCACCCTTCGTTTTCTTCATTAATAATTAAATATTGACAAGCTATTAGCTGGTATAGCTTAATAAATCAATAAGGAGCAGCTGCTTGATCAGACTGCTCCTTATTTCTATACTAAAGTTCTCCGTTTGTTCAATAAGTATAAATTTGGCTTTACTTATTCCCAACGTACTTGAAAATATTTTAATGTAAAGTAAGAGTAGCCACAACTCCTGCATGGTCAGAAGGCCATAGTGCCGTACGTGTACGATCTTCTTGCTCTTCTCCTACAACGTCTATTTTTTTAACTTTGAAATCGCCTCGAAAGAGAATTAAATCTATTCTAACAAATAATTGCGAGATCAAATTTAATACATCAGCATCCTGGCAACATGTTAATCCATCGCCTATTCCTGCGATCTTCCATGAGTCTTTAAATCCAGCATTAATCAATTTGTTGTAAGATGGACCACTGCCGTTACTATTTGAGTTGAAATCCCCTATGAATACTAAGGGAAGTTGAGTAGCTCCCGGGCCATTTAAAAGTTCATCAGCTTGAGCGAGTTGTACTTGAAGTGTCTCGGGGATTAAAGGTGAACCGGGTTGTAAATGAGTATTTACGAGTCTAAATTTCTTTCCGCATATTTCGACATCAACAGAAGACCAACCAAACAGGGTTTTTACAAGATTACCCCCAATTGGAACGGTAAGAGAAGCTTCAAAATTTTTTGTTTGTATATTTGAGAACTTAAGTCCTGAATGTTTTCGCGCCAGAATCACATCTCGATCTAAAAATCGAACGTTGAAGCCATGACTACTAGGTAGCGTAACATCAGTGTCTCTAGTTTCTGCTAAAACCTGATAATGCAATCCTCTTTTTTCTAACTCCTTAAGAAGGATGGAAACAAAATCATAGGTTACAACTATTTTAGAATTTTGAGGTAACAGAAGTTGCCATTTTGCTACTTCTTGAAGACCAATTATATCTGGTTCTTTTTTAGCAATTTGATCAGCAATAGCCCCCGCCCGTACCGGAAAATTTGTTGCTTGAAACTGTCTATAGATCTCAGTAACACGTTGTGGGAGTTCCACAGGAGTGGTTCCTACTACAGGCGTTAAGCTACTTCCAAAATAGATGTTCCATGTCATGATTTTTACACTTTTTTGTGGTCGAGCACCCAATTATGAACACCTCCTATTAATATTCCAGTACATTCTATTCTATTCCATTAATCTGTCTACTGTATCAGCAGCTGTAGGAGGCAATAAGTGGATTTACTATCGCATTTTAATCAAGTTGTTATTGCGCTAAACTGCCCGTTAGTTGAGCAAATAAAAAACGGCTGCCGCAGCAACCGCTATTCCACTATCGTTACCCGTTAGCGCAATACCTACATTTCACTCTGATATGATTCTCCGCGCTGTCTGTAACGGCAAGTCTTAAGTTATATCTTGCACGCGTTCGAGCAAGTGCCCATGAAAAAAGAAAAAGGACGCCCACAACGTTGCGGGCGCTCTCTCTTTGTTTTGAAAGTTTTTTCGATTGGAACGAGCATGGAACTTATTCGAAAAAATCTTGCGGATAACGTAACTCACCTTTGATTCCGGCGTTTTACAAAGTAAGTTCACAATAAACACCTCGTTCGGCACCTCGAATTGCTGTAGTTCAAAGCCGTGTGGTTGCGCTTGTTCAAATCCGAATTTTAGGTAGTACGACGGGTGCCCGATGAGAAACACATGCGTGTCGCATGGAGTAAAAAAGTTATTTTTTCTTTACTGGTAGCCAAATCTCCCCAGTAACATGCCCTGCCATTCCATAATACATTTCGAAACTAGGGCCTTCAACCTGTTCGTATTCAGATGTCGGAAACCACTCGGAATATATTCGTTCCCATAGTTTTGGCAAATCACATTGCGGCTCCGGGAAAATAGCCCATGTTAATGCCGGGACAGAAAGTTTTGTAAATCTCTCCGGAATTTCAAGTCCCTTTGGTAAATTATAACATACCATGTACTTGAAAGATTCTCTAGTGTGATCATATAAGGCAGCGTGCAATATGGTGTCACTAAAACGTCCCAGTAATTCGTTCATAAGATCAACACTGCCATCATCATCACATTTTTTACGGAATTGAGGAACTTCTGAAAATGCTGTTTTCATGTCCGAATTTATAAGACCATAAACTCCAAACATCTCAAATGACCCTCTTTGTTCAATTCGATAATTCATTTCGATATCTCCTTTTATTGAAATATGAAAGGACATTCGAGGATAGGCTTTTAGAGAAACGCCTTTATCGCGCGCAGATATCGGTATTATCCCATGAAGATTCTTAAACGCCCGTGCAAACGCTTCCGGCGAATTATATCCATATTTCATAGCTACGTCAATGACCTTTGCATCTGTTGTCTGCAGTTCAAATGCTGCCAATGTCAACCGTCGACGTCGAATGTACTCAGATAACGATACTCCAGTAATAAACGGAAACATTCGTTGAAAATGGTAAGTAGAGCAACAGGCCATCTGCGCTATTTTATCATATGAGATATTGTCCGCTAGATTTGTTTCGATATATTCCATGGCGCTATTCATCCTGTCCAACCAATCCATCGTTTTCCCTCCCTTCAAGATAAATTTTATCGCAGATAAAAAATGAATGCCGTGCATTTTCTGCACGAAAAAGTCAGCATGTCGAAGATAATATAATTCTCCCTCTATTGGTATGTTCATCGCAGAAAAGAATTATTATTTCGCCATGCTTGCTCCATAAAACTCCAATATCGCCACATCGCCTGAAGATCGATCCCAACAGATCCAATGTATTAGTAACATTGAGCTATGCTGCCCGTTAGCTGAACAATGGGCTACAATCGACAGCCCATCCGTTAGTCTGATTCCAACGACCCCGCTGCATCACAGATTGTCGCCCCCTTTCGGGAAGCACTCATGGGAGATTAATCGTACTCTGGTTATTGCACCAGCCTAGCTTTTATTGGTTGTAGTAAGGAAGTTTGTTGTTTTTCAGTCTGCCTTACTCTATATAAGCGCTCAAAAGGCTCAGCCTTTTTTCTTTCAACAAATGGCTCGCACAACTATCTGGTGTCCCACTTACATCGGCACCATGCGGCAATGAATACAAGTTCTTGTCCTTCGACATGTGTAGCGACATGAACATGCATGAATTAGGTATTATTGCCCGCTCCCCACTCCAATCCCCTTCTGTGGCTGAAATTCCGGGAGTGCCTGAATTGCTTTGGCTGCCCAAATCGTTTCTTGTAGCAAAGCAAAAGTTTAACACCTTACATGTTTGCGTTTGAAACCAAGTTGCCCTTTATCTACTGCCTTTTGAATATTTTCGGAAGCAAGTAGAAACTTGCTTTTTGTCTTGTCCCGGTTGACTTCTACTGGACCAACTGCCTTTGCGGTATCGACCGCCTTATCATGGAGAGGCAAATAGGATACACCCACTGTGTAAAGATAATTATTCATAGCATATTTTGTTCGTTCGGGAGAATCGTGAATCGTATTTCGCACAATTTCAAGCATATTGGCAAGTTTGCTTTCGGAAAATTCACTGTCCGGTCGATTACCCAAAAGCCAGCAGTAACAACTCCAGCCCGCTGACATTCTCAGCTCTTCGCCGCTTGCGATCCATTTATCGGCAACTTCTTGTGCAATATCTGTTTCTGCCAAGGTTACTGCCACTACATAATCGGAAAGCATATAAAAATAAGCCGAATCTATCCAACGCTTAAAATCAGCTTCAGTCATTGCTTTTGGGTCTGCAATTACGCCGGCAAAGTACATGGCGTCGTAGTTCCCCGTTGTGTAAAGTTGCTCAGCCAAAGGTTGGTTTTTTTTAATTTTCTTGGCAAAGGGCTTCATTGCGCCTGTAGCCACACCAAAAAGCGGTTCGTGCGCGCCATTAGATACGTATATTTTCTTGGTTCGTTCCTTGCCGAGAGCTTCAAGCTCCTGCATAACCATATCAAAATTCATTGTTTAACACTTCCTTATTTTTGAAGGATTTCATCAATTTTATCATAACCACATACTGGACAGCGATAGTGTACTGCATTTGCCTCCTATAGACTCTTCACTGCTTATTAAACGTAAAAATGCAAGTAACCCTTATCACTTAAAGTTGATGAAGCATCATTAATGATAGTCAAACGAACGTTCGCAAGGGGTACACCCGATGAATAATTTTTGGTTACGACAGAAGTGGAGACGGGTCTGACATCCGGATTGGTTTTTTTTGATAAACAATGTAATTCATCACTAACTATACCAGAAGGTAAATAAGCTGGATCAACTTTTAGATTTACAAGACTTTTGGTTTGATCAAAATTCGTATCCATCTTGGAGTGAACACCATTTATTTCGATATCATTTACCCCAACAGTCATTTTTAAGGAATAGTTTTTTTCTTCTTCATTAAGATAGTTTTTCCTTGAAATCATCGCCACTTTGTTAACAGCGTCATAAGTTATCTCTGCAGACAATAAATCAGACAAGCTACGCAAAGGGACATTAAACGATTTTTTTTATCCACATAGGGAGCTAAAGGAGCAGTGTATACTACAAAAATTGATTAATTTTTAATAGTATTGTCGAATTAACCACTGTAGATTTACTAGAGGCTCTTGCTGATATGGGGAAACGTTGAGGAAAACAACAATGTAATGCAAAGCATAATCATTATTCGCTTCATATCAAGTGTACTCACCTTTTATATTGTAGTAAGTAAAGACACACTATAAAAAGAAATAGCACCATCGGATTCTAAATATAAGGTGTCTTTAAATACATAGGACTTCTAAGAGATATCATTATTAAACTCCAAGGCGCTATTATCTCCAGGGAATTGACTTTGTACCAACTATTTCAAAACTGCTATCGATACATTATTGCTACTTATTGTTTTATTAAAGAAAAGAATTTGTGCCCAACTTAGTAGGGCTCGAAATCGTAATTCCATCCTTGTTTCGATGCCGACCTGGTCCTCTTGGATGATGAATTTCAAGTTCTATGGACGATGGTGGGTGGTCAAATTCTATGAATCATATTTCTTGAAAGTCTTTAATTGTCCTCTTGTAAAAAAGTGTTTGATTCCAAGCCTAAGGATCTTATTTTTATGTTTACACTTACTTCAATGTCCGCTTTTGCGAACTCCTCATTCCATGTTTCTTTGATTTTCTTGAAGTTTTTATAATCTTGTCTATTCATGACTTCTCCGAAGCCAAATATATCGGATTTAAATTTCTTTTGAACGTTTTTTATGGTGCCTTGAATTCCATTTTTTACCTGTTTTTTTATTAGGTTTTGATATTTTTCATACGTTTCTATTTTTCTCAAGTCATCGTTACATTGTGTTCCTTGTATTTTGGCTTCTAAAGTAACAAAAATTTTTATAAGAGGCTTATCGTCTTTGTAACGAACTTTCACTTTTGTGTGAGAATTAAATATACGGACTGTAATGAACTTATTTTCTCCACAAGGAGCTGAAATAGACGTAGACTTGATTTTGTTTTGTGTCCACAGATAATCTCTAGTGTCATTTACGTCAAGATAACCTTTTAGCTTCATTTTCTTGAAAACCGCTGTTCCGCTTAATAACACGATAGCATCAGGTTCAATTGACTCTATATTACTTTTCTTTTTTCCTTTTTCGGGATCCCCTTGTATGGATACAACGGTCATCACAGGTTCTCTTCCTTTTGACATTATAGCAGCAATAAAATCCCTGATTTTACTATTGGGAGTCCCACCGTAATCATCATACATCGTATCAAGTTGTGTATTTAGTTTGAATGAAGAAGCTTTTTGTAGAGGATAAGAAACTTTTAATATATCGGATGCTGAAACTCCTTTCGCAATAACGATATTATATTCATTCCGTAGTTCTCGATCTCGGTCCATAAAGTCAATAAATTCAAGCAAACCTTCCTCGGCAACCTCTTCGCTAATGACAATAACTTGTACATGAGAGTAAATTGATTTTCTAGTGTAGCCAATATTCAATTTATCTACAAGTTCTGCAATCATATCGCCTTCTACGCTGAAAACAATGGAAGGGATAGCTTTTCCGCCTGTCTTCGGACTTAATTCTGTTTCAATGATAGATTCAGCTGTTAATTTGTATTTTTTCAGCTCCCCTTTGTCTATCCCTATTCCTGTAATAAGGGACACTTCATTAAGCTCATTCCGATCCCAACAACCACTAACAATGGGGATTATAATAATAAAAGTTAACAACATCATAATTATTCTTGTCATCAGCTAGAACCCTCCTCTTTCGGAGGGCTTGGGGATTCAATCATGGGTTGTTTAGATGGATCTTCCGTTTTAAGGAAGCTAGGTCTATTTTTAAAAGAAAAAATAGGAAATCGAAAAATAGTATCTTTTTGGTCTTCAATAATAAAGGGGGCAAACGGAGCCATATAAGGAATTCCGAAAGAACGAAGGCTGCACATATGCCCGATCAAAAGAATCAAACCTAATGCGACTCCGTAAAGACCAAAAACAGAAGCAAAAAGAATCAGAATAAATCTCAATAAACGAGTCGATACAGCAAAACTGTAAATAGGGGAAACGAAGCTTGAAATTGTCGATAAGGCAACAATAATAACCGTTGAAGTTGAAACGACTCCCGCTTCAATGACTGCTTGACCGATAACTAACCCGCCAACTATAGATACGGTAGGACCTACAGCTTTAGGCATCCGAGCACCTGCCTCCCGCAAAATTTCGAAAGTAATTTCCATGATAAATAGTTCAACTATAGCAGGAAAAGGAGTACCTTCTCTCTGAGACGTAAGACTTATTATTAATTGTGTTGGTATCATTTCAATATGAAAGGTGATAATCGCTAAATATATAGAAGCCAATAGAAGGGAGATCATGAAAGACAGAAATCGAATCATTCGAATAAACGAACTCATCAGAAAAGGATGATAATAATCTTCTGACACTTGGAAAAAGTCGTTAAAAACAGTAGGAAGTAGGAGTACAAATGGGCTCCCGTCCACTACAATTGCAATTTTCCCTTCCACTAAATTAGCTGAGACACTATCTGGTCTTTCTGAATTGTAAACAAGTGGGAAAGGTGTGATGGTTTTATCTGCAATGAATCCTTCAAGCATTCCCGAATCAAAGAGGGCATTGGTTTTAATGTCGCTGATTCTTTTGGTTAATTCTTTTAAAATTCCATTATTTACAATTCCATCCAAGTAACATATGCAAACAGTCGTAGCGGTATCTGAACCTAGGATGTGTTTTTCGAAACGAAGCGAAGGATTTTTAATCCTGCGTCGAATTAGGCTCAAATTCGTATCGCATGATTCTGTGAAACCATCCTTTGGACCGCGAATAATACCTTGCGTGCTGGGTTCCTCTATGGAGCGTACAGAAATTGAATTCATATAGACGGAAATGGCTTTAGTAAAGTTTTTTATGAAAAGAATAACATGTCCTGAAAGAATCTTTTCGATTACTTGAGCTTCATATTCCAACAACTTGAGTTGCGTTCCTGCTAATTTCTCTTTACAAAATTGTTCGAGCTCTTTTTCATTTTCTATGGGTAACGGATTAATGGAAGCGACAGAAAGAGAGAACACAATTTTTTCATTAATTGCTGTTGTGTCAGTCATTGTCGTAAGATAACAAAGCAGTGCGTCTCGTTGACCGATATGAATAGACTCTATATAAAAATCGGATGTATTGCCGAAAATTTCTTGAACCTTTTTTTGATTATCATTTAAATCTGCTCTAATTTTTACATTTTGGGTTTCTTGCGGAGGATTTGACTGGTTATCATTTTTCATTTCAGATTTAATTTTTTTAAATACCATCTTTCGGAATCGCTCCTTTTTTTCGATTTTTCCAAAGAATAACCAAAAAAACAAGAAAAGGAATTACAAATTGAAAAGGGATATGAACAAAGGCTCCAAATTGTAAACCTTCTTGGAAGTGTTCAGTGGTGTTTGCTGCAATCAAAATTGTAAACAATGCTATTTGGATCGCTATGGGAATAACAAAAGGTCGATATTGAAGTTTTGTAATGTGTTCCATTCCTCTCAAGGCACAATAGAAAAAAATACTTGCTTTTATGTATATTCCCATCATCATTACAAAAACAACGAGTGCATCTAACCGCTCAATAAAATGAGCAACCGATATTTCTCTTGTTGCATTAAGTAAAGGAAACGTAGCACGGTTGCTCATTTGAAATCCCAAAACACTAATTCTAATTAAACTAAAGCAAGTGAGTAGCAACCCGGATAGAGCCACAGAAATAGTGCCAATCTTTTTTATCTGCTTTATTTGAGTCACATAAGCCCCGATAATCAAAATTACGATTAATTCTCCATTGGGAAAAGTAAGAAGACCTGGAAAAATGGCCTTTATAATGGGTTTAAATCCGTCCGCAAGAATGGGCTGTAAATTATCAAAGTCAATGCTCCCGCTAATATACAGAAATAACATAATTATTATTAGAAAAATAATAATAAATGTGAAAAAAATTTCGGCACTCCTCCCTAAAACCTCTATTCCCATGTAAAGAATGTAAGAAATGACTAACATGAAGGTGATCGAAATAACTTCCATAGGTGTTTTTGGGAAAACAACTATTTTAATCAACTCGCAAAAATCACGTAAAATACGGCAGGCAATATAAATAAAGTATTCAATATAAGCTATTGATAGAAAAATGGATATTTTCCTCCCAAAACATTCCTCTAAAATTTCAAATAAGTTTTTATTTGGCATTTTTAATAAAATGAAACTATAAAATTGTATCAAACCAATTCCAATGAAAGAAGCAAGCAAAACAGCGATCCACGCATCCTGTTTTGCTGGATTGGCAATACCAACGACAATAGCAGTCCCTATCTGGAAGCTGAATAGAAGAACGAATAGCTGAGATAAAGATATTTTTTCCACAAGTTTAGCGTTCACATCACTCAGCCCCTTATTTAATTCTTTTAAGCTTTATTTTTCTTTAATCGATAATCTGCGATAATTGCATAAATAAAGCTGAATCCAACTGTTACAAATGCAATTATTATCCCTGTGTGCACTTTAAATTCTGTGATATTCATGAACGCTTGTAGGAATGAAGTGTGATAAATAATCGTGTCAATATATGTGATTATTACCATTTGAATAATCAGAATGATTAAAGAAAAGATCGTTATCAAACCACTATTCCTCCTTCTCTCAAGGTTATTTACGTTAATGTATCCTAAATAAGACTCTATTATCCATATGAAGAAGATGCCCGGGTAAAGAAAGAAATGGCCCGAAGATCTGATCAGGTTATCGTAGTGATACTATGGGAGTGAAATAGCTATGCGCAATCGGAAAGGTGGCTTCGGGGACTGTCCTGGAGGCGACAAGCAGGCTTGCCCTGTAGAATTTACGCTGGATGTCATCGGAGGCAAATGGAAGGGAATTCTTTTATATCATCTAATGGAGGGCACAAAGCGATTTAATAAATTTCGCCGAATAAGCCCAGGAATTACCCAACGTATGCTGACGCTGCAACTCCGAGAATTGGAAGAGGATGGCGTGGTCCACCGCGAGGTTTATCATCAAGTAACTCCGAAAGTCGAATACTCACTAACGGAATTCGGGAAAACGCTGCTGATTCCGATCATTAAGCTTATGAAAGAATGGGGCGAGGAGTACAAAACAAAACAGCTTTCCGCAGAAAGCTGCCTAGAAGTAACAGATAAAAAATTGTAGGTTAAAGCTGAACCGTTATTTTTCTCCATTAAAAAACGCTTCTGATTTATTTCTATGCTCATCCGTTACCTGGCCTGAGATCGCTCTAATGCCTGCCGCAATTAGAGCCGCGTCATCTGTAAATCCCAACCCAATAAACACATCAGGAATGACATCTATAGGTGAAATGAAATAGGCCAATGCTCCAAAAGCTATGCCTTTCGCCCATAGAGGTGTTTTGGCATCAACGGCACAATAGTACATAGCAATAGCATCTTTGGTAAACGGAATTTTACCGGAGAATTTCTTCGTCTTTGTCCAGAAGCTATTTTTTACAAGCTCCTCATTTTTTTTGCTGTATTTAAAAGTCTCCACTGTGAGTTCCGCAGTGTTCTTATCATCGACTTTCTTCATTAGGGATACCTCCGATGATTTCAGGGTAAACTGCAACATATTATAGACCATTATATCATAATAAAAGATAGGACCGTTTCCTGTATCTCCATACGAAAGAAACCTCGGTATTTGGCTATAGCCATACTATATAGATTGAACTAAAGTTTGCGCTCCCAAGTTCAATCATTTCTAAAGAAAATCATGAATATCAGGGTTCGTCTTTAGTTCAATCTATATAGCCAGTTGCACTTTAGCCAAAACACCTTATTCAGCTCTCTATATTTTTCTTACAGTATACAACAAACCCAATGCCTGAGCGGCATTGGGTTTGTTTAGAGAATCTATATTTTTTTGTAGCGCTCTCGATTAGGGCGCCTTTATTGTTGAGCCTTGCACATAGTCGTCCGCGTCTTTCCATTGTACTCGTATCGATTTGGAAGTGAACAGGTCAGCACCATCGGAGACTTGGAAATGAAGATGAGCTTCGCTGGAATTGCCTGAATCACCACATTTTCCAAGGGAATCTCCTGCATGAACTTCGTCACCGACTTTGACGGTAATCGAACCTTTTTGCAGATGGGCGTAATAGCTAAACTCCCCATTGCCATGATCAATAACCACTTGGTTTCCGGCCGGATGCTTGTCATTCATTTTACCGACAGGTACGTTATCTTTAATGTCATTGACGATTAGGACAACTTTACCCGTTGCGGCTGCGACGATTGGCTGACCGAAAGCATAATAACTTTCATTTTTTGTAGCATCACCTTTATAGCTATCGCCTTTATTCTTCATAACAATGTCATACGCATAACGCTGGGTCTCATGGTCATAATGATAATTGACTAGCGCATTTGTTCCACCCCAAATGGTAAACCAATTTCCGTGAAATGGAAGTTCGAATGTTGTTTTAGTACGCTCTGCATCGGTCTCTGGAAATTTTTGAATTTTCTTGAGCAGCATATTATGAATGATATTTTTACTATCAAAAATTGCTTCGATGCCTTGTTCTCCCTTATTATCCAGCCATACATATCTCTTGAATTCTTGGTCGGACAGCTGTGGTGACATCAGTGTATAGGAGGCAGTACCATTATGGACTGAAATACCTACTTTCTTAAAATCCTTTAACGAGATTTGTTTTTTGAATTCAGGACTCAATTGTTGATAGATGACATCATACTTTTCTTGCTGCAGAAGCTTAGGCAATTGGTCCGGCGTAAAGGCTGTCATTTTATGTTGTGATGATTTCTCCTTTTTCACGGAAGGGTTGGTACTTGTTTGGGAACCCGAAGTTTTAGAGGCTTCCGCGTAAGCTGTGACTGAGCTGGCGGTTAATGCGAGAATTAGACTTAGCAGCATGATATTTCGTTTCATTTTACGATGGTTTATCAATTTCTTCTCTCCTTTTTGAGCTCAGCACCAAAATCAATGCTTGATAAATGTATCGAGTTGATGCATGACCGCTACGCAGATGGATTGTCCTTCCGATCGCTGTTGCCCCCATTTTTTTTTGAATCTACCGCTCTATGCGGTGAAAATTCAGGGGCAAAGCGTATGCTTCCTAAGTAGCTTTCCAAGGGAAAGCTTTTAAGCGAACGCTACGATCAGCATAGGTTTCTATTTTCTGCAAGCACTGATTATGAATTAGAGCCCCTTTTTGTTTCTTATTCAACTTTCGCACCTGAAAAATCAACTTAATCCCTTGAGCTTGTAAGAATAAATTCATTAAACATGTCCATCCTGACAGAAAACACCTTTCTTATTCGGTATCATGGAAGTGTCGATCAACCATGCAAACAAAGAAAGGCGTGTAACTCCATGGTACAAAAACATTCCATGTCTGAAAAGTCTCGTTGTTTTTCCAAACTTTTTGTAACACTTCAAATGGGGAAATGTCTACGAAATGCGTTCGTTAAAGATTTCATATGATTACAAGATTTATTTATGTATTGTTGTGAAGAATATGATCTTAATGGTGTTCATGGTTGGATTGAATTACTTAGGACATACCATAAAAGGCTCCTCACGGGAGCCTTTCTAGTAGAACTAACTATAGATGCTGCTAAGATGAAACCGATAGCTATGATTATTCCGGTTGTGTCTTTTTCAAATATGCCCGCCATGTAATACACCATTGCTTCGGATCATCTAAGGACGATTCATCGTTCCGGTGAATGGTACTGTTATGCGGAGCCGATTTCACGATATCTGGCTGCGTATAGGCTTCATTCGAAATATGCTCCAGCGCATGGATATATTCGTCCAAATCCTCTTTGGAATACGACTCTGTCGGCTCCAGAGTGAAAGGCTGTTTCACGATATACGGATGGTGGGAAGTCCAATAGTGCAGGCCGAAATCGCACATGCGGCGGGTAATATCCTCTGTTGTGACACCCGTTTCATCGGTAAGCTGCTTCCAACTGTAGCGAACCTGCTCGAGGCGGCGTCCTTTAATATAGGGTGCGCTCGCTCCGCGAATTTGTAGAATTTTGTGATAGAGATAGTTGTTGTTCAATACCGCGGTTTGGGCAACATCCTTAAGTCCATCTGGACCTAGGCTCATGATCCAAGCGTAGGAGCGCAGAACAGTTTGTGCAACACCATGGAAACTGCGGACTTTACCAATGCTTTCTTCTGTCTGATTAGTCAAGACATAACGGCTTCCGTCGTAATCTACAAGTGGCCCCGGTAAAAAACGTTTTAGCTCTTCACTCACGCCAAGAGCTCCTGTAGCTGGACCCCCGCACATATGAGGAGCAGCAAACGTCTTATGCAGATTGAAGAAGCACATGTCGAAGCCCGCTTCCTTCGCCCGGGTAATGCCAAGCAAGCCATTGGCGTTGGCCTGATCGTAGAAGCAGATACCGCCCGCCTCGTGAACAAGATCGGTAAACTCACGGATTCGGTGGTTATAGATTCCGGTATCCTCCGGGTTCGCGACTACAAATCCAGCTGTTCGTTGGGAGATGGCATTCTTCAGCTTTTCCAAGTCAGGGAAGCCGTCCTCGTCCGGGTGCAGCGTAATAATTTTATAGCCCTTGACCGCAGCAGTCGCAGCTTGGGAAGGATGGGAGAAAATCGTCGTAATAATCTCATCCCGCTGATCTCCCTCACCCTTCGAATCGTGGTAGGCGCGAACGATGGAAGCCATCGCAAGCAGCGCCTGCGTGCCACTACTCGGTTGAAACGAGAAGGCATTCATCCCAGAAATCTCCCGCATCGCAAGGTCCAGCTTATAGAAAATCTCCAACATGCCTTGAACGGAATCTGCATCCTGCAACGGATGAAGCTCCATCATATTGGGCGTGCGGATAAGCATTTCGTTGATGCGCGGAATATATTTCATCGTACAAGTACCTTGTCCAATTTCTACGTTAAAATCTGAACCCAACGTCTCCTGTGATAGGCGCAAATAATGCCGAAGCACCTTCGCTTGACCAATCTCAGGAAGCGCCGGCGCGGTGCTACGTCGCATGGAAGAAGGAATATGTCCAATTCCGTCTCCCACTTCAGCTGCAATACCAACTTCCGTTCCTGGCGGGATGACACCTCGCTCTCCCTTACGGTGAAGTTCAAAGATAATCGGCTCATCCCATTTGGCTTGATGGAAGTTACGGACCTTATGGTCTCTGCTAATCCGTTTCATGGCGTTCCGTCCTTCCTCTATATAAGTTAATCACGGTTTATGAACGATCGTATGAATGGTATCTACCAAGCGGTCCAAATCAGCCTGCGAATGAATTTCAGTGACGCAATAGAGTGCACATTGTCCCCACGCTGGGAAATCGACGGACAAATCTTTCCCTCCAAAAATCCCCGCTTCCGACAGACGCATGTTAATTTGAGCGACGGTTAAGCCTGTGGCGTTGAAATCAATGACAAACTCCTTGAAGAAAGCTGCTTCCCCGAAACGAAGGGAAACGCCGGGAATAGCAGAAAGCTTCTTCGCCGCGTATTGTGATTTCTGCATGATGGTCTCGCCGACCTGATGCATACCCATTGGCCCGAGCAAGGACAAGTATACACCTGCCGTTATGCCCCATAATGCCGTCTGGGTACCTACTGACTCCTTCCCTTTCTCGCGTAGCGCAAAGGATGTACGCTCGTAAGCCACATCGCCGAAGCCATATTCCCCTTCAACCTCAGTAGGTACGATGCCGAACAACCGTGATGGATATTCCATGACGTAGGTTTCTTCATCCCGAGTAGCGATAAACCCAGCTTGCCCGCCACCATAGTTCATATGCATCCCGAGCGGCTGCAAATCTCCACAGACGATATCGGCGCCATATTGGCTAGGAGGCTGAAGAATACCGAGTGAAATGGGGTCTACGCCAACGATTGAAATGGCATTCACAGAATGAGCAAGCTCCGAAATTTCATGGCCATGGTCTTCGATCATGCCAAGGTAACCGGGATTCTCGAAGTAAACCGCAGCTGTGTCACTAGAAAGCTTGCTGCGCAGATCATTCAAGTCCATCTTGCCCGTTTCCTCATCGATTTCAACGAAACGCAGCTCCATTACGGGTGTGCAGTAGTTGTTAATAATCATCACTTTGTCGGAATCAACCGACTTCGGAAGCAGCGCGACCGAACGACCCGTAATACGTCCCGCCATACGGATCGCTGTCGAAGCCGCTTGTGCCCAGTCAAAAGTAGGGACGTTAACAACATCCATATCAACCAACTCTGCCATCAGACTTTGGTACTCGAAGAGAGTTTGAAAACGTCCATGATCTTCATAGGGTTCACCAGCATAAGCCGTTACGAACTCGGAACGTTGATTAATTTCGTCACAGACAGCCGGTATAAAATGTTGCCAGCAGCCCGCTCCAAGGAAATTAAGATAAGCAGCGCCGTGTTTGTTCTTAGCGAGCAGACCCTCAATATGACGGCGCAACTCATGTTCCGTCATCGCAGGCGGGAGATTCATCTCCCGGTTCAGCTTCAAGCTACTTGGAATTGCGTCATGGAGCTGTTCCATCGAGGTCAGGCCGATCTCCTTCAGCATCGCATCGCGGACCTCAGGCACGGTATTCGGTATATAGGGATGGGCATAAGTTCTGTTCTCAGGCAAGGTTAACGCCTCCATTCATCTTTGTCAGAATAGGTTGTGTCATGCAGCCGATCCACCAATCTCTCTTGCTAGGCTTCCCAATGAAAATCATTACGGTTGGGACAGCCCTCTCTTGTCCTTAAGCAATCCCCCCGCCGTCAACAACCAGCACGCTTCCCGTTACCCATGAAGACATATCGCTCGCTAGAAACAGGACCGCATTGGCAATATCGCGTGGCGTTCCAAGCCGTTCCAGCGGACGACCGCCAGCAGAGGCGACGAGGAATGTTGCCTCATCCTGCTGGAGCTGCTTCGCTTCATCGCGTAGCAACGGCGTGTCCGTATCGCCTGGGGATACGCAGTTCACGCGAATGTTGGCAATACCGTGATCGATGGCCATCGCTCGGGTTAGATTAACGACACCAGCTTTAGCGGCGCAGTAGGCAGCAGCGCGGTCTCCGCCTTTAAGGCCCCAGCCAGAACCGGTGTTAATGATACTACCTCCACCGCTACGCTCCATGATTGGAATGATAAATTTAGAAAGCAGATATACACCCTTCAGTGAAACGTCTATAACAAGATCCCATTCGTGTTCTTCTAGCTCAACGACGGTCTTGCGACGAATAACTCCAGCATTGTTGAACAGAATATCAATCCGCCCGTGTGTAGCATCAATCTCTGCTGCAACACGCTGGCAATCCGCTGAAGAGGACACGTCGCAGCGATAAAAGCTCGCTTTGCCCCCCTTTTCCTTCATTCCAGCAACTGCCTTTTCGCCTTGCGCTTCGTTAATATCGATTAAGACGGCAAACGCCCCGAAGCTGGCTAACAACTCAGCCGTTGCAAGGCCAATCCCTGATGCACCGCCTGTCACAACCGCTACTTTTCCCGATAGGTTCAACATGTCTTGTGTGTTAAGCATGGTTTGTTCCCTCCTGTTGTAACTGTTTCGCTTCTAATCTCATTTGATGGCTCAACCGCTGAGGAGCGGCGTCATCAGATAGATAAGGCTTCAGTAACATCCGGAAACGGAATGCCTCTGACGTGACTGTGTGGTCCGGTGATTGAGCAGGTCCGCAGCTATTACTGCCTAAACCATTCTGCCGGTAATCCAAATTTAGCGTGATGAAATCCCGGGGAACAAGGTCACTCGTATGTTTGGCAGCTTCTAGGTCAGCGTCTGTATAGCGTCGTGCGCTGAATTCAATCGTCGGCGCACCTGCCACAAGCAGGCCGATTCCGGCGCTGTCCGTGATGGATACCCACCGGACATCAGTCCGATTGCCGTTCTCCTGCGGATAAATATATGGCGTGAATAGTTCATCAACCGACTTCTTATAAACGCCAAACCGTCCCGCTTCCTTACTGTCGGAGTAACTCTCTCCCGGACCGCGGCCATACCATTTAACCGAATCCATGTCCCCGGGTATCTCCATTTGGAGTCCAATCTTAGGAAGCATAGCAGGCGGCTTGCCTTCTGGAACGCCGTGCACGTCGATCACGATAAGACCCGAGCCCGTTACGGTATAAGTCGTTTCACAACGGAAGCCCCAATCGTATACCGGAGGTGCAATGCGGGAGATCCAGCTTATTCGAATCGTTCCCTCATCCAATCGCTCAATGCGGCAATCGTCGATTCGTTCCGTAAGCCTATCCAGATGTGCCTTGTGCCAGTCGGGCAGGACGTACATATCGTTGTCAATCGGCGCACGCCAGAAGTTAAGATGAGGTCCTGTGTTTACGAGCTCGTGGCCGTTTATTCGGAGCGTACTGATTCCTGCTCGCAGGGAGTCGAACTCGATTCGGAATAAATCGTTCGCAAGGATGAGCTGACGCCCTTTCTCTGTGTAAGATAAACTCCGAATTGGCAGGCTACCAGTTGCAAGGTTAAATACACCATTCGCTTGATCCCCGTCATTTCTGTTATCTTGGTCATTCCCGACTGCTTCTAAGGCTAATTGCGCCCAAGCTACCACATGTCCTCGCTCTCCCCAATTGCAAGCTACCGCAAGAGTAAAGCCAACATTCAGCCAACGCTCCGCACCCAGCTCCAATAAGGCAAGCTGTAGATCCGCCCGAACTGGAACGTCCATCTCTGCGCTTTCTCCTGGGCCGATCTGGGGCAGCACCAGCACGCCACTTTGAACCGTCCGCCCTTCTACCGTCACGCTCCAATCTGCATTGAGGTGTTCAAGTGTCACAAAATCATAACGATTGATGATCCGTATTCGACCTTCTTTTATATACTCGACCCTGACAGGTTCGATTATCTTCTTATATTCAATGAGTCCCGGGGAGGGCGTCCGATCTGGACGAACAAGACCATCAATGACGAAATTACTATTGTTCGGTACATCGCCATAGTCTCCGCCGTAAGCGTATTCATCTTTACCATCAGCCGTCTTCCTGCGGATACCGTGGTCGATCCATTCCCAGATGAAACCACCCTGCAGTCTTCTATACGCGTCGAATGTATCAAAATATGGCTTAAGTCCACCTGGACCATTCCCCATGGCGTGGGCGAATTCGCATAGGATATGCGGCTTAGGATGATCTACCATCTGGCCGAAGCCCTCCATCTTCTCCACGGAGGAATACATCGTGCTCACAATATCACATACTTCCGCTTCCCGATCTTCTTCATAATGAATGAGCCGGGTTGGATCTGCTTGTTTGCACCACTCCGACATCGCTCGAAAGTTGCAGCCGAAGCCAGACTCGTTACCGAGTGACCAGAAAAGGACAGAAGGATGATTCTTATCGCGTTCCACCATACGGCGAACCCGGTCGACATAAGCTTCCTGCCAGGCAGGATCATCGCTTAGCCGGGAAATATTGCCCAGAAGCTCGAAACCGTGGGTCTCCAAGTCGGTTTCTTCCATCACATATAAGCCATATTCGTCGCAAAGATCATAGAACCGCGGATCATTCGGATAATGAGCAGTTCTGACCGCATTAATGTTGTGCTGTTTCATCATTGTTACATCTTTGATCATCGTCGATAGCGTGACCGTACGTCCTGTATCTGGATGGTGATCATGCCGGTTAACGCCTTTGAGTAAAATCGCTTTTCCGTTCACCAGAAACTGGCCGCCCTGCACTTCTACTTGACGGAAGCCAACACGCTGGGCAACTACCTCCACCACTTGATCATCCTGATCGACTACACTAATCGCCAGATGATATAAAGCTGGCGATTCAGCACTCCAGAGCGCAGGCTTCGTGACCGGAATCGCGAACTCAACGCTAGCCTGATCAGCAATACGATCCACCGCTGATGAAACAAAGGTTCCTTCCTTATCAAGAAGCTCAAGCCGCACTTCCCCTCGCAAGGTTTCTCCACTCAGTTCTACTCGAACGGATAACGTCGCATTGCGATAATCCGCGTCCAACTCCGTAACGATTCCATAATCTACGATACGGACGGAAGATGGTTCCGAAATTAAATAAACATCCCGGAAAATCCCACTCATATACCACATATCCTGATCTTCCAAATAGCTGCCATCCGACCATTGGTAGACACGCACAGCCATACGATTAATCCCCAGCTTCACATAAGGTGTCAAATCAAACTCTGACGTCAAGCGGCTTCCTTGGCTGTAACCGACGAATGACCCATTGACCCATACATGGAATGCACTATCTACTCCATCAAACTTCACTGCTAGAGTTCTACCGTCCCAATGCTGCGGAAGCTCAAATTCCCGCATGTAGCTACCTGTCGGGTTATCGTTAGGCACATGAGGAGGATCGACTGGAAACGGGTAATACAAGTCCGTATAATGCGGATTCCCATAACCCTTTAGCTGCCAATGTCCTGGAACCTGGATTTCATCCCAACCGGACGCATCATAATTCTCTTCATAAAATCCATACGGAGCCCAATCAGGCCCTTCCGCATAATGAAACTTCCAATTACCATTCAACGATTTAAACCATGGGGAGCTCCCCCGGTCATAACTCAAAGCTCCGATACGATCAGAATACGGGATAAAATTAGCCCGGTTCTTCGCCCGGTTGCGCTCCAGCACCCCAAGGTTATCCCAATCACGTTCCATCTTTTCATTTCGCATGGTTGCTTCTCCTCCCTATCTCTATCAATCTCTCTACTCATCTATGGCTCCATCTAAAACGGGCATCCATTTATCCCTTAATACCTGTACCCGCGATTCCACCGACAATATAACGCTGTGCAAAGAAGAACACCGCCAGCGGTGGGATCGATATCAGACAAGTGATCGCCATAATGGATTGCATATCGACGCCGAACATTCCTTTGAATTGCGACAAACCAAGCGTAAGCGTGTACTTCGACTGGTCATTCAGAAAAATAAGCGGCCCGAGATAGTCGTTCCAACAGCTCATAATTTGAAACACGCCGACTAAAATGAGCGAGGGCCCCATAAGCGGAACAATGATCCGCATAAGAATGCTCAGCTTGTTCGCCCCGTCGATTGTCGCTGCCTCATCCAATTCACGAGGAATCGTCAGAATAAACTGCCTCAGCAAAAAGATAAAGTAAGCCGAACCGAACCACGAAGGAACGATAAGCGGTTTGAGCGTATTAATCCAGCCTAAATAGTTAAACTCCATATACTGCGGTATCATCGTTACTTCCCAAGGGACCATCATTGTTGCTAACATGATGAGAAACAACAGATCGCGCCCTTTGAATTCAAATCTCGCAAACCCGTAGGCAACAAGCGTACAAGATATAAGCTGGCCAAGCGTTGACATCATCGTCACGATGACCGTATTTTTCAGAAATAAGTTAAAGGGTTGAATCGTCCACGCATCGTAGAAGTTGCTAAATTTCCAATCGGAAGGGAACCATTTCGGCGGGAAAAGATACAACTCCGATTGCGATTTCAGCGCTGTCGTCACCGCCCAGAACAGCGGAGCGACAAACAGCAGCGAGCAAAATATCAGCAGCACATACACGATTATTTTTCTCATACAGAGCGCCTCCTTCTGCCGAACTTTGACTTCTTCAGCGGCTTCCGCTTCATTTCCCCTTCATAGAACACCCAAGCCTCCGACGATTTGAATACAAGGAACGTCAGACTGAGCACAATAAGGAACATGAACCAGGCATTTGCTGCGGAATAACCCATTTTAAAAAACTTGAACGCATTCTCGTACATATACATCGCGTAGAAATAAGTAGATTTCATTGGGCCTCCTCCAGTGAGCAATAACGCGAGTGTCAGCTGTTGGAATGCCGCGATAATGGATGTAATGAGATTGAATAGAATCGTCGGACTGAGCATGGGAATCGTTACACTGACGAATTGTCTCAACTTGTTAGCGCCATCAATCGATGCGGATTCGTAAAGATCCTTGGGTATTCCTTTCAGTCCTGCGAGAAAAATGAGCATCATCGCGCCTTGCCCCCACAGGCTGGCAATAACCATCGCTACAAGAGACCAGCGTGTATCATTCAACCAGTCCGGACCCTGCACGCCGATTATCGACAGAAAATAATTAAGGATTCCGTAATCTCCGCTGTACACCCAAGACCAGATCATAGCCAAGGCAACGCCCGAAATCACAGAGGGCAAGTAGAAAGCTGTTCGAAAAATCCCACTACCACGAGCCTTCTGGTTGAGCAAAATAGCAAGTCCCAGCGCAACTGCAATATTGAGCGGAACAAATAGAGCAGCAAACTTGAGTGTGACGCCGAACGACTTCCAGAACAACGGATCATCCGTAAACATATCCACATAATTGCCTAAACCGATAAAACGTACTTCACCTACGATTGGCCAATCAAAAAAAGAGATGATAAGCGAGAACAACAAAGGTCCTAAAGTAAAAACTAGGAATCCGAAGACCCACGGGAAAATGAAGAGGTAGGGAGCAACCCCACCCCAACTGTATTTCCTTTTAGGTTTGAGGTTGGCCATTTGTTCCCCTGCTTGCTGTTGTGGGTAGGTCTGAGCCATCTCCTAACCTTCTTTCACTGTAGCTATAATTTTATTTCAAATAACGTTCACTATCTTTGACGGCTTGATTCAGCGCATCCTGTGCATCACTACCATGCACGACTGCTTCGACTGCCGCCGATAGCTGTCGGTTGACTTCATTCCACTTGGCATTTAGCAGGAATGCCGGCGTATTGTCGGAACGTTTCAACATCGTATAATATGGCTTGTATAAAGGGTCCTGGTCCTTCTTGAGCTCGTTCACGACGCTTACTCTTACCGGCAAATCCGTTACGCGCATCTTGATCGCTTCATTTGAAACATAATATTTGATAAACTCCCAAGCCAAATCCTTCTGCTTCGAATCCTTAGCAATGGATAGTGCAGATTCGGAAACTACACCTTTGACCGGTTTGCCTGAGAAGGTTGGCATTTCCACTGTGCCTACATCAATGCCTGCTTTCTTGAACGATTCCAATGGCCAGATGCCACTTTCCCACATAGCGATTTTACCGCCTTTGAAGATATCCTCCCCGCTTTGTTGTCCTTTGCCGCCAGCCAGCACGGCAGAACCGTTCTTCACCATATCGCCAAACATCTGAATGGCTCCAGTCGTTTCTTTGCTGTTCATAAAGCCGTTTATAGTTTTGCCATCATCGGAAATATAAGAGCCACCGTTACTCCAAACGAACCCTTGCAGATCATACGTATCGTTCTCGGCGCGAATACCGAAACCATACTGCTTCGTGGCCTTATCCGTCAGTTTCTTGGAGATATCCTGAAAATCGTCCCAAGACCAGCCATCCTTCGGATAGGGGATCTTCTTATCATCAAACATCTTCTTGTTGTAATACACAACGCGAGTCGTGAAACCCGCTGGAATTCCGTAGAGATTGTTATCGATTGTAGCATAATGGAACAATCCACTGTAGAAATCATCCTTATTCAGATCTTTATCCCCATCTGCATAACTATCGAGCGGTTCAAGTGACTGGTGATACGTTGGAAAATCCCACATGTACATAACATCCGGAGGATTCTGGGCTCCGAAGCCCGAGGCTAACTTCTGATCGAAACCATCCGCGTAAGTCTCTACCTGAACCTTCGTTCCAGGATGGTTCGCTTCGAATTTCTTAGCGATGTCCTGCTCGATCTTGAGTGCGTCTCCCGTATCCCACGTGGCGAAGCGAAGCGTCTTCACCTTGGCAGAACCGTTTCCGTCCGCGGGCTGCGTCGTCTTGCCATTAATGCTTTCGTTATTGCCGCCACATGCCGTCAACATCGCCATCGCAGTCGTAAGAACAATGAGAGAAATTTTCTTGATCATTTTAGCAGCTCCCCCTAGGTATATAATAATTGAACCGCTTTCATCATAACTAAAATGAAAGCGGTTCAAAACCGATAACTATTCGAATGTTTGTGCGTTTTTGTTCGATTCATGAGGGAAGGTGTCCATCTGTTCGGACTATACCGTCTTTTTGTTGTGCGCGGTACTGACTTGGCGTTTGGTTCGTGCAGCGTTTAAACCATTTACTAAAATATTTGCTATCGCCAAGCCCCGTGCGCTCAGCAATATCCTGCATCGTAAGTGTCGTATCCTTCAATAATCCGTATGCCAACTTGAGTTTCCGTTTGTATTGAAAAGCGACAAAGCTGTCTCCCACCGCTTTCTTGAATAGGATCGAGAAATGGCTTCGACTGAGGCCGACCTGTCCGGCCACGTCGCTGACTGACCATTCCGCCGTTGGGTTTTCATGCAGCAATTTAACCGCTCTCCAGATCGCTTCTGGCCAATCCGTTGCAGACACGCCGTAAGTTTTCTCCAATTCCGCTTCTTTATGCAAGACTAACAACGCCTGAAGCCGTTCTTCCGTACCCGTGAGTGACCCTCTTTTGGCCCACTGCAGCTTCGCACTCTTGCTCTTCTGCTCGACCAGCAAGCTGTCCGCAGCATTCAGATGTGATTCTGGCACAATCCAGTAGCAGCGCTCCTCCCCATAAGGAATAACTGCCCCTTCGCAGAGCTGACGATCTTCATAAACAGCTTCCTTCAATAGAACAAGCCATGATGCCTCGCACCCGGAAGTCTTAATCAGATAGATATAAACCGACTCGCCATGGAAAGACCATTCCTCGCGGGTACGTGTCTTCATCTCGCCAACAAGCTTGTCATTATGTCCGTTCAGCCAAGCATAAAGCAAGGTGCTAAGTCGCTCACTTGCATCGTTTCCATTTGCCTCAGAAACCTCAAGAGCCGAAGCTGCTATAAGCTCACTTTGGAACTTCTCTAGCATCCCTTCCAGCTCTTCATCCTCAAAGGCGGTTTTGAGCAGGTAGCCGGATGCTCCCAGTTTGATTCCCTGCAGGGCATAATCGAAATCCCGATGGCAGCTAAGCAGGATAATTCTCGTATCCGGGGCCAATTCCTTTACTTTTCGGGACAATTCGATGCCATCCATCTCGGGCATAACGATATCAGTAATAACTACTTGAGGCTTGTGCTCTATGAAGGCTTCCCAGGCTTTGCGCCCATTTGGGGCGTCCGCCACCACTTCCATTCCGTATTTATCCCAAGGTACGGTGGACCGAAGTCCTTTACGGACGATACTTTCGTCGTCTGCTATTAACACCTTAATGGTTTTGGTTGTTTCCATACGGACTCTCCTCCTTCATTGGCCATTCCATGTTAATCGTTGTCCCTTCACCCTTGGTCGATTGCACCGTTAACCCATACTGTAGGCCAAAATGCAGCTTAAATTTCTGATCTGCATTTTGTACACCGAGTCCTCCCCTGCCCTTTCGCTTCGTCATACTCGGCAAGAGTAGACACTTCAGCTTATCCGCTGAAATACCGGCACCGTTATCGGATAACGTGAGCAGCAAATGATTACCTTTCTCACGAACGCTTAAGCGGATAACTCCCTTGCCGTCCTCGAATCCGTGAAAGAAAATGTTCTCAAACAACGGCTGCAACGTCATACGGGGAATAAGATAGGGCCTCAGTAGCTCATCGCACTCCAACACATACTCGAATACGGGTCCATAACGAATTTCCTGGATCTTCAGAAAATGTTCGATCATTCGGAGCTCTCGTCCAAGGGGGATGATCTCTTGCGAAATATCCAAATTCCCTTCGAGCACCATCGTAAGATGGTACAGCATTTGACGGATATCTTCCGCTCCCTGCAACCTCGCTTTCCATTGAATAGAGTTTAGCGTATTAAACAGCAGATGGGGATTGATTTGATAATGGAATGCCTTTAGCTCAGCTTCTTTCTTTAACCGCTCGCTCCGCTCAACCTCCTCAATTAACGATTGAATGCCGCGTACCATGCTGTTAAAGCTCATATCCAGACTCCCAAGCTCATCCCCGGCTTCGACCTGCGTCCTCGTATGTAGCTTCCCGAAGCTGACCTTCTGCATCGCATCTTTAAGGCGGCGAATCCGCGCGGTAAACCGGGAAGAGAACAGGTAAGCCAGACCGAAGGCTAACAAGCATGAAGCAACAGCGACGATAATTGTATTCGACTTTATAATGCCGGAAGAACGATAGAACAATTTGGCCGGTAGCCTCGCCTCAATGGTCCAGTGATTAACTGCAAGTGTTTTGTTCCAGACGATATCGCTGTCATGCGAAGTGAATAATGATGCCGTCTCATAGATACTCCGACCTTGCGGATCGGATATTCTCAAATGGGCCTTCGTATCATTCTCAAACAACTGAAACATATGAAGTAGATCTTCGGCATTTTCCTCAATTAAAATTTTACTACCTCGAAGCGCGCCATAAGGGTCGTTGATCGGAACAGCCATACCAATCACGGGTATCCCGAGCTCATCCGTATCCTTCATGCCGTGATTCTGAGGGTAAAATCCCAGCCAATATTTCCCTTCGTAGGTGTCTGACATAGATTTCCAAGCGGGAATACGGCTGAGTTTGGAAACATCGAGATTATTTTCCCCATAATAATAACCTGAGCTTGTAATAATATAAATACCGATCGTCCGATCTGTTTTAAGCGCTTTCAAAAGGAGCTCAAAATCATCTTTGTCCATAATCTCTTTATAAGTAGTCGGACGCTGGTTCCCCAGATCAACTCGGGCGGGATCAAGTAAATACGAATAGATGGTCTCCGTCGTCTGATTCATCCGGTTCAGATATGAGCTCGTCTGCTGTTCCAATTGCGCCACAGCATTCTCTCCGTATTTGCCAAACTGAGAATTAATGACCTTTGCGGACTGGTAATACGACAAGGCTCCAAGCGAGAGCAGCGGAATAATCGTCACAATGAGAAAACAGACGAGTAGCTTGGTTCGAATGCTCCGGTAAGAGCCTGACAGAAGGCGGACGTTGAGCTGCTTAAACAAATAAGACATCATGATCGCATCCTCCTCCTCGCTTCCCTACAAAATCATACTTGAAGTGTAGCATGGACCGCTTTGAGCGAACAATGTATCTTTTCCCCATTAATAGTTCCGTACGCGGCAGTTTCACCAAACTAAATGAGATCCCCCAAAACGTCAAAAGCACCTCCCTTCGGCTAGTTTGTAGCAGAGGGAAGTGCAGCATTCAATTAGGTAATATACTCATTTCCTAGAATTAGGAACACACTCGATGTCCAAGTAAACGCCCGATCCCGTAATCCTTGTCCTGTAATCGCGTCGAAATTCTCGGCCATTCCACTGCGATGCAGCATGGTACAGAATCGGCGTGCGACCTCCTCTGCAAGCTCACGATCTCCCGCTGCGGCCACTCCTTCAACGAGCAACAGGGTCGATGGAGCCCAAATTGGGCCGCGCCAATATCCGTCTGGATTATAGAAAGGACTGTTTACGCTCTCTGTCGCCCATCCATTAGCCGTTAAGAAACGCCCATCCTCTCTTAGCCCATTCAGCAACGCTGTACGAATAGGCTCCGGTAGACGTTTGCCCAGTAGAATCGGAACGAACAAGAGGAGACTGTCTCCTTCGGAAATCTCATGCGTACCGGAGCGGCAAGCCGTAAATCGGCCATCCTTCCAGAAATGGAAAATCATCTTTTCCATTACATCCTCAGCAAGCCATCGCCATTCGCTCGCTTCTTTCGTATACCCGAGCAGTCCTGCGATTTCCGCCAAAATCTCCGCTTGCAAAATAAGAAAGGCGGCTAAATCCGGGCTTTCTACCGGAATGCCGTTATTAAATGCCGTGCTGTTATCCCAGCCAGAATCGTTGCCGTGATTGTATTGAGGAATTCCGTCTCCATCACCATCACGATATCGGAACCACCATTGGGTCCATTTGGAAAGAGGTCCATAGACCTCACGAAGCTGCGCGTCCTTAATATAGTCCGTTCTTGCCATCATCCAGGCAAGTGTCCATCCGTGTATGGGCGGTTTGTTGCAGTTCCAGAGCTCATACTTATCATTGATGAAATCAGGAATCAAGCCGCTCTCATCCTGCCTGTCGAAGAAGATCATGAACTGATCCCATGCCAGCTTCGGATCATGGCGAACAAGTGCCATCGCATTGAAGCAGTGATCCCAGCTCCAAATATTCGTCATCCAATTTTTAGACATGTACATGGCCGGTCGGGTCAGACAGCCCTCTGCCGGAACGAGGCAGGACCAAGTGATATAGGCAGCAAGCTCTCGACTTTCTTGCCAGCAGTCAGGTAAGGATAGGCTGAGATCCAGCCACTGTTTAAATTCCTCTTTTACTTGCTTGACAGCTTCGTCAAAAGGTTCCCAATCAATTCGTGGCTCCCAAACCGTACGAAATTCCTCCACTGCGAACTCCGACGTGCCGCTACTAGCATCTGGCAAGAAGTCAGCGATCACATAAGAGCTTTTAATTGTGTCCCATGGCACTTCCATCATCAGATCGCCAATAAGCGCTGTCAGCATAAATCTGCATTCGTGGGTAAAGCTGTTCACTTCCCAGCTGCCGGAAGCTGCTTGGTAAGCATAATCGTATGCGGCCGTAAGGAAGGTCAAACGGATTCCGCAGCCTTTCGTACGAACCCTAAATGTCCGTCGGTCCGAGATACAAATCTCAGCCGTTAAGCCTGCTTGTGATTCAAGCCGGATCAGCTCTGGGCAAGCTACTGCCTCAAACGATACAGAGCGACCTCCTTCATCAAGCATATCAATATGAAACGCCTCACCGAATTTATCATCACCACCACGCACTGTGCGCAGATATAGACCCTGTTGTCTATCTTTAGCTTCAGGCAGAATAGAGATTGCTAGAAAGGATTCTCTCCGGCTGAAAGGTACAATGTTCAGATCAAAGTTCATAGTTTATCTCCTTCACGGTACAGTATGCGCTTTCATTGTACCGAAAGGAACACCACGGAAGAACCGACAGTTGTTTCCGTCGATTCGCAAATTTGTTGCGTAATGACGTTTGTAAGGAGTGGAGGGGTCATTATGTTCGATTATTGTAGTGAAATTGTTTGAATGTAGAACAAAATCAGTGCTTGACTGATTATGAATTAGAGCCCTGAAATCCATAACGTACGTTCATCCGTATTAACTTTCCATCATTTTTTTCTCTAAGATATACATTTCTTCTCTTATATCTTGAGAATTACGCATCTCAACTACTTTAAATCCACACTTATTCACGTAAAAATAATGATTTTTTTTTGAATATCCAGGAGTCTCAGTCATCCACTTTTTAGTATTCGGATACTTCATCTCTATGTATTTCCATATTTTCAATCCTATCGCTTGGTTTTGTAGGTTAGGATCTACAAATAAATTCCCAAGAAAGTTTTCGTTATTTTCATTTATCCAGACAATTACGGCTCCTACAACCTTTTCTTCTAAAAGTACTTTAAATGATTGAGATGGTGAATGTATTGCCCATCGTCTTAAAAATTCTCCTGTATCATAACCATCTGGACCTCCTTTTTCATCACCCAGGAAATATTTGGTGTCACTATCGAAAGCTCTAGTCATTATTTCCGTCAATAACTCAACGTCTTCTTCCTTTATATGTTCGAATTCTAAATTCTCAAGCGCTTCCATCAACATTTACCTCCTTCACGTCATATTCAATAAGCCAACAATCCATTAATTTCCCTTCATGCCATTCGTGTTTTTCAAGCAATCTCTTCTTTATAAATCCATTTTTCTCATACACTTTCAATGCCCTTGTATTCCAGGTCTGAGGGTCCATTACAATTTTATTTGCACCCTTTTGTTCTATTAAGTATTTCACCATTCCTTTAATTAAAAGAGTTCCGATCCCTTGATTCCAGAATTCAGACTCTCCTATAAATTGATCCATACCATATATTTTACCTTTGAAGTCTTCATATTGATATTCCTTTATTTCTTCATCTTCTATTAGATAAAACTGAATATATCCAATTGCTTTTGATTGATATTGAATTATACATTGGGTCACATTGTCGCAATCCTTATAAAAGTGCTCTTGAACGAGTTCCATATCATGTGGACGATCACGACCTTCATAGTACTCCAATACAACCGGATCACTCAGCCATTTCATCAATAAACCAGCGTCTGCAGGTGTTAAGAGCCTAATACTAATCTCTTGCTCTTGAAACAAAATACTTCACCAACCTTTCCCTCATTTATATTCTTCATTAGCAGACTATTCAGATATTATTAATTCAGCAATAACAGGAATCCGATTTAATTCCCTATTTGTTTTTATTATTTTTCTCAATAAATCGCTAGTAATTTTTGATGCTTTTTGAAATCTCCCTATAACAATTCCTTTTACTTGTTCGAAGTCGGATTAGTGAATAAGGGACTGTAAGTACTTATCAAAAGTAGCTGGTGATGACTCATAATCATCTTATAAAAAAAGTATTGAGTTCACTAGGCTCGGCATAAACTGAGTTCCCTGCAACAGATTAAATGTGCCAAGATTCCCTCCAATAATAGTTCCTTCTGCTTGTCCCTCGTTAATGATGTAGGGTCTTTCATTTTTTTCGTATGTACGGCTCTCCTGATCCAAATACCACGAATCGTCGCTCCATTGATCGGAAGGTGTAACTAAAATTTCTTCATTCATGCATAAAAAGCACTAACAGCGTATTTCCAAAATATTTCCTCCTAACTGTGATACGCTTCCTCGGAGTTAATCTTCAACTCACCTCCCGTCAGAGCTTAATGCCGCTACCAATCTTTTTATTGCACTTGGCTTCGATCTATTCTGCCAGTTAGTTTAATCATACGATATTGTCCTATCGAGATTTGAAATTAATCCCTTCAAGTTCATTTCTTTAAGTGGTAAGGCACAGTTGTGATAAAGACATTTCTCCGATAAAGCAAGTGAGCACGAATCAGTAAACTGGATTGGTTGTGCAGGATGTTGTGCCAGCCTTTCTTTGGAATGAATTGTGGGATAACAACCGTAACCTGGTAATTCGATTCACTCGCCTTGCGTTGAACGGAATCAATAAATTTAGTCAGTGGCTGAATGATGCTTCTATAAGGAGAATGTAGAGTTACCAGTCTCACGTCAGGATGCAACTTGCTCCATTTTTCTTCAAACACCGCTTCATCCTCTCTTTCAAAGTGAACGTAAACGGCAATAATCTGATGGGGTGAAAGAGATTTCGCATAGTTTAATGAGTTCTCTACCACATGAGTAATACCAGCCACAGGAAGAATGATTACATTTCCCTCAATTGGTATAACAGGCTCACAAGTTGAAAGTCTTAATTGGTCGCCCACTGCCTCATAATGCTTTCTAATTCGGTGAAATAAATAAATAATTAAAGGCAAGAAAACTAACACTGGCCAAACCTGTGAGAACTTGGTTAAAAAGAACATCATAGAGACGATAAAGCTAATCACGGCACCTGCTGTGTTAATTAGGAGTTTCGAAACCCAACCTTTGGGTTTTTCTCGAATCCATTTCACGACCATTCCTGTCTGGGAAAGGGTAAATGGGATAAACACACCGACAGCATAAAGCGGGATGAGATGTTCCGTCTTTCCTTCAAAAGCAATAATTAAAATAATTGAAAAAAATCCAAGAATGATAATCCCGTTGGAATATCCTAATCGGTCTCCTCGAACTGTGAACATTCTTGGAATAAATTTATCTTTAGCAAGATTAACGGCGAGTAAAGGGAAAGCAGAAAACCCTGTGTTAGCAGCAAGTATTAATATTAATGCCGTTGTGCCTTGAATAAAGAAATACATGAAGTTCCGTCCAAAGGTCTGTTCCGCTATCTGAGAGACAACCGTGACCTCCTCACTGGGCACAATTCCATAATAAAAAGCAAGGTATACGATTCCGCTAAACAACAAAGCCAACAAAGAACCCATCACTATTAACGTTTTAGCTGCGTTATTAGGAGCAGGGTCTTTAAAGTTCGGAATGGCATTCGAGATTGCTTCAACTCCTGTTAAAGCAGAACTACCCGAGGAAAATGCTTTTAGAAGTAGAAATAAACTAATTCCTGCCACGGGCGTACCGATTGATGTGTGTAAATCAGGTGAAACGTTACCTGTTACGATGTTGTAAATACCAACACCAATCAAAATGAACAACGCTAAAACAAATAAATAAACCGGATAGGCTAGAATAGATGCAGACTCAGTTACCCCTCGTAAGTTCAAGGTTGTAATTAACAGTACAAATATTATTGCAATGATTACATTATAAGAATGTAAGCTAGGAAAAGCAGACATAATGGCGTCTGTTCCCGCAGACACACTTACTGCCACAGTCAAGATGTAATCTACCAACAATGAGCCACCAGCAATGAGCCCAGAGTATAAACCTAGATTTTCCTTTGACACCACATAAGCTCCACCGCCATGAGGATATGCAAAAATAATTTGTCTATAAGATGAAATAAGGGCAAACAATAAAATCAATACTCCAATTGCGATGGGTATCGAATACCAAAACGCTGCGGCACTAACTGTAATTAAGACTAACAATATTTGCTCAGGGCCATATGCCACTGAAGATAAGGCATCGGAAGAAAGAATGGCAAGAGCCTTAGTTTTATTAAGTTTCTGCTCGCCTAATTCAGTTGATTTTAACGGTCGTCCGATTAAAAATCTTTTTAGAGAAGAAAACATAGAGTCAGTTCCACCGCCACATTTTATTTTTTATAATACCCTGCAAAATGAAATAATAATCTCGTCGATAACAAGAAACGAATTAGTGTGAATCATGCGAAAACGATATTTTCTTGAATACTGAATAGTATACTACACCTGCTGCCCCACCTTGTCCTGAATAATCCCATTACAGAAACCCTTTACCTACAATCGCAGAGCGACCTGCACCTTGTCTTCCTACCGGAAAAACATTACTCTGGGCAGATTTAAAAGCCTTCAGCCCTAACAGCTTATCAGGATAAATAGCATTTTCTCTGACAACAAAATCATAAATGGTGGCTCCGACCACTTTAGGCATCCAACTGGTTGAATATTCCTTAATTCACAACAATGCTGATGTTACTCCCGTTGTTACTTCCAAACCGTGAACCGACCCACCTGTAAAACACAATGAGGGCCGGTGACCCTGCTTGGCTGCAAAATTGGAGCTATGGATCGTCTACAGGCGAGATTCAAGAATGGATTTATTGGCAAGGTGCGGACGAGACCATGTTTGAATCTTCGGAAGCTGCAGCAAGCCATGCAGAGCAAGCGAATGGCGAGCGTCGGCAGTCATTCAACCACACCGATCACGGAAGAACAAATCCGTGCATTGCGTGTAGGCGATGTTGTTGTGATTAACGGTGAAATGCATACGGGACGCGATGCGCTGCACAAATATTTAATGGATCATGATGCTCCTGTAGATTTGAACGGTGGGGTTATTTATCACTGCGGACCCGTGATGCTTAAGGATGAGGATGGGTGGCATGTCAAGGCGGCAGGCCCAACGACGAGTATTCGCGAAGAGCCTTATCAAAGCGATATTATCAAAAATTTCGGGATTCGCGCTGTCATTGGTAAAGGCGGTATGGGAACGAAGACGTTAGCAGGATTACAAGAACATGGCGCAGTCTACCTGAATGCGATCGGCTGTGCTGCTCAATATTATGCTCAGTGCTTGAACAAGGTGAATGGCGTCGATTTCATGGAATTCGGCATTCCAGAAGCGATGTCATTGCTTCGCTTCATTTGTTATGTCATTGCCGTATATCTTGTATGGAAACCGGGAAAGCTGCGATTCCCGTTCATCTTCGTGATACTGCAGTATTTCTTCGCTTTCTTTGGCTATGGGAAGTCGCATCTGCGTTTATTTCTATTCGATGCGCAATATGTTCGCGGTAAGTTCAGTGAAAAATAACGTATCCGGAGGTACATAAGCCATGGAGAATTCCCTTCTCTTCTGTGCGCCTTTTTTGATTCTCTTCTTTGCTATTTTTATCTTGTTCTGGTGGGGTACGATTACCAAAGAAGATCAACCCTAAAACGAAAGGGGCTGTCCCTCGGCCATTTTCATGGCTTTGAGACGGCCCCTTTCTTAAATCATTATTGACTAATCGAACCTGTTGGATATAACGTCGTACCACCTATCGAAACTTTGATATTGCTGGATAATGGAACGTTCGTTTCATTAATCACTGTTCTCCACCACTCCCACGCAAGACCTGTACATTCTTTGGCGTGAATTTTGATGTTCTTGGAATTCGGTGGAAGTGGAATCTCTGTCGAGAAATGCGCTGTTTTATCTCGACCATTTCCTTCCCACGTTTTATGCGTAATGATTTCTTGTCCATTCGCATCAAATGTAAATTCATCCCAAGATACGTCAAACTGAGCCACGTATGCACCGCTGTGATCAAGCGTTATTTTACCTTTAGTATATTCTGTAGATTTAGTCTCAATGTATTCCGTATTGTTGTGAACAGCAGCAATGGAATTATCTTTCAAGAAGACACTCGTATATGAAATTGGGTAAGCTGGATTTTTACTACTAAATTGTGCATTGTCCTTAATTACATTTTGGATAACACTAAAGTCTTTCGAGACGACCTGGTTATGTGTTTGTGCATCGCCGCCTAATACAACAGCAGTAAATGAACTTTCATCATAAATACCTTTGTACTGTCCACTACCACTAGTTTGTATGTTAGGATTATTGAGCAATGCTTTAAATGCCGTTTGTACATCACTGCTCTTCGAGGTTGTCTCCAATTTCACGTAAATGGTTCTGCCATAAGCTACGTTGGATACCATCAGTGGCGGAGCCTCATTACTTACCCCTTTACGGGCTAATTCAGCAAACGTCACACTGTTATCAAAAAGGTCCGATGGATTGTTAGGAAGCGTTGCACTTACCGTATAAAAGATTTGCTTATAAGCAGCGACCATCACTTTTTTCTCGCCGCTTGCTACTGCGTTAAAGTCGATTCCGAGCGTATTGTTAAGGTATTGCGCGTTCACATTAAGTGCACTGGCAATTTGATTTTTGCTGTACACCATCGATTCTGCATACTGTAATCTTGCAGGCAGTGTATGTGTGTTCGAATACTTGTCAACCCAAGTCGACACGAGCTGATCAACGGCACCAGAAACACTGCTGAAATTTGGATTTTGAACCGTAATTGTATTTTCACTTTTCAACCCAGGTAGATCAATGCTAATATCTAATGGTTTTCTCGCGGCCATAACCAGACTAGGCTGATTATTCGCAAAATCTTCATTTGCAAGCTGTATTGCACCTGGATACGTGCGATTCGTGATCGAATCAATAATGGAAATATCTACAGGTGAGGTTGCGAGTGATTTTTTATCCCGTTCAACCACAATAAATTTACCATTGGACTGGTTGCCTTCTTTGGGAACAAAACTACTGATGTGATCGCCATTGACGGCCAAAACTTCATGACGATTATAATTTAGGCCTGCGATCCCAGCATCAATATCATTGGGCACGTACGCTTCAGCAAATGAAATACTGGAGAAAGTGAATACGCTCACACTAACTAACAGACTACATAACCATTTCGCGCTTTTAACACGTTTTTGAGTTGTCATACATATTCCCCTCCTTTTTTGTAAAGCAGTAGGACCCTACAATATATATATCGGTTTTTTTGTAGGAAAATTGATATATTTGTAGAAAAAAGTCACGAGTGCTACATTAAATTTCACTCAATCTTCACAGGCTATTGTGATATGTCTCATTTTATTTTTGCACATTTACAGCATGCTCACCGCTCACGTCGCAACCTTCACATCTCCAACAACACTAAGAGGCTGTCCCAAAAGGAACAGCCCCACTTATTTTCGTAATCAGATTATCGTTGAACACTCATCTTTTTATTGAGAACAAGTTTATATCCGATGCCTCGGATCGAGTCGATCTGCACGGATTGCTGGTTCATCTCTAACTTCTTCCGCAGGGAGCTGACATGCACATCCGCTGGCGCCGATATAATCGAAGCCCCAGACGACATTCATCAGATCATCCCTTGTAATCACCATACCAGGACATTGTACAAGATAGAGAAGGACTTCGAATTCCTTCGGTCGAAGTGGAATCGCTTCACCGTCAATATAATCTGGTCTTTGCAAAAAAACGAGCGCCTCGGTACGATGGGGTTGCACACGAGGTCATAGCCTCAAAAAGCCCATCATCTTGGAGGTCGCTCTACTATGAAGTTTAAAGCTCAGGACAAGCAAAATCAACTCATTGAAAACATTTCCTCATCACATTTAGTTATCGGCGTAGATATCGCCCAAGAGGCTCACGCCGCTCGAGTTCGGCAGCTGATCCGCTGCAAACTGCTCCATAATCCGACTGATAGTTTCTCCGTACTTTGTTGTATTAATTGCTACAATTTGGCTACCTATCGTAATCATAGGTGTAGTAGGTACATAATAGATCCAAAAACGATGATCCATATCTTTGCTACTTCGAAATTCCGACCCAATTTCGCAAGTAGCTAGAGATGAAAAAGGTACTTTAATTACATGTCGTTGGAAGCATGTAATATAAGTACCTTTTTACTTCTATATCTCTCCATGACGAATGGCGAGGATGGTGTTATAAAAGTATTTTATTAAATTACTAGAGATAAAATTAATATACCACCTAGAGAAACAAATGATGCAATAAGGCAGGCCGCAGTGAAGCTCTTAAACATATCCGGTAACGATAATCCTAAATATTCTTTTACAAACCAAAAACTCGAATCGTTGACATGGCACCAGCCAATCGCTCCGGAACCAATGGCGAGAACGATAATTTCCGGACTCATACCAGGATAAGCAGCCAGCATAGGAGCCACCATGCCTGCAGTACTAATCATGGCCACCGTGGCGGAACCGATAGCAAGGTGCATAAGCCAAGCGATGAGCCAAGCGAGAATAATTGGGTTCATATTTAGTGACATCAGAATCTTAGACAATTCAGTACCTACCCCACTGTCAACTAAGATGGCATTAAAAGCTCCACCGCCACCAATAATCAGCAAGATGCCGGCAATCGGTCCAAAGCATTGTTCTGTAAGCGTTAACAAGTTTTTCATTTTTAAACCACGAGAAAGACCTAACGTATAATAAGCTACAAATACTGAAATGAGAAGTGCTATAATTGGATTTCCTAAGAAAGTTACAATAGGCAATAACGCAGAATCTTTTGCGAGAAACAATGTACTAATCGTTTTGCCTACCATAATGATTAGAGGCAATAGGATTGTAAATAGGGTAATGCCGAAACCTGGAAGGCTCTCAGTTGGTGTTGCAGCTGTCTCTTCTGATTCTATTAATACCCCAGTCTTGCACTTCGTACTGATAAACTTGGCCCAAATTGGACCCGCTAAAATGGCAGTAGGAGTTCCTATAAGAAGAGCATACAGAATGACCTTACCTACATCAGCCCCCAATGCTGTAGTAATTGCAAACGCTGCCGGATGTGGAGGCACCATCGAGTGAACGACCATCAGCGATACTGCCAAAGGAATTCCAATACGGAGTAACGACATCTTAGCTTGTTTGGCAACGATGAAAACCAAAGGAAAAAGTAAAACAAATCCTACTTCAAAAAATACGGGGATTCCGCAAATTAAGCCGACAATTGTCATTGCCCAAGGAGCCCTTTTTTCTCCCATTGTTTCTAGTAATGTTCGTGCAAGGCGCTCCGCGCCGCCAGACACTTCCAACATTTTACCTAAAATCGTACCAAAACCGATAACGGTGGCCAGAAAACCTAACGTTCCAGCCATTCCGTTTTCAATGGAAGTAGCAATCTTAGGAAGAGGCATACCTGTAGCAACCCCCACAAATATACACACTAAAATTAAGGATAGAAAGGGATGTATTTTAACTTTAAGAATGAGAAAGATGAGAATTGCTATAGATGCAACTAATACTAGCATCATCATTGTTCCAGTATCCATTTTCTTAACCTCTCCCTATACTATAAAGTAAATTAGCTCATTGCACCTTTACGGTAGAAATCATCCATAACATCTTTAGGAACCATGCCGCCACCAGTAGCCCAAAGAATGTGAGTGGCATTTTGCATCTTCTGTTCAAGGTGATTATTTTTTAAATAATCTTGTCCAATGGAAGAAGCGTACAGTTGAACTGGTCCGATAAATCCTGCAACTGCCGATGGTTCTAAGAATATTCCTTCTGAATCGGCTAGCTTTCTAAGGATTCGATAGAGACATTCGTCTTGAATCGTAAAGACACCACTAATATCTTTCTCTAGTGCTTTGCCCACAAAGCCTGATGGTCTCCCTACGGCAAGCCCATCTGCTGCAGTAATATTATCAACGCCAAATTCCTGAGCTGATACCTCGTTATGCTTACGTGTCATTAAACCTAGCAACATTGCCGGTGAATGGGTTGGCTCTGCATAAAAGCAATGGACATTGTCTCCAAATACTGTCCGCAATCCGAAAGTAATTCCGCCAGGAGCGCCGCCTACACCGCAAGGTAGATAGACGAAAAGCGGATGATCCTGATCGACTGGAATCTTCATGTCATTTAGTTGCTTTTGGAGCCGTTTAGCTGCTACGGCATAACCAAGGAATAACGTTGCAGAATTTTCATCATCAACGAAGTGGCTATTGGGATCTTCCTGGGATTGTTGTCTGCCTGCCTCTACTGCTTTCCCATAGTCGCTATTGTGTTCAACTACGATTGCACCTTTTTGCCGCAATAAATCTTTTTTCCATTGTTTAGCGTCAATAGACATATGCACAATAACTTTGAAACCTAATTGGGCACTCATAATACCAATACTAAGACCTAGATTACCGGTTGATCCGACCACAATCGAATAATTTGAAAATAGAGTCCGAAATTTATCATCTGCCAGAATGGAGTAGTCATCGGTTATTGACAGCATGCCATGTTTAAAGGCTATCTCTTCGCCCACTTTTAATATTTCGTAAATTCCTCCGCGAGCCTTTACAGATCCAGAGATGGGCAGGTGACTGTCACATTTGAGATATAAAGTTCCCGCTATTTCCTGATTGAACATTTCTGATAACTTCTGCTGCATTTTAGGAATGTTGACTAATTCAGATTCGATGATTCCGTTTTTTCCCTTGGTCTCCGGGAATACTTTTGCTAAATAAGGGGCGAAGCGAAGCAGTCGTTGTTCCGCATCTTCGATATCAGCTATCCCTAATTCCGTGTTAATAATTCGGTTGTTGCAACTCTCAAGCTGCGGGTTTACCCAGAAAACTTCCTGAGTTTCAATGATTTTCTGCAGTTCCGGTAATTCATTTTTCCATTCTTCGACTGTTTTTCCAGCAATTTTGTTAGTCATTTCATTTTTACCTCCGTACTAAAATGGATGAATTTTAAATCCAAAAGGTGATTTAGGGTGATTTTCAATTTATTTTTCTGCGATCAATTCTATTTCTACTTTGCCTCCCTTAGGAAGACCTGCAACCTGGATGCAGGAACGTGCGGGTTTGCTAGACTTGAAATAAGAGCCGTAGATTTCATTCAGACAAGTAAAGTTGGCAAGATCGGTCACAAAAATAGTTGTTTTTACAATGTCCTCGAAAACGTATCCTGCTTCGTCCAAAATTGCGGAGATGTTCTCCATCACTTGTTTTGCTTGTATTGCAAAGTCATCATTCATTTCACCTGTCTGCGGATTAATTCCAAGTTGCCCAGATGCATACAAACGTGAAGCGCTTACAATTGCTTGCGAATATGGTCCAATAGTAGCGGGAGCCTTATCAGTCTTAATTGTTTTTTTCATAAAAATATTATCTCCTTGTTTTGAAGTAACATACCCTTTAATATCTAATTGCAATTCTAATTGCAGTATATTAATATATGGGCACCTCCATTGTTGATGATATTCTAACGGAGACTCAAAAAAGTTAAATCAGACTTAATAAGTTAAATCATATTTAATAAATTAACTACAGATGAATATTAGCATTTTACGTTTATTAATTCAAGCATAATATTTATCCATTTTTTTGGTAAAAAAAACCGTTTCTGTATTTACTAGTGTGCAATACACTTGTAAATACAGAAACGGTCTAAACAAATCAGCCCATATAATTAGAGCATTTGCCCGCTTCATCTATTAATATGATTATAATTTGTTTTCTAAAATGTTGGAGGAGTAATAGCAAAAATTACGGTTGCTTCTTTATCCGATCTATTTTCCCACTTATGTTCTATCCCAGGTGGTATTTTTACACTGTCTCCATGATATAAAGTCTCCACATCGTCCCCAATAAATAATACTACCTCACCCGCCAATACATACGCGACTTCTTCACCAATGTGTCTCATAGGTTTTTCGGCAGACTGGGATTCAGGCGGTAATTTCATTAAAACCATCTCAATTGAGCCGCTTAAATCCGGAGACAATAATGAATATTCCCAATTGTTCGATGATGGAATTATGATTTTTTTTCTGGAATTTTCTCTGGTAATTAAATCCTTAGTTTGCACAAATTCAGTAAATAAACTAAATATAGGAACTTCCAATGCATCGGCAATCAAGCGTAGAGTATTCAGTGACGGACTGGAAAGTCCCCTTTCAATTTGACTTAACATGGATGAAGTTACATTCGTTATTTCTGATAACTGTTTAATAGTATAATTCTTATTTTTGCGAAATTTTACGATTGTTTTACCTAATTCTAGATTATCCATAATTCATCATACCTCTTAAAAATACCTCAAATTTAATTAATTTGCCGTTCCTGAGCTTAATAGCCTATAAATATAAAGATATCATAAATCTTAGATATTTTAAAGTTTGATTAGATTTTTTAGTTTCAGAGGCTTGATAGAAATCGCAACCTTATAATCTCAGTATCCAAATTGTATTTATTTCACATTTTAATTAAGACAGCCTTTTTCAAGAATATACTCTTCATTGGAATTTTTTAAAACTATATCAAATTTTTGATGATAAGGATGCATAAATAAATCATATTGAATTCTACGCTCTTCATGAGATTTTCTTAAATAATTTATATCTGTTCCTCTTTCAGAAACATCACGTATACTCCTTCTCATCAACTCGGTTTCTCCATCCGTATATAAGTAAACTTTCAGATCATACAAATTTGGGTCTGTAAAGGCAACGCTCATGCCTTCTACAATATTTATTTTGTTTTGTGAAGATATTAACGTACTCTTTGTATAATTCGTGCCTATTGTATAAAAATCTAAACCATCTCTCATCATATGAATGTCTCTCTCTAAAGCGAATATATTATGAGCAGCAGGATGACAAGCTGTCATTTTATCATGATGATGTTCATTCTTATATTCATAGTCGATAAAAGTGTACTTCCTAAGATGAGAGCCGATAATATAGGGGTCAGTATTAATATAATTCACATCATCATGTCCCAGAAGCTTTAAAAGATTATGGGCAAACGTTGTCTTTCCAGATGCACCATGACCCGAAATCCCAATGGTGACTCTTTTAACCTCACCTCTAATCACATTGGCTATCTTATGTAATACCTTATCCATATTTTCCCTCATTCTCTGTGTACATACTGCCATGATCATACCATAAAATCGTCAGATTTCACGTACTTTGTGAGTTCGTCAAGCACTAGACATAGGTGCGCACGCGGAACGATATCACGAATCGAAGCCATAAGTTGAGGCTGTACGTTACGAACGGTTATCGGTGTTTCATGTTGGCGTTTATCCGCTTCTTCGACGCGGGCAATCCTGTTATCGATTTCTTTCAACTGCTGCTACGCTTCCAGGATGGAACGCTCAAGTTCTTTCTTCTTATCGGCTAACTTTAGTTTTACTTCAGGTAATGGATGCTCTTCCAGAAAGGTTTTTATTTGATCCAGCGTGAAACCATGTTCCTTAAAGGCGATAATGCGCTTAACGGTCAGAAGCTGCTCCTGGGTGTAGTACCGATAGCCATTATTTGGATCTATAACGGCGGGCTCAAGCAGCTTCACGCTATCGTAAAATCTTAACGCCTTGACGGAAACACCGCTCAACTTGGAAAAAGCACTGATCTTTAGCATTTCACAACTGACTACTTATCAAATGCACTTTATCCAATACTATACAATAAAGAAAAACATAAAGAAATATCAGCGGGAAAAACTTGCCGTTACTGATAGCGCGATGATCCGTATCATAAATACCATTATTCTGCCCGTTAACTTAATCTACCTTTGAAAAGCTAGCGCCGAGTATTCCCATCTACCATGATGATTAAGAAAGCAAAGAGAGAGTTGACTGACTTCTTTTCGTCTGAATATACCTCGATTACTTTAAAGTGCTTATGTCACTTTAAAGTGCGTACTTCCTATGTATGGTTAGTTGATGCAAAATAATGTTGTACAAAGAATAGTACAGAAGGAGCTGAAACACTATGAATATTGAATCTACAACAACCGCAAAGTCACCTTGGTCGTGGGTGCAAATGGTGTTATCGGTCGCAACCTCAGCGATCACCTCATCACTCTCCCTGATTGGGACGTGATCGGCGTATCGCGTCGCGGTGGAGAATCTAGCAACCATGTTCGATATGTGGCTGCGGATCTACTCAATTTAGACGAGCTTCACGAGAAGTTAAGCGATTTAACTGAGGTAACACACATTTTTTATGCTGCTTACCAAGACCGTCCAACTTGGGCTGAACTTGTTCCACCGAATCTCGCCATGTTAGTGAACATTATAGAAGTGATCGAACCAATCGCGTCGAGCTTGAAACATGTCAGTCTGATGCAGGGATACAAGGTATACGGCGCACATCTCGGCCCGTTCAAAACTCCTGCTCGTGAGACAGACGCCAACCACATGCCTCCTGAGTTCAATATTGATCAGCAAGATTTCTTAGAACAACGGCAAAAAGGTAAGGCGTGAACTTGGTCGGCACTCCGTCCTTCTGTAGTCTGCGGCTTCTCGCTTGGAAAGCTAGCATCGGGTTTTCTAGTGTTTTTTGGAACTTGTTGCATATCTTAGTAATCTTCACACTAGGTTAGTTAATAATCCCTTGCTTCGTAATTTCCACTTGTATTACTGGGGCAAAATGCACTTTTTGATAGTTGCTACCCCAGTCTTCCTTCTGCTTTTTCCAAACACGCGGATGGAACGCCATAAGTTGTCTACCGATCCCTAATCCATCACAGCGAGCTTTTTGCATTTTTTTCAGTGTTTCTTGAGCCAGACTAGTCATCTCTTTCGAAAGATACTTGTTTAATTCTGCGACCACTTTTTTCTTATCCAAGCGATCTTTCGGATATTCAATTACACTCACTTTCAATTTTAATTTCAGATGAACCGTAATTTGCTCGCCCGATTGAACCTTTACTTTCATTTTTCGCTTTAACTTTTCTACATTGAAGGTCAGAAAATCATACCTGTTTTGAGGGTTCTCCTCTGTAGTGCTCATTTCCCCTGCAGTGCTCATTTTTTGAGTGTAGCTCGCCACTTTCCCCTTGCTACCTTTCAATAATAAGTACATTGTTGATTCTTTAGGACTCAGTGTGCCTGTTAACTTATGGTTATGAAACATGGCAATACGAGAAACATTCACACGAGCCTCTTTTTCCATCAGGTAAGGAAGAACAAAATCTTCCCCGGGGTCCAACATCACAGGGTAGATCTTTTCAAGTGTCACCTTGGGAACGGTTGTAGTCCTTTCTTTGCTCTTGATTAATTCATCAATTTCTTCTGCGATCAAGATATTCCCTACTTTCTTAAGGGAAAGTATATCTTCCGCTGTCCCTTGGGTCACTCCGATCCTGGCGTTTAAGGCACTTTTCGGGTCACGGTAGAGAACTTCGAGGACCGGATAAATATCTTGTTTAGCCAGTTCTTCTCCAATGAGAATAAACCGATTTTTATAAGCACGTAGATGCCTTGATATCTGATCGTCTACAAGATTTCGGGCTTCCATTGAAGTACTGGCATCTACCGATATAATATCGTTTTGAGGGCTCTGTTGTTCGCCTGATGGCACGTCCCGAATGACAAAGGTGACTCGAAGCTTACCATTCGGCGCGAGATCAATCCCCGCTCCATAGAGCAGACGAGCATCCTTTAATAGATCTTGATCCCAGCAACCAGCTATAAATAGGAGGAGAGACATAATCACACATAAAAAGCAGATCCTTTTCATCTGACTTACGTCCCCCTTTTTCTCATAAAGTACGCGATACAGAGCAGGATCAAAGGAAGTCCAACCACAAATGTATAATGAGTAATCTTAATTACTTGATCGTAGAAGTCACTGACCGATGGTTCTTGAGCAACCATAGCCAGAATAAAGAGTATGCATATGGTATAAGGAACGGCCTTTTTATGTTCGCCCCGGTGAAAGAAGTGGCCCAATCCAACCATTGCCATATATATCCAAGAGACAATAGCATTGCTAACGACAAAGACCCATAACGACAAAAAGATCAAGTCGATCCGTTGGATAATCTGAAATGAAAAACCTTTCAGCATGTATAGGAGAGGTTCTGAAACCGCAGGCATAACCGCCGGGCTGAAAATGATTAAACCGGTAAACACCTCAAAGGTGTAAAAAAGTGTAATCACCATACTGCCTAAAGAAGCTGCCTTTAATTTTCCGCCGCTCTTCCCTTCAACGAAAGGATAAATCACCAATATCACTTCATACCCGACTAAAGGAAACAATGCCTCATTCGCAGACTTGATGATATTCCCCCATCCCGCTTCCGTTATAGGAAAAATATAACTGAAGTTCGCATTGACGTAGCCACTTAAGGATAATACCACCAGTACAACGATCGTTAATGAAGAGATAACGAACAGCCTGGCAATCACCCGAAGGTTTTCTTTAGCCAAGTACATACAAGTGAGAAGGGCGAGAATTAATAATGCCCATCTAGGCGTTGCTAGTAGCACCCACGTTCCAACGACATCGGCAAACTTGGCCAGAACCGTTCCTGCAGAAAACAGGAAATAGCCAATATAACCAAAGCAAAGCAAATTCCCAAGAAGCTTCCCAGTAATCTTCGGCAAGAAACCGTATATCGTATCGGAAGGAAATCGTCTGCAAAGCGCCCATAGAATCAAAATAATAACTTGTACGGCCAATCCCGCGATGAGGACAGAAATCCACCCTCCTCCCTTGGCGCTTTCTTGCATTTTATGAGGAAGCGTTAAAATACCAACCCCCACTTGAGACTGTATGATAAAAAACATGAACTGACCTTGCGTAATTCTACTCTTTTCCGGAATCATCCTGTTCCCACTCTCTTGAATTTCTTTCTTGAACATACTTTTGGGGATGCGGATCATGAGGCCGTTGATTCAGACTCCAGATCGGAAAACGCACAAATGTATCCTTCATATCTTTCATTCGAAGAGGCATGACAGGCGCAAAATAGGGTGTACCAAAGCACTCTAATTTACATAAGTGAATCAAGATGAATAACATGCCGAACGTAATCCCGATCAAACCGAACATCGCAGCCAGGATCATGAGCGGGAAGCCCAGAATGCGTGTTGCTGTACTTATCTCATTAGAAGGTGCGACAAAAGAGGAAATAGCCGTTAAGGCGACGACGATAACCATGGGATAGGATATCAATCCTGCACGAACGACTGCATCACCAATGACCAAACCGCCAACAATACCGATGGTTTGACCTACCCGGCTCGGCAAACGAACCCCTGCTTCACGCAGCACTTCTAAGGTAATCTGCATAATAAGAGCCTCCACGATAGGCGGAAATGGAACCCTGTCTATAGTGCTCTTCACGGAAAAAATCAAATTTTCAGGAAGAATTTCAGGGTGAAAGCCAATAACCGCTATATATAAAGCGGGTAAAAGAGATGCGATGATAAAGCTCACGAAACGAAGTAAACGAACAAGCGATCCGGCAATCCACCCGCTGTGGTAATCCTCAGGGCTTTGATAGAAAGCAAAGAAAGTCACCGGTAAAATCAGCGCAGACGGGTCTCCATCAGCTATAATAACGACACGGCCTTCCATGAGATGAGCTGCCGCCCGGTCCGGTCTTTCTGTATTTAAGATTTGCGGAAATAGAGAAAATGGGTTATCTTCAATCAATTCGGCAATGAATCCAGGCAAGATCGTGTCCATCGTAATGGAACCGATTCTTTGATCCACTTCTTTGACCAGATCCGGATTCGCCAGATCCTGCATATAGAGAAGAGCTAATTTTGTTTTGGTTGCCTCTCCGGTCTGATAATAACGAACGACCAGATTCGGATTCTCGACGCGCTTCCGAACCAGATAAAGATTCGTCATGAGGTGCTCTATAAATCCATCATGCGCGCCGCGAATAACCCCTTCGTTCACTGGCTCCGAAATATTTCGTATATTAACTGCTGCTACATCGACAATAAAAACTTCTACTGTACCTTCAAATAACAATACACAATTCCCTTGAATTAAGGCGTAAGGCACCTCGTTGAGATCCGATTTTTTCGTAATCTCCACAGAAGTCATGACTTCATCCACGTTTCCTTCACTTTTTTCTTCTAGAGGCTGGATGATCTCTTTTTGAATTTTCTGTAGATCAGACAAGGATTCTAGAAAAACAATAAGACCCTCAGTTTGATTAAATCTAATGCTTCGCCATTTTAAATCGCTTGAATGAAACAGCTGATTTTCAACGTACTCCTTATTTTGTTGTAACGAAGAATAAACACTCATTTTCTCATGCGGCTTATTTTCTGTCGGTTTTTTCGTTAATAATGTCCTTAAAAGACTCATCATCCACTCCACCCAAGTTCATTCCAATTTCGATTATTATAACCATTGAAATCAGAATTATTCCAACGAAAACCTTATCTGCTCGGACCCTCTTTCGCGTCACTACGCCCTTTCCTGTTACATCAATGTTTTGACAGAGAAAAACCCAAAACTAAAGGCGGCCTTAAAATATGGTGTCTTTATTTGCATACTCTTGGTGCATTAGCTAGCCTGCCCGTTAGCCAGACATGCAGCGCACGCGCCGCACCACAGATGAAAAGTAGTAGGATCCGTCAATACTGCTACTACGGCTGGAGAGGAAGGTCGATGAACTATGGTGCCTATGAGCCCCTCCGTTAGTCTGACTCCAACGACCACGGTGCATCACAGATTGTCGCTCCCTTTTGGGAAGCACTCGTGGGAGATTAATCCTACTGTCAATTTTTCCTAAAGTTTGCCGCTCTCCACTCCCTCCACCCAATCCCCCAAACTCCTTACCCCACAAGCCCTCCCAGCCTTTCCCTCACCCTTCTCTTCACCACATTAAACCACTAAAAGATTGATGTGAAACCGGAGGAAAATCCTGAGAAGATCATGGACTTCTCACTTCGATTGAGAAGATAATTGAGAATAAAATCAATTAATCAAGGATAAAGAATCGAGTAATAAATTGAGGGGAATGCAGATGTGACAGGGCTTTGGCGGGTTTCTAGTTCGAAAAAAAGAGGAGGAAAATGTTTGGGGAAGGCGTGAGTTAATGGGTGGGGAAATGGGCTGGGGGAAAGAAAAAGCCGAGGAAATCAGGAGTGGATACCTGGATTCTGCTCGGCTGGGTGGAAAATTTTAAGTGTATTGGGTAAGCCTTTTAATATCCCTGAAGCCGAATCGATCAATTCCGCTTTCACTAGTTTCGTGATCGTATCGTCTATGAATATAAGTTCTTGTACTTTCCCCTGGGATAAGAACCTACATCATTAAAACAAAAAAGCCGCGATTTCCGCGACTTCATAAGCGTATATGTTCTTGTCCTGCGACAACTACGATTAACTTAAGAAAAACGACACACGCCCTCTAATAAAGGGCGCGATGTCGGCTTTAAACTTATCGGCCAAACTCCTTATTTAATATTTTCATGTGAGCTGCCGTTGCTTCTGGTGCTACCGAGTTGATAGCCGTTACCAAAATATGCTTCCCACCTCGAGGTCCGAAGGCTCTCGTCTCAAATCCGAAAGTACCACCGGCATGCCCCCAATAGGATTGTCCGTCCGGTGTTTTTCCTTCAAAAATCCCTAGTCCGACTTTACCTGCAGGTGAATCTACTGTTGTGAACATCTGATCCATCATCTCTTGATTGAGCAGCTTGCCGCCTAACAGCGCACTGAAGAAGGTGGTCAAATCTTTGACCGTTGAGACCATATCTCCGGCTGCATTTGCCCAGGATTGATTCATTTCCGTCAAGTCATACAAATGACCTGACCGGTCCATATTATATCCTGTCGCATGCTTACCCGGAATATGGGGATTATTCTCCATGACGAATGTTTCCTTTAGCCCGAGCGGTTCGATGAACCGTTTCCTGATCTGTTCCGCATACGTATCCCCGGTTACCTTCTGAATAATTTTGCCGGCGAGTATCGTATTGATATTGGAATAGTTCCAGCCCTTCCCAGGTGCAAATACAGGCGGTTTTGCAAGTGCCAAGCCGATAAGATCTTCGACGGAATAGTAACGGAAAGGGTTTTGAGGCAAGGTAATATCCCGCAGTTTCTCATCCGTATAGCTCGCAAGCCCGCTTGTATGGTTCAATAACTGACGAATCTTAATCTTGTTGCCGTCATACCCGTTCCCCTTTACGACGCCCGGCAGCCATTTTTCGACTGAATCATCCAGACTCAATTGTTTCTCCTCAGCCAACTGCAATACAACGGAAACGGTGAACGTCTTCGTGATGCTTCCGATACGGAATGAAAAATCTGGTTCTACCCGGCTTGGTACTTCGTAACTGGCTATACCCGTAGCGTAGGACCAGCGTCCCCCATCCTGTAGCCCGCCAGCCACGACACTTGGGACGCGTTTGTTTGTCACCACTTCATCCATGACGCGTTTGACGTCTTCCCGATGCTTGATTCTCTTTTCCTTTTCAACGCCTGGAATTTTGTCGCTATTGGCAGCTTTATCGATCGCCTGATAGGTTGCCGTGTGACCCGTGACGTGCAGCGTTCCATAAGCAGGGAATACCGGTGCAACCGCCAATATCGCTGTTAACGTAAGTGCAACTTTTTTGTGCTTGATGAATGATTTCATAATGCATCGCTCCTATTATTTTGAAATGTTGTGTTGTTGATTCACTCCTTCACCTTACCCCCGAAATTGTAAAAACGGCTATTGATGAAACCGCCAAACTTTTGATGACATCGCCCTTAAATCTTGTCACATCAGCTATATGACAAATCGTCAATGACTCATGTGACGTGCTTGCTGTAGCCAAGCTCCCAACCGTTCTCCCCCTTTCGCTTGACGACTCAAGATGTAATGATGCATGATAGGGTCTGAATCCATCGGAAATCGATGATCAAATAAATACAAGCAGGTGTGCATAATTCGTGTTCTCTATCATGAAAAAATGGTTCTGGTATGATTGGATACTTGTATCCATACGAACAATTTGGCTGGTCATTATCGCAAGCGCTGGTTTTGTTGATCCGTCCTTGATCACTGGGTCGCTTGGGTTTGTACTTTCTTTTGCTCTCGTCATTTACCTCGTTCCATTCATCGTCCGCTATAGAAAAGAAGCTTGGTATCTTCCTATTCAAGTCATGGCAACGGGCTTTTTTTATCTTTATTTAGCCTACGCAGCTCAAGGACTGCTATGGTCATTTGTCTTGCTCGTGATAACGATCGGATTGGCGAGCAGTCGAACAACTTATGTGTGGACAGGGATCCTCTGCGGAATCGTATTCCCGGTATTGAACGGTTGGATCGCTGATCGTCTCCCGTTTGAGTTCATCGTTAGCTGCAGCCTAGGTTTTGCCATCGGCTTTGCGTTCAATATCTTAATTCAGTCCCATCAGCAAGCCCGAATCATTCAAGAGCAGAAACAGTTACTGGAGCAGCATATTAAGCGGATTGAGGAGCTTACGCTGCTGGAGGAGCGCAGCCGACTGTCACATGAGCTGCATGACACGATTGGCCATTCGCTTACCTCGCTTATCATCGGTGTCGAATCGCTGCGATCGACCGTACCGAATTCGCAGATCGAGAGGATTGATTCGCTTGTCGGTATCGCTCAGCACAGTCTGGTTGATATCCGAAAACATCTGCACCAGCTCTCTCATGCTCCGCTCAGCCATTCGTTAAGTGAGTCGTTACAGCAGTTAAGCGAAGAGTTCATGAAGTCGACAGGTACAACGGTCAAATTCCGTGTGATTGGCAGTGAGACCCTCGTGACGCAAAAAATAAACTTTTGTCTACATCGCTGCCTTCAAGAATCTCTAACCAACGCAGTTCGGCACGGTCAAGCGAACTTGATATCTGTTCAGCTGCATTTCGATAGTCAGCAACTCCGGTTACAGATTGAAGATAACAGCATCGGCATGGAAGAAATCCAATTCGGATTTGGGCTGGGTGGGATGAAGGAACGGCTTGAACAATTTCACGGCACACTGTCGATACATTCCGGGTCGGGTCAAGGGACATTTATCATCTGTCATATTCCGTTGCAGACAGAACCTGTACATGACGCGATCCGCCTGCTGATCGTTGATGATCAGGTGATCATAGCCGACAGCTTGAAGCAGATTTTGGATCAGCATGCTGATTTTATCGTCGTTGGCACGGCAGGTGACGGACGAGAAGCATTAGAACATTGTGAGCGATCCCAACCGGATATCGTGCTAATGGAAATTCGTATGCAAGGAATGGGCGGGCTTGAAACTTTACTTGAGATAAAACAACGATGGCCTCTAATGAAGGTTGTGTTCATGACAACGTTCGAGGATTCCTTGCAGGCAGCAACTGCATTAGAGTGTGGGGCGGAAGGATACATGCTGAAGTCGACTCATCCGCGGGAGATGAAGGAAGCCTTAAAACTTATTTATAACGGAGGAACCTGGATCGACCAATCGGTTGCGACGCGAGTTTTCGAAGAGATGAAGCGTCAACGTGAGCAGTTGGAAAAGATCGGCTCAAGTCTGGAAAACTATCCGTACGGGCTTACGAAACGCGAGAAGGAAATTCTGGGTCATCTGTCGGACGGACTTCGCTACAAGTCGATCGCTGCCAAGTTATTTTTATCGGAGGGAACGATCCGCAATTACTGCTCGATTCTCTACTCGAAGCTCGGCGTCAACAACCGCGAAGAAGCAATAAAGATGGCGCGAACGGAGAATATCGTGTAGATGGTACTCGAATCGACTACCTGATGTTACGGGCCTTAAGGAAAGAAATCTATGAAACAGACATTATTCAATTCCCCTTCACCCCTTAATAAAATATAAATAATATGGTGGTTTTGAGGGGGATTCAAGATAAAGTTTTGTTTTAACTTAATAAAATGAGCAGACTGCGGTAGCCTGCTCAACAATATTTTTTATACAACTATCGTGTCCCGTCGTATTATGAGGTTAGCCAGTTTTTACTGGTTGACCTCTTTTTGT
>LIDZ01013035.1_pt3 | contig 49914 bp, 50 predicted proteins | sample 644651 | NCBI WGS metagenome assembly LIDZ01 (sample SAMN03856242, study PRJNA289617) | food metagenome | isolation source: wine grapes on drying loft during traditional withering process | host: Vitis vinifera cv. Corvina | place: Italy: Gargagnago di S. Ambrogio di Valpolicella | collected 2014-01 | reverse complement strand
TAATTGTACTAACAGCACATGTAATTCAAGTTATGCCCTCAATGCGAGTAAATCGCCCGCATTGAGGGTTTTTACTTTTTCACACGGCACGGGGAAAATAATATTGGACCTATCCATTATCTAATAAAAGGCAATAGCAAGCATAAGTCCAGTACGATGAAAGCAATCGCAAGCACCGCGAAAGCGGCTACTGTAAGTGCGACCAAAGCAGTGGTTAACGCCGCCAAGCCAGTTATATCCTCAGCAAAAAATATCCTGAGCGAAGCCAAGAAAGGCCTGGATATCACGCGTAAGCAAGACACGCAACAGGCCCGTAGAATCAACCAGACGGTAGAGATTGCAGAAGGAGCATGGAACTTCGGTAAATCAACGGTCACGGGAATTACAAGTGCGGTAGCCCACCCGATCGAGACCGTAAAAGGACTGGGCCAGGCAGTCGCCCACCCGATCGAAACAGGGAAAGCCATCGGCGGAGCGATCAGTGCAGAATGGAGCAAGAATGTAACGGGAGACAGTGCCGATACAAGAAGCAGAGCGAAATTCTTCACGGAGAGCGCGCTGACGATCGGATCGTTCTTTGTAGGAGCGGGAGAACTCAAAGCAGTGGCAACAGCCTCCAAAGTCGAAAAAACAGTCGAAGCAGCAACTGTCGCAACGGATGTTGCCAAAGTAGGAACGACTGCGAGTAAGGTAGCCGATGTCGTACCTGAAATTGTGACAAGCGCCCCTAGACCGGGTAGACTGAAATTGGACCTGCAGCATTTTGCGAGTGATGCTGAGGGGACGCCTAAAACTGAAACTGCTTTGGCACTGTATGACCCTAAATTTGCTGCACAACAGTTGCTTAAAGAAGGTAGCATTTCCGATGAGTAGATTGGAGAATATGGTTCCTGACGGTGCTGTTAATGGATTTAAACCGTCAACAACAATAACCGGTGGTTACAAATATAATTATGGAATAAATGGTACTAAGATGGAGATAAAGTGGCATGCTCCCAGACTCGAATGCAGCATCAAAATTTCCAGATAGTAATGCAGGAACTGTTTGGTGATTTTTATAAGAACCCAAGTAATACTACTCATATTCCTGTTGATTTTGGGAGGTAATAAAAATGTTAGAATATTATAAATCCATGCCTGATTATATGCCAGTAATTCAATTAAAGGAGCTATTTGAAGAATTTATATCAAACACTAGCTCACAAAATTATGATGTGGAGGAAGCCTTAGAATCACTATTAGAGCTAGCTGACAGACAATGGCATACGTATGAAATGCTTGATATGAATGTGAGCAATCAAGTTGAAACTTGGATTATTAGTAATTGTAATAAAGATTCTATAAATAATGTAGAGTTTATGACATTAATTATTGGTCGTTTGGGGTTAGTGAAAGCATTTGAATATGTTAAGAGTTTATTAGATGAGGATTTAATTAGTGAAATTAGAAAAATAATTCACGAAACAGTTAATGAATTAGATGGGCATGTCGAAGACCCATACTTTGGAATGAAGTCATAAGTAAATCAGAATAACAAGTATTATGAATTATAAAACCTTGATCTTATATTCTATATTTGCATTACGGTCGTCTTTCTTATGACATCCAAAGGCCAGAACGCCAACCATCAAAATAAAGGTAAACAGGCACATCAGCAGGAAAAAGGATATTCCATGCGCATTCGTAATAACAGGTAATAATCCGGCGGTAATCGATGGAGCAAGATTGGACTGGAGAAGACGCAAGCAGCCCATTACAACTATAAGGGTGAGGCTGATTTTTCCGACATACGGCAGATGCAATTGATTCCAATGAAGCCAAGTAAGCCACAAATGGAGGGTGAAAGCAAAATTTTCAAAGGATGTTTAACCCAGCTTGGCTCTCTCCATACCCACATGGCAACAGCTATCGCGGCTACTTCAGGGAAAATAATCCCTCGGTCTTCGGAGTGAACGGCTACTGCAACGATTGAAATAATAAAGACAAAGGCAATGAGATACGCAACTACAGTTCTATTAAAAAATAAGTATCTTCATAGTTAAGCTGTTGCAGAAGCACCTACAGAAAAGGACAAGTGCTTCCAACCGTTAATTTGTGCTTTTTTATCATAACCTACTCTTTGTTTCACGATCATAATCTCCTTTTATAAAAGTATATAATTTCCAATATAAAATGGCTTTTGTTGCAATCTCACTATAAAATACAACTGGTTTGATCACAAGTTAAAACGAACAGCAGGATATCTCCATGTTTTCGCGAATAAATCACGCATGGTATTTTTGCGAATTAAGTGAATGAAACATTAAAGAAAATCAGCGTAAACCATTGGAGATCTTAATATGTCTGTGAAAATGCAGTTAAATCGAACTAAGATGAAGTTAGAATCAATTGATGTATCAATTGTCGTTCTGAAGCAAAGAGAGATTAAAATCTTAGTTAGAGAAGAACTTGGACATCTGTTGCTTATTGATGCAGCCGACAGTTCTGAAATGTATTTATTAGCTAGTTTGTTTAAGCATTCAATGAAAAGTCGTGATGTAATTTACTTAGAACGTGAAAGTGATACTTATACAGATTTGTTTATTTTTAATGGGGCAATTGTTCCATTAACTTGGAAGAACCTACGGCAAATTAAATCCTCAATAAGATTTACTAAACCTGAGGTGTTCAGATTGGCTTTATTAACTTCACACGATGAAGCGAGCTGGGACTCTTGGGAACATTGGAAGTATGAAGAGCAACTGAGAGTAACCGCAGATAAAGACATTGGAATCATTAATTCATCTCAGCTAGGATTTGAACTTTTAGTACAGCAATGTTTGTACCTTGCGAGTTCTTTTTCAGGACATGCACATTTTGATTGGAACTCCACGAAGCATTCGATTGAATTAATGATTCGTAATATAGCCCGTAATTAAAGACGAACAGTGGATATAGCAGTTAATATTAGAAAGTGGGTCGGACGGCTTATCTGTGTGGTAGGAATTCATTGACTTATAGATTCATTAAACAAGGCTACCGATCAATCGGCAGCCTTTTCAGATAACACGGGCAGAGCAGAGGTAGAGGTAGTTACTGACTGCTTTTAACTTAAGTGAGAATGAGAAATGTCTTATTCTGGCATTCTGCCCGACTGAGTCAAGAAGGACACGCTAATAACGCGAATTCTACTGTCTCATATAACTGCTCACGACTGACTCCTTCAGCACCTTTTACGCACAACCCTTGGGTTACAGTAGTTACATATTGAGCAAGAGCTGCGGGGTTGACAGAAGGAGGAAGATCACCTTCCGCCTGGGCTTCTTCTAAGCGTTTCTGGAGATTAGAAGTCGTCTTTGCTCTTTGTACGTTCAATTCTCGGTGGATCGATTCGTTAGACTTGCTGCATGGCAGGGCTGCTTGTACAGTTAAACATCCCGTCGGTATGCCAGGCTCTGTAACGGAATCAGCGACGCTGTACATCAGCCGCTCGATCACCTTTCGTGCTTTCGGTTTCCTTCCTAACTTCTCCCCAAAAACTTGCGGGTCCTTTCGCATATCGATCCAATGCTTTATAAAATAGTTCTTCCTTATTCCCGAATATAGAATACATGCTTGGTCGGCTCATGTTCATGGCTTCGGTAAGATCGGTAAGGGATGCACCATCGTATCCCTTTTCCCAGAACACCAACATTGCATTTTCAAGTGCCTCTTCAACTTCAAAATTACGCGGGCGTCCCATGCTGAGTTTCACCTTCTTTGCGAACGATTTCGTAGCATACGTAATTAAATTTGCGCTAAACCACCATCGGCAAAGAGCTCAATGCCATTGATAAAGCTGCTCTCATCCGATGCTAGGAATAAGACGGCATTGGCGATTTCGTCAGGTGTACCCACTCTTCCCAATGGGATTTGATTCGCTACCTGTTCTAAAAATTGGTCGCCGTGCTCTGGTGTGGCAGCTCTGAGTAGCCCCGGGGTCTTACGAGGTCTGACTGTTTAACCAAGGGCAGTACTTGATTCAGCTGGAGAAGTGCCCATAACTGTTCCGTGATCTCTTGTGCAGAACAGGGCATCGTATGGGTAAACCACCATTCAATCACTCCGACGGTCGCCGAACTTAAGAATTGCACTAAAATCTCCTTGCGCAAATCATCTAGGCTTAAATTGTGTTCAACGATTTGTTCCCGTATGCCATCTTTCATCATTTCCTGCAGGTGGTTTCTGAAGGATGGAACGCCTTTGTTCGTCAGTAAAGTTCTGAAAAAGAGTGCATTCTTCTCCATTAGTTCAAACGTTCGCAGCAAGGAAGCCTTAGAGGAGTAAGTCCCCTTGTCATCAACCGGCAAGCAGCTTTCGATTAATTGTTTTAGTTGAACCTCGATGCATTTATCCAATAAATCGTATTTGTCCAAATAATGCGAATAAATCGTGCCTCGGTTTACATTCGCACACTCTGCTATTTCGTGAATCGTTATTTTTTCGAAATCTTTTTCCGCCATCAGCTGAATTAATGCATCCATAATAGCGGTTTGGTTCTTTTTTATTCTTCTGTCCATAGAGAGGCTCCTCATTTATTAGACTATTGATTGTAATCTGTTGAAAAACCAACAAAACTGCTAAATCTAGCGATTGTTTCAAGTGGGGTAAACTGCTAATCTGATTATATTGAACAAATGCCTAAAAAACAACATTTGTACGAAAATGCAGGAGGATGACTATGAGAATATTAGTTTTTGGTGCGGGAGTGTTAGGGGGTTATCTTGCTCATGCATTAGTGCGCGGAGGAAATGATGTCACAGTACTTGCCAGGGGAAAGCGAGCTGAGCAATTGAAGAAAGACGGAATTATCATTCGCCATTATTTTCAGCGTAAGACCACTGTGGATGAGGTAAAAGTTATCGAGGTGCTTCAACCAGATGATCTCTATGATCTCGTCTTCGTTGTGATGAAGTACAATGATTTCCCAGCCGTCTTGCCTATTCTAGCAGAGAATGGGAGCCGGAATATTATTCTGGTGGGTAACAATGCTGATGCCCATGGGATGCGGGATTTTCTGCAGGAGAAGAGCGTCGTGGAGAAAAATGTGCTCTTCGGATTTCAGCTCAGTGGAGGACTCCGCGAAGCGGGTGGTCGCATTATCTGCATACGCGGAGGCGGACAAATGGTACTTGGCAGTCTAGATGGTGAGATTCCAATCAAACCTGTACTAGAAAATGCTTTTAAACATGTGAAGTATAAATTGACCTATGAAGAAGACATGGACGCGTGGCTTAAAAGTCATATCGTGCTCATTGTACCCTTGAACTCCGCGAGCTATCTGTATGACGGTGATTTAAAAAAGGTAGCTAAGGACAAGAAGCTATTGAAGCAAGCTATCACTGTAATGGACGAAGGGTTTCAGTTATTAGAAAAATTAGGTTATACGCTCGCTCCTGCAAAGCAGGTTGAATTTATCCAAAAACACAGACAATTTGTATATTATGGTCTAAAAATCTATCATAAATTACCCTTTGCAAACTTGGTGGATGGATCTTTCAGCGAGATTGTAGCTTTGTTTGATTCGTTCGCTAAGTTGAAACAACAATCAAACCTAGCGATTCCCAATTGGGATGAATTTGAACAACGAACGATGGCTAAGTTTAATAAATAGCCGCTGTTTGATTGCTGAAATGACGGTTCATTTGTCTACTGTTTCAATGAGTTTCCTAAAGGCAGGATTATCAAATCGATCTCCCTGTACAAGCCACTGCCCATTTACATCAAACAGAGTCAATATACCCTCCATAGGGATACGTTGACTTTCTTTGCCTGCCTGATCCAACAATACAAGATCCACGGTATAGTTTAACACGATAATATCTTTCTTTTGCTCCTCCAGCTTAAATTGCAGGTTTTCCGGTTTTAAAGAAAGTTTCTGTTTATGGGAGGCTTCCAGAGGTAGAGTGGTGTAACGGGAATTGACTGCCTTTTCATAAAAAGATTCTGTGAAAAAGGGTTTCATCTCTTCATTTCGTTGTTGGATGGATGTTTCGGACAGTATATCCTCGGAAGCTTTAATGTCATACTCCACATTTTTGTAGTACTCTGCTGCTTTAACAGCATCGTCAACTTTTGCAGTATCTGACGCAGCTTGACTGCAGCCCGTCATTAACGCGAACGAAAGAATAACGGTACTTAGCAACCCTAGGAACTTGTGCATAATGGCCCTCCTTGTTGTTTCGTTCATTATAATGAATTTACCATAAATTACATATATATTCCATTTATTTAATGGGTTGCGGCAAAGGAGTACAATTTCGTATTTTTATGTGATTTTAATTTAATCATCAGCTGAATTTCAGGTTGGCGGGATATATTTAATAAATCAAACACCCCCCGGTGTTTTGTAGTACAGCTTGCAGGTCTTGCTAACTCCCATGGCAAGGCCTGTTTGTACTGTTAACTGGTAGGGGGCGTGATTGATGCCTCGGAGGGATCTGACTTCACTCGATACTGTTCCTCGTAGCTCTTGAAAGCTGAAATATCAAGCCCAAGGTATCTGCGCATATGAATAGCAGCTTGAGCGGCTATAATGTCATTCAACAGCAGCATTCGTTCATGGTAGCCCCGGCATATGAATTTGGCTTCAATGCCTGCGTCAAGTCTTTGTTGATCATACACTTTGATTCCGCGTGTTCTCATTTCATTACGCACATCTCTTAAGTCAACAGTAGCTACAGTCGCCGCTAAATCCAGGACTTCCAGATAGGGAGCGGGTGTCCGTAAATTTGTGGAAATAATGCTCGCATCACGCTCAAAAGCTGATAAAATCAGTGGAAGCAATACATAAGATTTCACCAGCATGCTGTCTCTGCTTTCCGCTCTATGCACGAATATCACCGCCTAAAATAGGAACGTACATTCGTATTGTAACCTAATGTTCGAAAATTAATCAATGGAATATATAAACAAAGGTTTAAGTGTGACATTATTCACAACGCATTTAAAAGAATTAATTTATATTAAATTTGCAATAATAAAAATGATTCTATTGACCTAATGAAGGGGAGAATTGTAATGAATCATGAGGGAAGTCTTAAACGTGGTCTGATCTTTGGTTTGTTCATAAGTATTCCATTATGGGTGTCCATGCTTGGCTGGATACAGATGTTATAGAATAAAATATAAGTCTTACAGGAAGCGCCTTTTGGCGCTTTTTTAGCATTTAGTTGTTGGAGGAGCACAAACGGTCACACTATTTTTGTTTTGTGCTAATGCCGTGTTATACTATGCTGAAATTAAATGAGAATAGATTTGTAGAGGAAGGACAGGTGATAGTATAGATGTGGCTCGTGGATATTATTGCGGTTATTATCATTATTGCCGGGGCGGTAACATACGCTGGATTTTTTTTCTACGGGGTTGCAATTAAGCGGGCACCCAAGAAATTTCTGAGTAAAACTCCGGATGTAAAGGTAGAGACTCCGGTTGCCGGTGCTTCTTGGGGAGAAGGGCAAGAGTGGGTCTCCCGCCAGAGCTTCAAGAATATAGATATCCTTTCACATGAAGGCCTCAAGCTGCGAGGTTATTTACTAACTTCTGAGCGTGCCGCAGGTCGTACCGCTATTATTGCCCATGGATATTCCGGTAAAGGCAAGGATATGGGCGCTTGTGCAAAATTATATTACGAGAATCTGGGCTATAATGTGCTAATTCCCGATGCCAGAGGGCATGGGGAAAGTGCCGGGAATTATATTGGATTTGGCTGGCCGGAGCGCCATGATTATTTACAATGGATCCAATATGTTATAGAGGAGACAGGGCAAGGAGCACAAATTGTGCTGCACGGGGTATCCATGGGTGGAGCTACGGTGCTGATGACCTCCGGTGAAGCCTTGCCGCCACAAGTAAAAGCCATAGTTTCCGATTGTGCGTATACCTCGGTTAAGGAGCAACTGGCTTACCAACTGCGACGTATGTACCGGCTGCCTAGTTTTCCTTTCGTACACAGCGCCAGTCTCGTTACCCGGCTGAAGGCCGGTTATTTCTTCGGTGAAGCGTCTGCACTGAAGCAGGTACGGAAGGCAAAGGTACCCATTCTGTTTATTCATGGGGATACGGATACCTTCGTGCCGTATACGATGCTGGATAAGTTGTTCGAGGCATGTCCCAGTCCCAAGGAGAAGTTCATAGTCCCACAGGCAGGGCACGGTCTTGCGTATGATACGGATAAGGCTGGATATGTAAGCAAAGTGAGTAGTTTTGTTGTCCGTTATGTAGTATAGCTCTGAAACGTAGACAGAGCCCGATATCCGCTAGAAGCGGTTATCGGGCTCTTATATTTTTCCACACATGGCTAGCGCCCTTTAATAAAGGACAACTCAACCAAGTTTTCTCGATATATTTAATCCCCCGCCGTTCGTGATAACGGGTGTAATAGTTCCTAGTTTATTTCCAGCAGCCGTGTGGCGAGAATAATCCTTCCAATACGACAAAAGCCCTACCTCTCTTTTGCCCTTGCGGCTCCATTGACCGCGCCAGTGTGAATCGGAATGCTATGTTTGAATTTAATCTCATAAAAAGGAAGAGTACTGCAAGAAAACGTAAGATTCTGTGTCCAAAATGCCGATAAAAGTATTTAAGGTAACAATCGGCTTGACATCTTCTTGATGGGGATCAATATACGGAAAATCAAATACTGAATAATTATAACACAACTTTATTCAAAATACAAATCCTATATGAACTGGTATGAGGCTGGAAACGGAGGAACAGATGAATTTATACGCAGCATTTTTGAAGAAGCAAATTCGTAATTATTTGTTCGGCTCCATTGTCGCTGTAATTGCAGTAGGAAGTGTATTGCTTCTCTCCTCACTGGATATATCTACAACAGAGTATTACCGTTTGATTATAGTGCTGCTTATCTCGTTTCTGATCATGGCTATAACGGAAATCAGTGTATTTATTAAACAAATGAAGCCTATCCGTATCGCGCTTAAGGAACGGGAGCCCTCACTTGTTATGCTGGAGCAGGCCTATCTGCGTACCCATCAGCTACCGAGGAGTGCCGTGTACCGGATTCTGGGCCCTCATCTACTAGGTCTGTCTTTGCCTGCTGTGGGAATGACAGCCTGGATGATTTACACCGGCTGGATTAACTTTCCCTATTCCTACCTGTTACTGGCAATGGCGGGAGCTGTGTTGATAGCCTGCATGCATGCTCTGATTGAGTTTTTTCTGACTTGCTCTGCCATTGTTCCGTTAATAAAGGAATTCAGAAATAAGGCTGTGAAGATGTATAATGTGGACTTCTCGCTTGAAGGACATGTATTTGTGCCGATACGCCCCAAGTTTCTCATCAGCTGTATGCTGATTGGTACCTTCCCACTTTTTCTATTTATCATGGCCACAAATATTCGTCTAGACAATATCAGCACTGGAAGGGTAGGCGGGTTGCACAGCTACTGGGCTTGGGCGGGTATGGTGCTGCTGCTTGGAGTGTTCTTCTCTTCTATTGCCGCCTGGCTTCTGACCAAGAGTGTGCAGCACCCTATTAATGAGCTGTACAAAGCCATGAATAACGTAAAAGACGGTCGCCTGATACAGGTACAGGATGAGTATTCGGATGAGTTCTCGAAGCTGGTTGCCGGATTTAATATGATGGTGCGTGGGCTGCAGGCCAGAGAGCAGCAGAATAGACAGCTGCTGGACAGCTATTTTACAACATTGGCCGTTGCTCTGGATGCCCGGGACCCGTATACGGCGGGACATTCGCTGCGTGTAGCGGAATACTCCGTTATTATTGGGCAGTTGGCAGGAATGAACGGTCAAAAGCTGGATAACCTGCGGAAGTCAGCGTTGCTGCATGATATCGGTAAAATAGGCGTTCGGGATAGCGTTCTTTTCAAAGAAGGCAAGCTTACAGATGAAGAGTTCGATCAGATTAAGAGTCACCCTGTGCTGGGTGAGAATATCCTGCGTCAGATTGAGCCTGTGGAGAAAATGGCACCCTATCTCGCCGGAGTAAGATCCCATCATGAACGTTACGACGGCCAAGGATATCCCGATGGTCTGGCCGGAATGGCGATTCCGCTTCTCGGTAGAATTATCGCGGTTGCGGATGCTTATGATGCGATGACCTCAGATCGTCCGTACCGTAAAGGAATGCCTCACGATCGTGCGCTGGTCATTTTAGAACAGGGAAGAGGAAGTCAATGGGACCCTGAATTTGCCGGATTATTCTTAGGCTATTTCGGGAAAAATTATAAATCAAACAAAACGGAGTATCCGGGACAAACTGGATGAAATGTAAGGTGTTATGGGTTTGCGTGCTCCCCGCAAAGTGCTTAAGAAAGAGCTCATAATCAAGAGCTCCACTTTGTGGGGAGTTTGCGTGCCTATTTTGTGAACTGGTCTTTAAAAACGACAATTAACGACTACATTCATTGAAGGATTGAATGGAGACCGTTATAATTAATAAGTCTGGATTTTAATTAAAAAATAAGGGAGATTTCTATGAAACGCGCAGATGTGCTGCTGATTTCCATCGTCTTGGTTGCTGCGCTCGCTTTTCTCTTACCGAAGTGGTTTTCGGACAATGAAGACCAAGGTGGGGCTGGCAAGAATCGTGTAGCCAATGTGATGGTAGACGGCAAGCTATTTCGAACAGTAAAGCTTACAGAAGAAGCACAAACAGTTGAGATCCGCACAGAACGTGGCTATAACATTTTGAAGGTGCATGATTACGGGATTGAAATGTATGATGCCGATTGCCCTGATAAGATATGCCTTGGTTTTGGCTTTATTACCCTGCCTAAACAGACAATTGTCTGTTTGCCGCACCGAGTATTAGTGGAGATCGCTAGTGTATCGGGGGAGGATGATGTAGATGCCTATGTCCAGTAGTGAATCAGCAACAGTCTTAAAAAGAACAGTAATCATCGCTATTTTTGCTGCAGTGGCTGTAGTACTGAGTATTGTGGAAGCTCAGATACCGTTAGTGGGGATGGGGCTGATGCCTGGCGCAAAGCTGGGATTTGCCAACATTATGATTTTAACTTGTATTTTCTTCTTGCGCGGACGTGACGCATTTCTGCTGGTTATCCTGAAGACTTTGCTTACCGCATTTTTGCTTGGTACTTTCTCCAGTCTGCTCTTCAGCTTATCCGGTTCGTTGCTCAGTTTTGTCGTAATGTTCCTGCTGGTTCGCTGGGGCCGCGAGAAATTCAGTGTCATTGGCATCAGTATTGCTGGTGGACTGGCGCACAATACCGGCCAGCTTTTGGCAGCATCCCTGGTGTTTAATTCACTGAGTATTTTATACTATTTGCCAATTCTGCTCATCACCGGTGTGGTAACAGGGATTGCCGTCGGCTTTGCCGTTCGTTATCTGGTAGCATCTCTGTCCAAAATATCGATATTTGAAGAATTTCTGGACTGACCGGTCACAGCAGCGGGAGGATGACTAGCATGAATGAAACGTCCAAGGACCAAGATAAGGAAGCTGGAGAGAACCAAACCGTAATTTCTCTGGAGGGGGTATACTTCGGGTATAATCCAGAGCACCCCATTCTCCAGAATATTACTTTATCCATACCGCAGGGACAGTGGGTAAGTCTTGTGGGACCCAATGGCTGCGGAAAGTCTACACTTGTTAAGCTGCTTAACGCCTTGCTGCCTAAAAGCGCGGGAGAGATTGTAGTCTGTGGTCAAAAGCTGGAAGAGGAAACGATTGGTTATATCCGGCAGAGCATTGGGATGGTATTCCAGAATCCTGATAACCAGTTTATCGGAGCGACCGTTGAGGAAGATATATTATTTGGTCTGGAAGGTCTGTGTTTGTCACATGCGGAGATGGAGAGTCGCCTGCATTCTTACACACGGCGGTTGGGAATAGATCATCTGCTGGCCAAACACCCGGGAGAACTGTCGGGAGGCCAGAAACAGCGTGTAGCAATCGCATCTATTCTAGCCATGGAGCCAGGCATCGTCATTTTTGACGAGGCCTCTTCCATGTTGGATGAAGGAAGCCGTGATGAACTGATGGGTATCCTGCACGATATGCGTACGGAAGGGAAGTATACAATCCTGATGATTACCCATGATGCGGATGAGATTCTGGCAACGGATCGGGTGCTTGCGCTGCAAGGGGGCGGTTTGGTTGCAGATATTACGCCTGAGGAGCTGTTCTTGGATGCGGAGCTTCTAGAGCGTTGCCACCTACAGCAGCCTTATGCTTGGGGTCTTGCCCGTGAATTGCAGAAACGGGGTATACAGATTGATGTTCCCGCCAGTGAAAAGGAGCTTATAGACACGTTATGGCCATAGAACTACAGCAAGTAAGCTATACCTACGCTGAGCGGAGTCTATGGAAGCAGACCGCGCTGCATAACATCGATCTTAACATTAAGCAGGGTTCCATTGTGGGTATTGCCGGTGCAACGGGCTCTGGCAAATCGACTCTGCTGCAGCTATTTAACGGAATTCTCAAGCCGACACAAGGTACGGTTAGAGTACTCGATGTTACTATCAAGGCTGGTGAGAAGTCACCGAAGTTGATGCCGCTGCGCCGTCGTGTGGGCTTGGTCTTTCAATTTCCGGAGCAGCAAATGTTCGAAGAGACGGTAGAGAAGGATATCTGCTTCGGGCCGCTTAATTTTGGAATGAGTCTAGATGAGGCCAAAGAACGGGCTCGCAAGGCTATGAATGATATGGGCCTCGATTTAAAACTGCTGGACCGCAACCCGTTTCGGCTAAGCGGTGGTCAAATGCGCAAGGCAGCAATCGCTTCAGTGCTTGCGATGGAACCGGACGTTGTTGTGCTGGACGAGCCCACCGCAACGCTTGATCCGATTAGCCGCGCAGAGCTAATTGCGCTGCTGGTGCGGCTGTGCCGGGAGCAAGGCCGGACGATCATTATCGTGACGCATCGGATGGATGAGCTGCTGCCTTACGCAGACAGCTGGATTGTGCTCAATGAAGGCAGCACTGCCTTTCAGGGGAGCGCCAAAGAGCTTGCTGCTGATCCTTCTATTCTGGAGCGGTGCGGGCTAACCGTACCGCAGTCTCTCCGCTACTGGAGGGCAGTCGCTGATCGTTTCGGTCTGGACGATCTAAATCCCTGCCTGACCGCTGAGAGTCTGGCTGAGCTTATAGCCTCACTGCCCGCAGGAAAGAGGGATGCGCATGAATGATAAGCTGCTGCTGGGCCGCAGTATCGAGACGGGGTCATGGGTGCATAAGCTGGATGCCCGGGCCAAAATTACGGGGATGTTATTATATGTAGCCGTTATATTGCTGTCCCGTTCATGGATGGCAATGGCGCTACTGGCTCTATTTTCAATTGCCGTAATGATTTCTACACGGATCCCACTTAAATATTTTCTCAAAGCGGCCAAGCCCTTGCGTTATTTGATGTTATTTATTTTTATCGTGCAGCTGCTATCTGTTAAGGAAGGTTCAGTCTGGCTGTCCATCGGTTCACTCTCACTTCATGATGGGGGCTTGCGGCTGGGGTCATTTGCAGTCATTCGCATGCTGTTCCTCATTACCTTTACGGCGCTGCTTACTTTCACGACAACGCCTGGGAAGCTGAATCAGGGTCTGGAGGGCATACTGTCCCCGTTCAAAAAGCTTGGGCTGTCGCCGGACCGGATTACGCTGATGCTCAGCATTGCGCTTCGTTTCATTCCTACGATTCTCGATGAGGCGCAGATCATTATGAAGGCACAGGCGTCCCGCGGTGCCGATCTGAATGAGCTGCCTTTGAAGGAAAAAGGGCGTATGCTCGTCTCGCTGCTGGTGCCCATTATAACCAGCGCGTTTCGGCGCGCGCAGGATTTGGTCTATTCCATGGAGGCCCGTGGCTTCCGTATGGATGCACCGCGCAGTCAGTATCACCGTTTGAGGTGGGGCGCTGCTGATACTATTTTTATTATGCTGTTTGTCGTTATGGGAGTTGCAGTTGCGTTGGTGTAGAAGTAGTTTTGTACGAAGTAAAGACAGTGAAGCGTATGCTTTACAAAACTTAGCGACTGCTTACGAAGTAGTTTTGCGAAGTAATCCAAAGTAGCGTATGCTTTACAAAACTTTTAGGAGGCAACAAGAATGGCACGTTATTTTAATGGCAAAGAGATCGAACTGCTTGCTCCGGCGGGCACCTTTGATATTTTTAAGGAAGTTGTACAGTCGGGCTGTGACGCCGTTTATTTTGGGGGTCCAGTACTCAATATGAGAATGATGCGCAAGGGATATAACCTGTCTCACGAGGAAATTGTAGAGGCACTTGATATCGCCCATCGCCTGGATAAGAAAGTATATGTTACCGTCAACAATCTGTTCAGTGAGGATGATGTGGAAGAGGCCCGCGAGTATTTGCGTTTCCTCGATGGTGCTCGTCCGGATGCGCTGATTGTGCAGGATATGGCAGTGCTTGAGCTGATTCGTGAGATGGAGCTTTCCGTGCCTATTCACGCCTCGGTAATGATGAATGTGCACAACCTGGAGATGATGCATGCACTGCGAGATCTGGGAGTAAGCCGGGTGGTAACCTCGCGCGAAATGGATCTGAAGACAGCGAAGCTGCTGGGGCAGCAGAGCGGAATGGAACTTGAATATTTCATTCATGGCGATATGTGTTCTGTGCACGGTGCGAATTGTTATTTTAGCTCTCAAGTCTTCGGCATGAGCAGCAACCGAGGCAAATGTATGAAGCCATGTCGGTGGGATTACCGGATTAAACGAGAAGGCTATGTGTTCCCGGCGGAATATCCGCTGGCCGTAAAGGACATGAACATGTACGAGTATCTTCCGGAGCTGATCGAATCAGGTATTACTTCCTTTAAGATCGAAGGCCGGATGCGCGACAAGGAATTTATGGTTTCGCTGGCTAACAGTTATAGTAAAGCGATTGACCGTTACATTGAAGATCCATTGGGCTTTGACCGCACTGTTGGTTCCAAGGAGCTCTTTAATAGCCGCAAGCGTGATTTCTCCACAGCCTATGCTTTTGGCAAACCTGGACTAACCAACATTAACCGTCGTTACGAGGGTACAGGCAAGTTCTACAGTACGGGAAAAGTATTCAGTACACCAACGGAAGAACGCGAGTTGTCTGAAGGGCGTGTGCAGCAGCTGCGTGAACGGCTCGGAAAAGAGAAACGTGCGGAACGAGTGAAGCCGGAGCTGGCGGTGCGTGTGAATAACATGGAGCAGGCCAGATTAGTACTGGAGCTCGGAGTAGAGCATTTATACCTGCCGGGAGATGTATTTGAGCCGGACCAACCTTTTACGAAGCGGGATATCAAAATACTGGGAAACCTAAAAGGGAATACCAAGCTATACCTCGGAATGCCGCGGATGATGACAGAGCTGCACTTCGATCAATATGATCAGTTGCTGAGTGGAGAACGGTTGCCTATTGACGGGCTGCTGGTTACCAATCTGGGTGCGATTCGTCGTTACAAAACCGCAGGGTACCCTATGATCGGGGATGCCAATCTGAACGTATATAATCATCTGTCTGCCACACTATATACGAGTCTAGGGTTGAGCAAAATTACAGTATCCCCAGAGATGACGATGGAGCACTTTGCTGCTTTCACCTCGCTGACCGATCTACCGCTGGAAGTCATCGTTCATGGAACACCAGCATTGATGTATATGGAACATGACCTGTATGAGAATACCGAGGTGATGGAACCCATTGGTGAGGAAGATAATCTATATGTAAGCAATGAGGTATTGGTATTAAAAACAGATAAGGGTGAGAATCCGGTCTATCGTGACCAGTACGGCCGCAACCATCTGTTGTTCGCCAAGGAGCTTTGTTATTTGCCTATGCTGGCTGAGATGAGTGGATTGGGCATTTCCAGCTTCCGTATTGAAGGAGCAACCTATAGTACGGATCAACTGCGTAATATTATTGTTTCTTATCAGCATGCAATCAATGGCTCTAATGATAAAGAGGATATGCTGGGCGGATTAAAGCCTGTATATGCTGGTTATACCTTAGGCGCACTACAATTCAATTAATGTTTTAAATTTAAAATAAGCAGTATATAATGGAGTCAGCGGTAATTGTCGCACTAATAAGTTATTATTTTCACAAAGTATTGGACAGATTAATATTTTTTATGCCAGAAAGCGAGGGAACCGTGTTGGAACAACAAGAGTTCATTGGAAGAGAAGCAGTCGCCGCCAAGCGTAAGCAATATTTTTATCCGTGTACCGTGCACTTTTACAAAAACTCGCCACAGCTGGTACGTGGAAGTATGCAGTTTGTCTATGATGAGCTGGGTAAGGAGTATACAGACTTTTTTGCCGGAGTATCAGTAGTGGCTTGTGGTCATTGTAATCCGGCCATTACATCGCGGACCATAGCACAGCTGCAGCAGCTGCAGCATACGACGACTGTGTATCTTACACAGCCTAGTGTGGATCTGGCCGAGCGGCTTGAGGCATTGCTGCCTGGAGATTTGCGCCGTACCTTTTTCGTGAATAGCGGTTCCGAGGCCAATGAAGGTGCGCTGCTGCTGGCGAGAATGCATACAGGGCGCAAAGGTTTTATCGCACTGGAGAGTGGACTGCACGGACGTACGAATCTAACGATGAGTGTAACCGGACTGCAGATGTGGAGAACAGATAAGTATCTGGATGAGGATGTTGCTTTTATCGAGCGGCCTTATCATCCTGAGCTTACGCTAGAGGAGGCTGCGACCCAGTCTTTGCAGAGTTTGGAACGTGTCCTGAAAGAAAAAGGGGATTCGATAGCAGCAATGATCGTGGAGCCGATTCAGGGTAATGGAGGCATGATCATGCCGGTATCCTGGTATTTCCGTGAGGTAAAGGCGCTGCTGAACCAATATGGTGTACTGCTGATTGCGGATGAGATTCAGACTGGCTTCGGCCGTACCGGCGTTATGTTCGCCATGGAGCATTTCGATGTAGTTCCAGATATTATAAGTATGGCAAAAGCTCTGGGCAACGGAGTTCCAGTTGCAGCCTTCGCGACCACGGACGAAATTGCTCTCTCCTTAAACCGGCCTTCAGCCTCTACGTTTGGAGGAAACCCTGTCTCAGCGGCTACGGCACTCGCTGTGCTTGATTACATTCGGGATGAGCAGCTTCCAGAGCGCGCAGCGCAACTTGGAAGTCAGCTGAAGGCAGGCCTGATGTCTCTTCAGGAACGTTATCCAACACTGATTGCCGATGTGCGGGGAACCGGCCTTATGCTGGGTATGGAATTAATAGGTACAGGTACTTCTGATGCAGCTGTACTTACCGATTATGTGCTGGAAGAGATGAAGGACCGTGGATACCTGATCGGCAAAAATGGGATAAACCGCAATGTGCTGGCCTTTCAGCCGCCGCTGATCATTACAGCCGCAGATATTGATGGTATGATTACTGTACTGAATGAAGTGCTGCTTCTGGCATCTGCAGATATCAGGAAATGAACATAAAGGAAGATTGCTATGGCTATATTCAATGCTTTTAAACACACTGCCCTTAAACTAAAAATGTTCAGCGAACTGGTCATGTTCTCCCACACCCTGTTCTCGCTGCCATTTGCGATCATATCGATGGTATGGGCGGCAGGAGGCTGGCCATCAGGCCATCTAATGCTGTGGGGACTCATAGCCCTAATCGGAGCGCGTAATGGTGCCAATGCCTTTAACCGCCTGGTCGATCGGACCTTTGACGGACAGAATCCACGTACGGCGCATCGGCATCTGCCGCAGCGGCTGCTTGCTGAGAAAGAAGTCGTCCTATTTGTCATCATCAACTATGCTTTGTTTATTGTAGCGTCTGGCATGCTGAACTTGCTCTGCTTGCTGCTGTCGCCAGTGGCAATCGTACTGATATCTAGTTATTCCTACACGAAACGCTTTACCTTTCTCAGCCATCTTTACTTAGGTTTTGTTATTGCCTCGGCACCGATTGGTGCTTGGTTCGCAGTAACTGGCAACATCGCCTTTACACCTTTTGTTATTGGTACTGTTGTAATGCTCTGGATCGCTGGTTTTGATATTATTTACGGTACGCAGGATATTGATTTTGATCGGCGGCATGGCCTCTGGTCCATCCCGAGTTTCTTCGGTCTTGAGAATGCTCTGTTGATCTCCAAGGGCCTGCATTTTATTATGGTAATGCTGCTGCTGTTCCTCTACTTATGGCGTGATCTTGGCTGGATGTATCTGGTGGGGATCGGCATCGCTACACTGCTCCTGATGACGGAGCATAAGATTATTAAGCCCTCGAATCGCAAGATGATGAAGGTGGCTTCTTATAATCTGAATCAGGTGATCAGTATGGTGATATTGTTGTGTACGCTGGTTGATTATTTTTATGTTAGCTAAAATAAGATGGGGAGGTTAGGAGAGGGCTGCACTGCGCGGAATGTTGGACTTACGATCGCTGTTATCCTCGGAATCCCTGAATTAAACCGCCTTCGCGGTAGGATTCCGAGGATAAAGGCGAACGCTGACGCTTCTCCAGTTCCAAAATTCCTCTCCGTTCCGTCCTAACCTATGTCAGGCTAACAACAAAAGACAACCCAGCCTACCCAACGAGGGTTGGGCAGGGAAGAGCAAAGGAAAGTACGCTATGCTGCTTTCCCTCAAAGCGTAAAAGCGTAAAAGCGTAAAAGCGTATAAAGATAAAGATAAAGATAAAGATAAAGAGCTAAAGCATAAAAAAAGCGGATACGACCCATGAGATGGGGTATCCGCTTTTTTGTTGTTCAGTGCTAAAGGGCTGGTGCTGCACAGGCTTATCGGTCGCGACCGGCAAAATATTGCAGCAGTGTCTCCAGATCCGTATGCGCCGGATAGGCGGAAAGCTGCTCAACAATGCCAGCGGCCTGCTCTAGATAGTCTTGGCTGATCTCTTCAGCCCGGGCCAAGGCATCGCTGCGGTTGATCAGACTCAGTACATGCATGACCTCAGCATCAGAAGAATCAGAGCCAATCTTACGGATGTCAGCGGCTAGCTCAGAATCCTGAAGGGCATAAAGTACAGGCAGGGTTACCTGGCCATGGCGAAGATCGCTGCCAGCGGGCTTGCCGAGTATTTCTGTAGATTGTGTGAAGTCGAGTAGATCATCCTGGATTTGAAAGGACATTCCCAAGGCTTCTCCAAAGGTATACAGCAGATTGGCAACCTCCTCCGTGCTTTCGGAGGACAGTGCGCCTACACGTAAGCAGGTGGCCATGAGCAGAGCAGTTTTGTTGCGTGATTTCTCCAAATATTGTTCCATTGTAATATCGTAATCATAGGCATGTTCCATTTGTTGATACTCACCCAGGCACAGCTGAGCAGTGGCAACAGAGGATAAGTCATGTACATAACGGTTTTTGTCTCCGGTATGCTTGCTTAATAACTCAATGACCCGGGCAGACATATAGTTGCCAATATGAACCGCAGACAAAATGCCGGTCTTGGTATGCAGGGCAGGTCCACCCCGCCGTAGCTCGGCATCATCAATGATATCATCATGAATAAGGGAGGCGGCATGAATAAATTCTGCAGCAGCGGACAATTGAAGCGCTCTGCGCCCTGAAGGTTTTCGGCCAAAACGACTGCCAACAATAACCATAAGTGGTCTAAGACGCTTGCCGCCAGAAGCGACGAGTTCGAGAACACTTTGTGCCAGCTGAGATTTCTTAGGTACGTCTTTATCGCGTGTTACAAAGTTTTCGATTTCACGATTGATTTCATTTAGATCTATATTCAAGGCTTCGTGCAACTTCATGTATAGTTCCCACCTGTCAAATAGCTTTGCTTGTGCGGTTCTGTTGTCTGCGCTCTTGGTTCAGGAATTGTTCCATTCCAGCAGCCGGATTTTCTTCCGCAAAGTCTCCATTTGACCGTCGGATCTGCATTTTTTTGATCGAAGGAGCCAAATAAGTAACCAGGTCAAGCTCCCGGTACTTTACTGCAAACTGCAAGTAAAAGCTGTATAGATAGTCTCCATCCAAAATGTTGCGGGTAAGGTCAGGATGATGTGGAGCACATTCCATATGGCGTTCTGCAGCCAAGGTAAGAATGGTGTGAATACCCAGCAAATGAACTTTGCGGTTATATTCCAGATCATGGCGTTCCAGTACCGAGAGCAGTTGCTCAAATTCCGCCGGAGAGAGCTGGAGCTGAATTCCAGCAATCGGTGACATTTCAGCTTGCAGCAACCGGAAGGTATCTTCTATGAGTTGTCTGTTCACAAGATTCTCTCCTTCTTGTCGGTTTTGCCGGAAGAAACCATACCCCTGATTATCCCTACAAAACCATTTGTTGAGAAAAATAGTGGCGCTCTGTCAGAGCAGACGCCGGTTTATAATAACAAAGCATGACATAAAGTGTATGCTTTCATCTTCGTAAATAAGGAGAGTAATGTGTCCTAGGGACACATTACTCTTAAGTACATCAATATTCGGCTGTAACAACATTGTTTCTACACTAATCAGTTATATGATTTACTAATCAAGTCATGAATAATGTAACAAAGGGGTTAACGTCAGTCGGTGTACAAGTACCAGCGCCTTACGAGCGGAATTTTCTTCCACTGCTTCTTGAGCCAAGGGAGGACGTAGTAATCTAAGCCAAACACGCTTCCTGATCCACCGATTGTAGCGATTGCAGCAGCGGTGTACCATAACATTTCAGTTGAAGCCATTTTTGTAGACCAGATCATAACAGCCATACCAATGGTTGCTATAGAAGAAATTGCTGTGAACAAACCAACGATGAGCATTACACCAAATACGATTTCTGCACAAACCATTCCAATTTGGAACCATTTTGCCAAGAAGGTATAGCTTCCATCGTTATTGTAGAACATCAGATCCATGAACCAGTTAGTAATATTGTATACAAATCCTGGTACGGGTAGTGCTACTACAGCTTCTTTGGCAGTACTAACTGCTGATGCTGCGGAAGAAGCGTCTACCGTAGTTTTAACTGCATCGACTGCTACACTGGCTGCCGAAGCGGCGTCAGTAGCGTAAGGTGCGGCTGGAATCAGGAAAATCTTATCTGGATCTTCCCAAATCTTCTTCAGCTTATCGATACCTTCGTAGAGCCACATGCCACCGAGCAGCATGCGAAGCGGAACGATCCAGAAGTTAGGTGAACGCTTGGAGAAATAACCACCCAAGAAGCTCTTGCGGTTCTCAACATGGAAGAACTCATGCATCATGTAAGTCCATACTTTGTTGAAACCTACAACTTGGGACAAGTAGAACATATTGATGAAATGCTTGGACAACATCGCCATAAAGCCAGTAAGCATAAAGAACTTGCCTGGTAGGCCAACGTTCGCTACACCATAACGGCTGCCGATGGAAACCATTGTACCGTGGAAGCCTGGTTTGTACGCTTTTTTAGCTGTTCCGTTGATGTCTGCTGCAATGTTGTTAGCAATTACCGGAGCGGCTTGTTCAGCATTCTCAACCATCTGTGGGACAGGACGAGTTTCGCCTTCAGGAATAAAGAAAATGTTATCCCCAACAACGTACACGTTCTTATGATCCACACTTTCCAAGTTCTCATTCGTAACAATACGTTTGCGACCTTGTTGTTGAACATTATCACCCAGAGTGCCTACAAGTTCTGAACCTTCAACACCGGCTGTCCAAACCACCGTGTGTGCATCCACAATGTTTTTCTCGCCGAGAGCCACACTGCCTTTGCCTACTTCGGTGATTTTTGCGCTTGTAACAATTTCTACATTCAGCTTGCGAAGACGAGCTTCAGCTTTCTGAATGAGCTTATCAGGCAGAATTGGAAGAACCTTAGGAGCCATATCAGCCACGACCAGACGAACCTCGGAAGGATCGATGAAGAATTCTTTGCAGAGCTCATCGCGGTTTTCGGCCATTTCGCCAATCAATTCCACACCGGTAAATCCAGCGCCTACAACAACGAATGTCAACATGGAGCGGCGAACCGCTGCATTTTTTTCTTTAGCTGCCAACGTGTACATATCACGGATTTGGCGTTTCAGCGCAACAGCATCATCGTATGACCAGAAGGAAAGAGTGTTCTCTTCTGCTCCGGGAATACCAAAGAATGTTGGCTTGCTGCCTGTGCCGATTACCAGGTAATCATAAGCATAGGTTGCTTTTTCGGAAGTAAGCTTTTTAGTTTTGAAGTCAATGTTAGTGACTTCATCCAATACGACATCGACTTTAAGACCAGCAAAAATCTTCTTGAGATCAATCTTGATCGAATCCTCTGGAGCGCGGTTAGCAGCAACCTCATGCAGCTCAGTCAATAGAGTGTGGTAAGGATTTCGGTCAATAAGCTTGATTTCAATTTCTTTGTTGTTCTTAAATTTCTTTGCCAGTTTCTTAGCCGTGAGTACGCCGCCGTAGCCGCCACCCAAAATGACTATTTTTTTCAAAAGAAACTCACCTCATTCATCTGATTAGCTGCAAGAGAATTGCGAATAATTATTTCGCGCCTTCGAGTGCTTTTTCTGCCAGTGTAAAGTATTCTCCAACATTGATGCTTACGCCAGAGATTGCATCGGTTTTGCCTTCAGCATCAACTGTAGGAGCAGCGCCGTTGTTTTCAATAAAGTATTGTTCAGCTTTAGCGATCTCTTCATGCCATTCAGCAGATCCGCCGCCAGCTTTCATACCGTATTTACCATCTGCTGAGTATTGTTTCTTATCGTCGCCCGCAGCATTCACACCACTGAATTTAGCAGCTACAATGTTACCATTAACTACCGATACGTCGACAGTAGATTTAAATCCGTTGTTAGCGTCAAATTCGGCACCTTCTGCATGGTAACCGCCATCTTTCAAAGGACCAGCTTGTACTGGACCAGCAGCAAGAGCAGCTTGAGCAGTTGTTACAAAATCATTAACACCCACGGAAACTCCGGAGATTGCATCAGTTTTACCTTCAGCGTCAACAGTGATTGCTGCAGGATCTTGTTTCTCAATCAGGAATGCTTCAGCTTTAGCTGCTTGTTCATGCCATTCAGCTTGACCGCCACCTTGAGCTACCAGGCCGTATTTGCCGTCTTCAGAAACTTTTTTCTTCAAATCGCCGGCATTAGTTACGCTGAACGCGTTCCAGTCAGCCTTGGTGATTTTGCCGCCTTCTACAGTCAACAGAACAAAAGTTTCCCAGCCAGTTTTTGCATCAGCTGCAGCAGTTCCGTAGTAAGTACCGTCTTGGTATTTTGCTGTTTCTGTTGCAGCATTGCCGGAATTAGCAGCTGGAGCAGTTGTTTCAGCTGGAGCATTAGTTGCGGCTGGGGCATTGTTTGTGTTGTTGCCACAACCAGCGAGTACACCAAGTAATAGGGCACTCGACAAGATTACAGAAGCTTTTTTCATTTTGATATGACCTCCAAAAATAGTTTAAAATATATATATTAAAATGTAAAACATTTTAATAGTAAATGGAAGTGATAAAAATCACTTTATAAATGACATTTGTCACTTTACCTTGGGTGTAAAGCCCCACTTTGTAGCAAGCATATGACATATATCGGCATACAATAGGAAAAAATTTAATTATCTCAGTTCTTCTTCGATGGCATTTTAGCACAAGGAGGGAGATAAGGCATGTGAAAATAATCACTTAAAAAAATGATAAATTATTTTACATATGGATCATATCAAATTTTAAAATATATTGATAGCTAATTTTATAGACTATTATGTGACAAAAAGTGACTTAATACTTGAAAGTAAGCAAGTGGGAAATAGATTCACTCAAAATAGAGCTGGGTAATATAAAAGAAAGAATATAAAGAGCTTTGCTTCTAATAAATGCTGGCCATAAAGCCTCAAGGCAGGGTAATGACATTTCTAAGGAGAGGCGATGTCTATGTACAAATCTCATGTGGTGGCAGGCAGGATTATTGAAATCAACGCTGATCGGGTGCTTACACAACAAGGAGACATGTTCTGCACCTACCATCCCCGGTACTATATGCTTCCGGCTGTTGAGATGTGGACAGAAGCCGATTATGGCCCCGAAGAGGATACTGCAGCACAGCTGCAAGGGGACATTATGGGAGTCATACCTAAAAGGCGTTGGAATCCTATAAGACCCTGGTTCTCGTTACAGAAGAAAAGCGCAAATCGTATCTGATTTGCGCTTTTCTTCTGTAATAATGGTTTTGTAGATTTGAATCATTATTATTATGGTAATATGGTGGGTAAGAATTGCAATTTACTATGTATAACAGGAGTGAATCTATGGAATATTTGAAAATATTTTTCGTAAATACAGCCGTGTTAATAACCTTAGCCTATTTGGCAAATCTGATATATAAATTTACGATCACTAATGCGCCTGAGCAGATGAAAAAGATGTGCTGGGTGCTTTTGACCATATTTGCGGGATGGAGCAGTATGTTTTTTGGCTACAGGCTGGATGAGCATGTGATTTTTGATTTGCGGTTTGTGCCGCTGATCATCTCTACTTTGGCTTTTCCACAACCCTTTATTCTTATAATAATAGGTGTTGGCACCGGGTTAGCGCGATTAACCTTCGGAGTTAACGAAGCTGCAGTAGTAGGAACTCTTAATTTGTCCATTCTGGGGTTTGTCTGCGCAGCGCTCAGCTTCTGGGTACGTCGTTCTTCTTCAACTATAGTGAAAAAAGGGCTTACTATAATACTCGTCGTAAATCTAGTCAATGCCCTTAATATCATTGCTTTCGGTGTTATACCTGACGAAAAATACATAACAGAGATAATGCCGGTTACTTTCCCGGCCGGTTTAATTCTTAGTATGCTGTTTGCACTTATTATCCGCGACTTCCAGCTGGAAATGATGCGCAACGAACAGATCCAGCGGGCAAACAAATTGTTGTCTGCTCAGACCGAGGAGCTGCACAAGAATAAAATTGTACTGGAAGAAAGAGCAAAGCAATTAATGAAGGCTTCTCAATATAAATCGGAGTTTCTGACGAACATGTCGCACGAGCTTAGAACACCCCTTAACAGTATCATAAATTTATCGCAGTTAATTGAAGAAAAGGATTCATCCCTCAGCGAGGATGAGATGGTTGAATACGCAATGATTATCCATCGTTCGGGTGAGGATCTACTGATGCTTATTAATGATATCCTGGATCTATCCAAGGTTGAGGCTGGGCAGTTGGATATATTAAATGAAGAATTAAATGTTAGTGAAGTGCCGGAGCTTCTTGCTTTGCAGTTTAGTGTCCTTGCCCGACAGAAGGGGCTGGAATTTAATATTGCTCTAAATGAAGATGTACCGTTAACGTTAACTTCAGATCCGCAACGAGTACAGCAGATTCTTCGCAATCTGCTCTCTAATGCTTTTAAATTTACAAAGGTTGGCCAGATCTCGCTGGTTATTCGTGTAGAGGAGAAAAGAGCAGGAGCTGTTGACAAACGCTGGGTCGTATTTGACGTGCAAGACAGTGGGATCGGGATTGCCGCAGAGAAGCACACGATTATTTTCGAAGCCTTTCAACAGGCAGATAGCACAATCAGTCGAATGTATGGAGGGACAGGGCTAGGGCTGTCAATCAGCAATGACTTGGCCCGACTTCTCGGTGGTTTTATTACTTTGAAGAGTGTGGAAGGAAAGGGAAGCTTATTCTCTCTTTATTTACCCCTTGAAGTCACATCAAAGTAAGCGGTTAAAGACTCCAACATTTTTTGTGGTTTTGGCGTATTGACAGAAGAGTGATGCTGAGTAGAATGAAGCCAAAGCCGCATCGAAGGAGTGTTATATTCCGTATGAACATCATGAGAAGGAGGCCGTCGACTAGCCGTCCGAAGCTTAGCCGTAAAGCCTCAATACATCGTAAGAATTTGCGGATAGCTACATTTGAGGGAATCCCGGCAACAATCTTTCAGGTACTGCTTCAGGGGCAGTTTCTGACAGGATTCTTGTTATATTTAGGAGCTACGTCAAGCCAGATTGGTTTTGTTCTGGCACTGACGACCCTTGTTAATATTGCGCAGATAGGTGTAGCCTTTCTAATTCAAAAACTGCCGAGCCGCAAATGGGCCATGGTTACCTTTATCGGCCTGCAGAGGGTGCTCTGGGGTTCTACAGGACTTGTTCCATTTATATTCCCGCATCAATATTGGGTTATAGCCTTTATAGGCTTGTACACTACGGCTTTTATTGTCAACACGGTCAGCGGTGTGTTGTGGAGTTCAGTGATCAGTGATCTTGTTCCTGCGCGTGTACGGGGGCGTTATTTTGGGATTCGGAATACCCTTCTGAACGCTCTGGGAAGTTTGGTCTTGTATGGTGGCGGAGTTATTCTGGACCGTTATCCTGGGGGCCATGGCTTTCTCATCCTTTATATTGTTGTGTGGATTTTCTCGATGATGAACGTGGTTGTATTTTTCTTCTATCCGGATGTTCCTTTCGAGAAATCTGAAGAGATTAAGTTTCTGCCCATGTTTAAGAAGCCGCTTCATGATAAGTTGTTTATGAAGTCGACCTTGTTCCTCGCCGCTTGGCTGCTGCTGCAGAACGTGACCGTTCCTTTATATTCCTATGTCATGCTGCAACTGCTGCATATTAATTATGAAACGCTATCACTGCTTAATGTGGCCCAGACGCTCTTTATGATGGCGAGCTTCTATGTCTGGGGCAATCTAAATGCCAAATACAGCAATAAGCGGCTGCTGTTCTGGACATTGCCTATTATTGCGCTTTCCTCATTGCTATGGGGACTATTGTCCGTCCTTCCAATGCTGCTTGTGCTCTTTGCGGCGCATATTGTCTTTGGTGTCGGAGTAGGCGGGTTCAATCAATTGGCCTTCAATTTTCTTATCGGAGACACCCCTAAGAAGGAGCGTCCGATGTACATGGCCATGTATGCGGCGCTCACGGGTTTATCTTCCTTTTTTGGCCCCCTTATTGGAGGCAGGGTCTACGAATTGATCAAGCATTGGCCGCATTGGACTCAGGTGTACGGCATGCAGTTGGTTATCGGCACCCTGATGATTGTATTGGTGCTGCTGCAGGGCCGTCGTATTCTCAGGGATGAATAGAAGTGAAAGGGAGTTTTTCCATGTCAAGGGTAGCAATGGTACTAGGAGCCACCGGTTTGGTGGGCAATGCGCTTACGGAGGAATTGCTAAGCCGTGCAGGCTGGGCTGAGGTCCGTGTGCTCGTGAGGCGTCCGCTGGCGCTGGAATATCCCAAGCTAAAGCAAACCGTTGTAGATTGGGAGCAGCTTTCACAATATAAGGAGCAGTTCCAGGGTGTGGATGCTGTCTTTTGTTGTTTGGGTACCACCATTAAAAAGGCTGGCTCGCAAAGTGAATTCGAGCGCGTGGATCTGCAGTATCCGCTGGAGGCTGCTGCGCTTGCCAAAGATCATGGAGTGAAGCAGTTTCTGGCCGTATCCTCAATAGGAGCCAATGCGAAATCGCGCAGCTTCTACCCCCGAACCAAGGGACGGACTGAGGATGGATTAATTGCTGTTGGCTTTCAAGGTTTGCATTTGTTTAGGCCTTCCCTGCTGCTGGGTAAGCGCGAGGAGTTCAGATTGGGCGAGCGGGTTGCAAGCAGGGTGATGAAGGCACTGGATTTCATGATGGTTGGCAAGGCAGCCAAATACCGGGGGATACCAGCAACAATAGTGGCCAGGGCAATGGTAAATATTGCGCTTGCGGATACCCATGGTGTACATATATATACGAATGAAGTGATACACGTGATTGGTGAACGTTAGGAAGTTGCTTTTGGCGGAGTGCTAGTCGTACAATGTCGATAGTGAAGAAATGTACACAATTTGGGGAGGATCAGAAATATGAGTAAAAAGCAGATCGCTACGACAAAAGCACCCGGTGCCATCGGCCCGTATAGTCAGGCAGTGGCTACTGGTAATTGGATATACACTTCAGGTCAACTAGGACTGGATCCGGAGACAGGCGTATTGACAGAAGGCGTGCAGGAGCAAGCCCGTCAGGCCCTTAGTAATATTCAGGCTATCCTCGAAGAGGCTGGAGCTTCATTGGATCATGTCGTGAAGACAACGGTTTTCCTTAAGGATATGAATGATTTTGCTGCCGTTAACGAAGTTTACAGCACTTTTTTTACAGAACCTTATCCTGCCCGCAGTGCCATTGAGGTTGCGCGTCTGCCTAAAGACGGACTCGTGGAAATCGAAGCGGTAGCCCGCAAGAAATAAGACGTCAGACATTAGGGACAGGCTTCATAACTTCCCCCGTTGGCTCAGCCTGCAAGTTGAGCCAACGGGGGATATTTCTTTTTTAGAATATAATTTAAAATTAAAGATTGACATTCTACCTACTAGTAGGTATATTTATAGCAAGAGGTGAAGGAAATGAGCAGAGCCGATGACATCATGGATGTAGCCAACCATTTCATTCTGGAGAGGGGGTATAGTGCTTTCAGTTATGCGGATATTTCCGGAGAGATCGGTATCCAGAAGGCGAGCATACATTATCATTTTCCATCGAAGGCTAATTTGGTACAGAGTGTGGTCAGCCGTTATCGGCGGGAGGTCAGAGCGAATCTGTCCTTGCTGGATTCCATGACAGGCGCTCCGCAGGAGAAGCTGGAGCAATATTTAAACTATTGGGAAACCTGCCTGCAAGTCAGGGCGATGGACATTTGTCTGTGTGCACTGCTGGCTTCTGAGGTTCCTATCCTGCCGGAAGAGGTTCGCAGCGAAATACAGGGTCACTTTCAGGAATTGACGGACTGGTTCACAAAGCTGCTGCTGGAAGCGGAACAGCCCCTCCAATATGCATCTTCTAAGTTGTCTGCTGAAGAAATGGCCCATGCCATTCTAGCCGGTATTCACGGTGGCATGCTTGCCGCCCGGACATTTGACGATGTTAAGCACTTTCAGATGGTGAAGAAGCAATTGCTGCAGCAGCTCGCAGTCATACCGCAAACTATAAATTAAGTTCATTAGAGAGAGAATATATTTTTTTGAAGTTAACCTACCTACTAGTAGGTAAAATAAACAAAGAGGAGTTTTTAAAATGACAAAACCAACGATACTTTTTATTCACGGAGCATTTGTAACCCCGAAGAGCTTTGAACCCTTAATGAGCTATTTCAGCAGTAAAGGTTTTCCGGTTCTGGCGCCCGCCTGGCCCTTTCATGACAAGAAGGTGGCAGTGCTGAAGAGTGATCCATCTGAGAAGCTGGGAAGTCTGGGTCTTGGTGAATTAGTGGAGTATTTTGCAAATATCATTAAGAGTCTCCCGCAAAAACCGATTATTATCGGTCATTCCTTTGGTGGTGCTCTGACTCAGCTGTTAATGGACCGGAATTTGGGACTCGCAGGAATTGCTATTGATTCAGCAGGCACCAAGGGTATCGTCGCTGCCGCGTATCCAACGACAACCAAGGCCATTGCCCGATTACTCCTTACCCCATGGAAGAAGACTTTTATGATGTCTCTAAAAGAATTCAAATATGGATTTGTGCATAATCTTCCCGAGGCGGATCAGAAACGCGCCTATATAGAGCATGTAGTACCGGAAACAACGCGCATCTTCTTTCAGTCGGCAGCAGCGCCATTTTCCTCAAAAAGTCCGGCGGCTGTAAATTATAATAACGGCAACCGGGGTCCGTTGTTGATGATCGCTGGAGAGGTCGACCGGATTGTACCCGCCAAGATGGTCCGCAAGAACTTTGGGTTCTACAATCAAGATTCCGGTGCGGTTACCGAATACAAAGAATTTGCCGGCCGCAGTCACTGGATTATCGCTCAGCCGGGCTGGGAAGAGGTCGCTGATTATATTGAAGGCTGGTTCAACAGACATCTGACTGTTGAAGCAGTGAAGTAAGCAAAGCGGAAGATGAAGGACGCATAAAGGGAGCCCCAGCAATAAAGCTGCAGCTCCCTATTTGCGTGTCTTTGTCAGACCAATTCAGTACCTACTCCGGCGAGGAGTCAGCAGCAGCCAGATACTGTAGAGAAACAGAAGTCCTGCGGTAACTAGACCTGTTATATAGACATTGCTAGCATCCTTGTGTTCTAGGGCAATGGCAATGTAAGCCCAAACGAATACCAGGGGATAGACGCTATCCCGGTGAGGGTAGCTGACGGCCACTGCGAGCAAGGTGCCAACACAGAGCATTATAACAGCCCAAGTGGGATCACTGAGGGCAAAGCCGTCCCAGTTATTTTTCTCCAGAACCACACTGACATTTACGATAGTGGCTACTGAAATCCATCCAAGATAAAGGCTGAAGGGTAGACGGATCAGCCATTTCTCACCTCGGGTAGGGTTTATAATACGGCGTGAAATCTGGTAGATCATAATAAGTGTTAACAGCATTAATATCATGGCAATCAACGACAGCTCGATGTACAAATACTGCCAAAGGAAGAGCCAGCTCATATTAAAGATACAGCTTAGGATAAACCAGATGCCAATCGACTCTACAGAATTTCTGGAACCTGTAGCTGGACGGAATTGATAAATGACAAACCCGGCCAAGAGTAGATAGATCAGTGACCAGATAGAAAAAGCGTATCCGGCAGGTGTTAAATAAGTATAATACTTGTCCGAAATTTGGGCGGTATTATTCCCGCCCAAAGGTAGGGTTACTGAGAGTACATTTACAACAATCATGGCGAGAAAGAACAGCAGATTCCACCACTTATAAGGATTAGTGCGGCTCACATCATTCACTCCCTAAGCTTAGTTATATATAGAATATACCCGCTTTGGTATGACTTAAGACTATTATTCCAAAATAATGACTTACAGGTCATAATCTTTTCGGATAGGTTACCTACACTGCGGGGTAATATGTAATATTAACAGCGGTAAAAGCCAAAGGGGGGAAGGTTAATGGAGAGCAGCGAGGCGATTCGTCCCGAGAAAATGGGTCCGATGGTGATAAAGGAAACTTGGAATACCCCTGGCAGTATAGTGTCCTGGGAACGTTCAGAGAATATCTATATCTGCCGTGGAGAGTGCGGCGGCATTGTATTTATTTTTTTGAGTGATGAGATGTTTCGAATGAAGGTATTTCGCGATCGGGTGCCTGATTTAACGACGACAGCAGCAGTGCTGGCTGAGAGCTGTGTTCCGCATTTATTCCCGGTGGAGGAGACGGAGGAGCAACTGATCTTCACGACCAGTGCGATCACTGTATTTCTGGAGAAGAAATCATTTATTATTCGGGTGGAAAATGTTCAGGGGCGGGTTATTATGCAGCAGAACCTGACCAGTTGGAATCCGCGTGGTGCCAATCATGCCGAATATGATATGCAGCCAGATTCGCATTTTTACGGATTGGGTGAGAAATCGAGCTTTCTCGATAAGCGTGGGGAACATTACACGAACTGGAACACCGATGTATTCGCGCCGCATTTACCGGAAATCGAAGCCCTCTACGAGTCGATTCCGCTGCTCATTCATATGCACGACGAACTCTCCTACGGACTATTTCTGGATAACTCGGGCCGCAGTGAGTTTGATATGCGTTCCCATGGGGTGGCCTTTACGATTGGCTGCGCTACCGGAGCTTTGGATATTTATTTTATCAATGGACCCGAAATGAAGGATGTTGTGAAACGATATACCTCACTAACCGGACGAATCGCTCTTCCGCCAAAATGGGCCATTGGTTATCATCAGTCACGTTACAGTTATATGAACCAGCAAGAAGTCTTGCAGCTGGCCCGAACCTTCCGCGAGAAGCGGATTCCCTGCGATGTTATTTATCTCGACATACACTATATGGACGAATACCGGGTATTCACCTTTGATCCTGTGAACTTTCCGGAGCCGGCGAAGATGATGTCTGAGCTGCTGGAGCTTGGGGTGCGGATTGTGCCGATTGTGGACCCGGGAGTGAAAAAAGATCCCAATTACGAGGTGTACAAGGAAGGTGTGCTGGATAAGCATTTTTGCCGCAGGCTGGAGGGGGATATATTCTTTGGCGAGGTATGGCCGGGAATTAGCGCTTTTCCTGACTTCAGTGACAGCCGGACCTCTGAATGGTGGGGCGATCTCCATAAATATTATACAGACCTTGGGATTCAGGGAATCTGGAATGATATGAATGAGCCAGCGGTATTTAACGACACCAAAACAATGGATTTGGATGTGATGCACTTTAACAATGGGCGTCCGGTAACACATGAGGAATATCATAATCTATATGGCATGATGATGTCCAAGGCCACCTACGAGGGTTTAGCAGATCATTTGCAGGGTGAGCGTCCCTTTGTGTTGACAAGAGCCGGGTATGCGGGGATTCAGCGGTATGCGGCTGTATGGACGGGAGATAACCGCAGTTTCTGGGAGCATATGGCCATGGCCATCCCGATGGTGCTCAATATGGGGTTGTCTGGACTTGCTTTTTCAGGGCCGGATATCGGTGGCTTTGCCCACCATACTTCAGCACAACTTCTGGTACGCTGGACGCAAATGGGTGTCTTTTTCCCGTATTGCCGTAATCACTCTTCGATCGGTACGATGCGTCAGGAGCCCTGGTCCTTTGGAGAAGAGGTTGAAGGAATTCTGCGAGAATTCATCGGCCTTCGTTATCGCTGGATGCCACATTTGTACAACCTGTTTCATGAGGCGGAGCAGACTGGTATGCCAGTGATCCGTCCGCTCGTACTGGAGTATCCACGCGACCCGCATGTGACCAATCTGTGCGACCAGTTCTTACTGGGTGAATCTGTGCTGATTGCTCCCGTATACCGCCCGGACACCGATCACCGTGCCGTCTATTTGCCAGAAGGACAATGGATTGATTATTGGGATGGAGCGGTCAATGAAGGGGGACGTCATATCCTGGCTGCAGCACCGCTACATATTATGCCTATGTACATTAAGGCAGGCAGCTTTATAGCGGAAGGTCCGCTGAAGCAATATGCGCTGGAAGAGACGGGGGAGCTCGTCATTGTTCATTTGTATGGAGCGAAGGCTGAGGCAGGTTTCACTGCTGCCTTTACCTTGTATGAGGATGATGGGCATAGCTTTGGCTATAGGAGGGGGCGTTACTCTGAGCTGGCTGTGAAAGCAACTGGCGAGGAAGGAGGTCTGAATCTGAGCTGGTCCTATCCGCTTCGCGATTATGAGCCGCACAGAGAAGTGCTGCGGTTTGCGCTCTGTTATCCTTTCTTTACAATAGTTGCTGTAAGCGGACTTTCGCAGATAAGCATGGAGCAACTGGAGGATGGACGTGAAGGATGGGTACGAAAGGGGGACAAGGGTGGAATCATTGTGCAGGTTGGCGACGCTCCTGAAGGTGGGGAGTTTCTGATTAGTGCGGTCAAGGGATAATTCAATATGCGCGAGGAGAGGGCTGTCCTTAAAAAGGGTAGCCCTTCATTTATTTCCAAACCCGGGCAAAATAATGCTGATAACCGATAACTAGCCAGCCCGGGGCACTATTTAAACATATAAAAGCAGTATCAGGTCCTGGGTATCGGATGCTAAATACAATCATTATGGTAAGAAGCATTAGCACGATAACTAAAGAACTTTTGCTTTTAATGATGGGCGTCTCTTGCTTCATAAATCACACCACCTGTAAAATTTTCTCAATTATAGCATGGGATTGAGGTCTATCTCGAGGGAATCGCTTAATTTTCTTTTAAAATCTACAGAAAATGTGCAGAAACGTTTTTAAATCAGGGCTTTTTCGTATAAGATGAAGAGATGAAGATAAATCCATTTGGAAATATAGGAGCGTCCGAGTGCTGCGATGGTATCTAGGGCGTCTGTTTCATTTATATATAGCTTCAAAATGTATTTGACGGAAGCCATCCCTAAACGGGACGGCCAAGCCGTTTCTTCTTAAAAGATAAGAAGTTATGTGCTTCACATGATAACTTATCCTTATATTTCTCGAAGAAACGGAGGCCATCCCTAAAAGGATGATCAAACCGTTTCTTCTTACTTGCTTAAAAGACAGGAGATCACCGATGACAAAGCATCTGTATGCAATATGGTTAGGGGACGTATTATTCTGCTTCTCCGGCGAAACTTCAGAGCCGAAGGTAGATGCCTGGACCCGTGTGGTCAAGAGGCTGGAGCTACGGGGAGGCTTGCGTCCTTTTACGGGTGCTGCGCTGCGTTTGGCGGAAGTGAAATATCCGGTTGCTCCTGTAGAAGGAAAACCAGTGCGGCGTGTGCTGCCTGGGCGAACGCTTGAAGGATTGGCTTTGGTGCCTCAGGATGCTTTTGAACTGCTGTTGTCCTGGGATGAATCGTTATGTTTAAGCCAGGGAGTGGAGCCAGGTGGTGAATTGCGGTACTGGGCAGCTGTAGCTCGCTTTGCACTGGAATTAATGGGCAAAGGTGGAATCACACCGGGAGCTTTACCACCGCGTCCCGTGGGATCGCGCCGCCGTGGGGGAGAACAGGCAGCTACGGCTTGCTGGTCTCCTGCTTTTCGCAACCCCGAGGATAAGGAAATTTTTCTACAGCTGGCGGCATCCATGCCCGTACTTGCTTTGGGAACTCATACGGCAGAGGCTGGTGATTTGTCCTCGCGTGAAGAGGCTGGGGGATATGTGCTGTACTCCTTTTTACAGGCTGTGATGAGTTCGGAGATTAAGCGGGTTATCGCGGGGATCGAAGGTGAGTTAACGCCGTATAAGGTTAACTATCGTCGTGGCCGCTCTCCTTTGACGGAGCTATGGTGGAATAGTCTGCTCACGGGCAGCCGTGATATTCCCGTACAGGGGACGCCGGCAGAGGTAACAGAGCTGCTCACCACCGTCAATGAGACGGCTGGCCATGAAATGCCCCACTCCCAGACAGAGGAAGCGCGGAGCGGAATGTTGGGTCTTGGCTTGCGTCTGGAGCCGCCAGGGGACGAAAGCGAGGTTTGGCGCTTAACCTTCTGGGCAGAGAGCAGAGAAGAAGGCGAATTCTGGCTTCCGGCAAAATCGGTCTGGAGCAGTAAGGAACGGGAATTCACGTTGTGGGGGAAACGCTACCGAAATATTCAGCAGCAGCTTCTTACCGTACTGGGGCGAGCTGCGAAGGTATCGCCGGATATTCAGCGTGCACTGTCAGTGCCGGCTCCGGATGGAGTTGATCTGGAGCCTCAGCGCCTGTATTACTTTCTGAAGGAAAGCGTGCAGGAATTGACTAGCCGGGGAATAACGGTGCAGATGCCTTCCCGCTGGAGCCGCGAGGGACGCCGCCGGATTGGCATGAAGATGCAGATGCAGCCGCTCGAGATTGGAACAGAGGGGCCTGCACCGGTGGCTCTTGGTATGGAGGCCCTGATTTCATTCCGTATTGAGGCCTCGCTTGGAGAATCCTCCATCACTGAGGAGGAACTGAATGCCTTAGTTGAGGCGGGTGTGCCCTTTGTACGTTTCCGTGGAGAATGGATTGAGGTAGATCCGAAGGAAATCCGTCAGGTTCTTAAATATATGAAACGTCATGAAAGCGGGGAAATGTCCGCAGCAGACTGGATGCGGCTGGAAGCCGAAGATGGGGAGGACCGACTCTGGAAAGGGATGTCTGTTACAGGCATGGAAACTTCCGGCTTGCTGGCCTCGCTGATGCGCGGCGATGTGCTGCGCAATCTTCCGGTACGATCTGTACCAGATAGCCTGCACGGCACCCTAAGACCTTATCAGGAGCGGGGTTATCAATGGCTCACTGCCTTGAGCGGACTGGGTTTTGGTGTGTGTCTAGCTGATGATATGGGCTTGGGCAAGACGATTCAGGTCATTACCTGCCTGCTCGACCGTGCGTTGACTGCTCCTCCTGAGGAAGCACAGAGCCCAGTGTTGATTCTGTGCCCGACCTCACTGTTGGGCAACTGGCAGCGAGAGCTGCAGCGTTTCGCCCCTTCACTTAGAGTGCATATTCACCATGGGGGACGCCGTATGCGCGGAGAAAGCTTTATGGATCTGGCAGCCAGCCATGATATTGTGCTAACCACTTACCATTTAGCAGGCCGGGATAGTGAGGATTTAGCAGGTGTTCATTGGTCTACAGTAGTGCTGGATGAGGCGCAGTACATCAAGAATCATCGCACCAAGCAGGCGCAGAGCGTTATGAAGCTGTCGGCACCGCATCGAATTGCCATGACAGGCACGCCAGTTGAGAATCGACTGGGTGAGCTTTGGTCCATTTTTCATTTTCTAAATCCAGGCTATTTGGGTACTTATCACTCCTTCCGCCAGCGGTATGTTTCGGGTGAAGGTGGAGAACGGCTGCGGGAGCTACATCGTCTAGTATCCCCGTTCCTGCTGCGCCGGCTCAAAAGCGATCCGGATATCTCCAAGGATTTGCCGGAGAAGCTGGAGCTGAAATCCTATTGTCCTTTGACGGAAACTCAAGCCGCGTTGTATCAGGGAGTCGTAGATGAAATGCTCGGTGTGATCGGTGAGCGCTCCGGAATGGCCCGCCGTGGACTAGTTCTGTCTTCTCTGACGAAGCTGAAACAGATTTGTAATCATCCTCAGTTATTTCGGAAAGAGGAAGGACGCGGTCAGCGCAACGAACAATCCGGCAAAATGGAAGTTATGTTCGAGGTGCTTGACAACATTGCTGAGCTAGGGGAATCTGCGTTGATCTTCACACAATATGTGGCGATGGGCGAGCTGCTGGTCAGCCGACTGACCAAACGATATGGCTCAGCTCCACTGTTCTTGCATGGCGGGATTCCGAAGCGGGAACGCGATGAGATGGTCCATGCTTTTCAGGAGGGGGAAGGTCCCGCATTCTTCGTGCTTTCTCTTAAGGCCGGAGGGGTAGGGTTGAACCTGACGCGAGCGAACCATGTGATCCATTATGACCGCTGGTGGAATCCGGCAGTCGAGAATCAGGCAACAGACCGGGCTTTCCGGATTGGACAGAATAAGAATGTGCATGTTCACAAGCTGATCTGCCAAGGAACGCTGGAGGAACGGATTGACGAGCTGATTGAACGTAAAAAGAATCTCTCCGAGCAGGTTGTGGGCTCTGGTGAAACCTGGTTGACCGAAATGTCAAACCATGAACTTAAGGAGCTTATTGAGCTGCAGGGCCAGGACTGGATGTAAAGGGAAGATATGAGTTACAGGAGGGATCTACAAATGAGTGGACAGTTGGAGCTACGGCTGGAAGTCATCCCCGGAGTGTTAAAAGCGTCATGGATACCGCTAGCCGGGAAAGCGGTGGTCCCACAGACTATATCAAACAGCGGGGACGCTCCTGCTATTCTGCAGGGAACAAAGGCAGGCCAACCTCTCTCTTTGAAGGTTCCGGTCTGGCCGGCTACCCGAAGACAGGAAGTGCTGCGGCATCTGGCGCTCAGCCCTAATGAAATGTACGCGCTGCTTCAGGGACACATGAGCGGACTTGACGAGCTGGAGCTCCTGCCTACCGATATCGAGCTTGCGCACGCATCTTTTGATCAAGCAGGAGAAGGAAATAAGGAGGAAGCTCTGAAGCAGGTCAAGAAAAGACTGGCAGAGGAACCTCTGCTGGCCCTCGCGCTTAGAGGGTTAAGCAAAGCGGAGCTTCTGGACGGTATATTTAGTCTGTGGGCCGAAGAAGAAAACGAGGCTGCTGAAGAAGAGGGAACAGCGCAGACTAGCGGGCTGGCCGCAGAGCTGGCTCGACTGGAACGCAAAGGACCGGCAGTCTCCTCAGGTGAATGGCTGGCGGAAGCGGCTGCTGAAGGCTCGCTTCACCAGCCGGGTCCCCTATTCCATGAGATAGAGGCACGCCCCTTTCCTTCTCTGTCCGTTGTAGCGGTTGCAACAGAGGATTGGGCAGCTTTGCTGCCCAAGACCACAAGAGCACAGGAAGGGTTGACCTTGATTATGCAGCGGGTGGCTCAAGCTGCTGCGGGAAGAGCGGGCCATTCGCACAAGCGGTGATCCAGCTCTTCTATTCAGAAGAAGGCAATTCAAAAAGGCAGTCCCGTTCCAGCTTGAGCTGTTGCCGGGCTGCCTTTTTATTTTGTACGAGAAACAGAGACATTTTAGCTAGTACTTGTGGCCGTTGCCAAAACTGTCTCCCTCGGTGAGTTCGAGAATTTCGCGGCGCAGGCGCAGCATTTTCTGATCCAGTTCATCGGCAGCCCTTGCGGCTTCCTTCAGCTCTTCCGCCACATGAGGAGGGAGCTGCTTATCGAATTTATAATACAGAATATGCTCCATGCTTGCCCAGAAATCCATCGCCAGAGTGCGCAGCTGGATCTCGGCCTTCACCCAACGAGTTCCCTCCATCAGGACGAGCGGAATCGCCACTATAACATGCAGGCTTTGATATCCGTTAGGCTTGGGAAAAGCGATATAGTCTTTAATCTCCAGTACACGAATATCCTCGCGTACACTTAGGTGATCTACTAGACGGTATATATCTTTGACGAATGCACATACAATCCGCATGCCGGCAATATCGTGTATGTGTAGTTCCATATTCTCAAGGCTGAATTCGTAACCTTTGCGCTGCATCTTTTGCAGGATGCTCTTGGGCTCCTTGATCCGGGATTTGATATGCTCAATCGGACTGAAGCCATCGCGGATTTGCCATTCGGTCTTGATCACATCGATCTTATTCTGCAGGTCATTTAGAGCGTGGCGATAGAGCGCCGGTAATGCCTTGAATTCCTCAGCCTGGTTGGCGAAATCCTCATTGCCCTGCCACTGCTGCAGATCTTTAACGTGAATCTGTAGCTGATTAAGTGCAGGTTGTGTGCTGTCATGTTCTTCCACTGGTACTCTCCCGAATTTCGTTATTTGTGACTACACCAGTTTAACCGATATGGAGCTCCAGAAGCAAAATAAGACTCAAACGTGAAAAGTGTTCGGGCCCAGGATTGTGGCGGCAGAAAGTGCAGCACAAAGATTTCATGGAAACATTCTTACTGGAATGACGTATAACTGCACATAAAGCTAAGAACAAGCAATGTCATTATTTGTTATTTGTTGGTGGGGGAGCCTCCGTCGTAGCCTTTATCCTGATATCCCGTGTTTCTGAGTTTGGCCAGCACACCAAGCTCATCAATGGTCTGCTGAGTCTCAAGACTGCCATGCTGACGCAAATATTGAAATAATCGTTGCTCATCGAATTGGTCAATGGCTTCATCATGGTCCTCTCATCTTCCGGTAAGATTCGCCCTAATCATGGTTATTATTAATACACGGAACGACAAATAATGAATCTGTGTGATACATTTGGTATGATAGTAACACGTTTCCGCTACAGAAGGAGGAACTACAATGAATTTAATCCAACGTATCAAAGATGGTGCCAATCGAGTTTCCGAAAAAGCACAAAACTCCGTAGAGGTCGGTAAGCTGAATGGCCATATTTCCGATATCGAGCGTGAGATGGAAATTGAATTTGTAAAAATGGGAAAGCTTTTCTACGAGGGATATCGTTCAAGAGATATGTCTGTGGCCGAAGGCAAAATGGTAGAACTGTCACGTACCTGCAATAAGCTGCAGGAGAAGATCGACGGCCTGCGCTCACGAATTGCCGAGCTGAAGAATGAGCGGCTATGCACCTGTGGGTATGTCGTTGCTCTGAATGCCAACTTCTGTCCGAACTGTGGGCGGAAGTTCGAGGAGCTGGTCACTTCAAGAAAAGTACCGCCCACACCGGTAACCGTACATGTGGTGCCAGCAGATGAGGACGAGGACCAATACTACGGCGCGGACGAACTAACGGATGAGGAAAAGGAACTGGCCATGAGACCGGAACAGCAGGCTGTTAATGCTGAGGTTCTGGAATCGGATGATGAGCTTCCCATTGAGGATTATACGGGGAACAGCCAAGATTCTGAACGTGGACGACGTCAGGCCGATGAGCTGGAACGTGAGCGGGAGAGACAACTTGAGCTTGACCGGCGTATTCGGGACTGGCAGGCAACAGAACATGTTGAAGAAGCAGCGGACAACGAGGGTGGCGGAGGCCGGGAATTGGTGAAATGCCAAATTTGCCGGGCGGATCTGCCTAAGGGCTCGCTGTGGTGCTCACGCTGCGGTTCGGAGCAAATCTAGGTTAAAGTTATACAGTCAGCTAGGGGGACAACAAGAATGGAACAGCTGCTGCTGCATCTGCGTAATCTGGGCTTCACAGAGATGGAGTCCAAAATCATGGTGGAGCTGGCAACTAAAGGTCAGGCTTCGGGTTACGAGGTAGCCAAACAGCTTGGAGTATCAAGATCTAATGTATATGCGGCGCTTCAGCGCTTGACTCAGCAAGGATATGTAAGATGTGGAGAAGGGGAACCAGCGCGATATAGTGTGCTGAACCCAGATGAGCTGGCAACTATGATCTCGGGCCGAGTTCAAGCCTCTTTAGCTTATATGGAAAATGAAATGCCGCGTGGTGGACCGGTCAGCCCGTCCTTTTATAATGTGGAGGGCGACCGCAATGTGCTGGGTGCTTTGGTCCGTCAGCTAAATCTGGCCGAGCAGGAAATTGTAGTAGATATGTGGCGGGAGGAAGCCTCGCTTCTGCGCAGTGAGCTTGAACAGGCTGAACTGCGGGGGGTGAAGCTGCTCTGGGCCTTCGACGGCGGGAATGCTGTTGCGGCTCCCTATCCGACTTGGCCTCCTCTGGGAGACAAACAGCGGCGGAGCGACGGGCGAAAGTTCTCATTCGTCATTGACCGCAGTTGGTGCATGCTGGGCATGCGTTATGAGGACGGAACAGCACAAGCGGTAGTAACGGAGCATTCCGTGTTGATCGAGCTGCTGCTCAACCACTTTACACAGGAAATGGTGCTGTTTGAGCTGGAGCAGGATATGGGCGCCGAGCTGGAGAAGCGATATGGTGAGCGTTACAACAATATATATGGTAAATATGTGATGCAGGATGAAGATGAAGAATAAAGGATAAAGGATAAGGAAACTAATTTAGGGAGGTGACAAGCATGGAATGCATCGTTCATTTTGAAGTGCAGCACACGGATGGTCCCAAGCCCTTACGCGGTCTGCTTTTTCTGGAAGATGGAGAAACGCCAAACGAAACTCAGCTAATCGATATGTTTAAGGAAATGAAGTTTATTGTGAGGTTGGAGGATCGGGAGAAGCTGACATTTAAGCCGTTGAATCCTGGAGATCCGTTCACGGAGATACGTATCACCAGTTACGACAATGGCAAAGACGATTATAAAGAGGATCATAATCTCAAAACAATCGTTGGTAATTTGTTGCCGCAGAAGCCAACAGGGCTGTAGCATAGGAAGAGTGGGTCCATTTGCGGGGGAGAAGGAGTGAGCACATATGAAGTTATTGAGGCAAAAAGTACTTAGTGAAGGTATTGTACTCGGTCAAGGCGTGCTCAAGGTGGATTCTTTTCTGAATCACCAGATGGACCCGTTTCTGATGCGTGAAGTCGGCCGCGAGTTTACTCGTCGTTTTGCCGGTGAAGAGATTACAAAGGTGCTGACCATTGAGTCTTCTGGGATTGCTCCGGGGATTATGACAGCACTGGAGCTTGAAGTTCCATTAATATTTGCCCGTAAGCAGAAATCGCTGACCCTGACGGAAGATATTTTTGTGGAGAAAGTGTATTCTTTTACGAAAAAAGAAAGTAACGAAATTACGGTTTCCAAAAAGTTCATTGCCTCTGGCGAACGGGTGTTGATCGTCGACGATTTTCTGGCGAACGGTGAGGCAGCCTTCGGTCTTGCCCGTATTGTGGAGCAGGCAGGGGGCACGGTTGTCGGAATTGGGATTGTGATTGAAAAAGCCTTCCAGCCGGGGAATCGGCTGCTGAAGGAAGCTGGCTACCGTGTGGAGTCGCTCGTACGGATCGCCTCGCTGGAGGATGGAGTTATCTCATTTGTAGAAGAGGATTAATCTCTTAACGTAAACAAGTATGGAACGCAAAAAAGCAAGCTTCCTGATCTCTGGAAGCTTGCTTTTTTGCTGTTCAGGGTCACTGAAGCAACAGGTCCAGCGGACGCTGCTTCAGTTATGAGTTCTCCTGCCTAGCCGCTCGCTTGGCAGGATGCAGTGCCGTCCGCAGCCAGAGCGCTGCTTACGGCCTGCGGGGAGAGCACGCGCAGCGCCCCTGGCTCGCAGCGCACGGCTAGCGGCTCGGTGCCGAGGCTCTCACCGTCGCCGATGGCGTGCCGCGCCTGCGCGAAGGTGACGGCTACGCTGCGTCCGCGCAGCATGGACACGAAGGGCAGCGTCACATGCCTGCCCTTCAGTACCGTCGGGAACAGCCGCAGCAACTGCCAGCGGCTGCACCCGTGTACGACGCAGACGTCGAGGTGGCCGTCATCGGCCTTCGCCTGCGGGCAGATCAAGAACCCGCCGCCGTAGTTAGGCAGGTTGCAAATAGAGACGAGCCATGCCGTCTCATAGACATGCTCTATTCCATCGCAGGCCACGCTCACGCGGCAGGGCTTGAAGGTTATCAGCGTATGCAAGATGCCAATGATAAAAGCCAGCTGTCCGGCACCAATGGCGTTGCACAGCCGTTTGTACCAGCTGGTATTCACATTCTCTGACACCTGGGCGTCGAAGCCGCTGGCCACGGCGGTCAGGGTCAATCCGTCCGCGCCGGAGAGAAGATCAGACTCGAGATAACAGTCACTAAGCGCAACTTCCAGCGCTGCGTCAAGCGTAAGGGGGATGTCGAAGCCGCGGGCCGTGTCGTTGCCGGAGCCAGCGGGAATCACTGCCAGCGGTACACGCGTGTGCCGCAAGGCTCCCAGCACGCTGTGGATGGTACCGTCACCACCGATGACGACAGCTGCAGTCCAATCCTCCTGGCGCGACAGTCGCTCGGCTACCAACTGCTCTGCTTCGTCTGCGCTATGAGTAAATAAGCTCTCATAGGGAACCTTACGCTCTTTAAGCAGCTTCTCAACGCTCAGCCAGGCGCGTTGCCCTGCTCCGCCGCCGGAGCGGGGATTTATGATAAATAAATACATGTATGTTCCTCCAACCTCGGAATGTGCAATGGATGTCCTATCTCCATTGTACGGAGTGAAGGGACAAAAGGGAATCCTTTTTAAGAGGGAGATGCCTTGCTTTTACAGATGGCGCAGCTGGCTTTCAGCAAACTCTCCGGCCCAAGGCAGTTTATACCATCTACCGCTCAGAGCATGGTAAATCATCAGCAGCCACACGGTCAAGCCGACTAGGGACAGGATTACCTCAAGGAGCGGGCCTAGTAAGGGAATGACTGCCGTCAAGACATGACAGACCATCAAGACGCCGAAGGCAATTAGCGATTGCAGCGCATGAAACAACACGAAGCGGCTGCGTTTCTCAAGGGCAAGAAAGATGACACCGCCAATAAAAGGGAAGAAATAACAGAGTGCACCCGCAATATTATCGGGTAATCCAGTGGATGATTTGAAAGGGGACAAGTAGCTCACTCTCCTTGTGGCATGGAGAAGAAGGGGATGAGTTAAGTCAGGTGTTACAGCTTGGCAACCGGCTTTCCTTCTTCCTTAGAAGCGTATGATTAGCCCGGACAAAGTATGTAGATTTAAATCGCCATATATCTAATAATAATTGGAAGACTACAGTCTTTTTAAAAATCTTCCGATATATATATAACAGCCTAGTGTTACCGCTTTTACTTGTTAAATAAAAAATTTCCAGTAATACATTTTATCAGGAAAGGTGGAAGTTAGGCCGGAATATGATACAATATAACGATAAGGCCCGAAAGGAGTGATTCAGTAAGAGGCTCTTCGGGTAACTATAGTGTCAAGGTGATCTACTCAATAGTCATCTTACAACGCTCAGCCCAAATCACGACGAACCTGCTTCACCGGCATGATGATGTTTCCAAATATTCAGTTCATGGATTTATTGTTTTGGCGGATAATGCAAGCCACGTATGTGTAAAGGATACTTACTTGCATTTCGAAGTTACGGCGCACTTTTCATCATGCATTCTCTGCAACGGAGCATTCATTTTTAATGTTTTGGGAGGGAACTGATCATGGCAAGTAAAGGTCATAACGAAGTCAAGGAAAGTCTACGGGAAATGACACGTATTTTCCGGCCCAAAGACCCGAAGAAGTTCGTAAAGGAGTATGTCCGGAAGTATCGGATTACAGGAGGTTATGAAGAAGAGCTGACCATGGTCGTAGAGCATGAGTTGGTAAGGATGAACTCATCCGTCTCCTAAATACAGATAGACTTGCCCCTTGCTTTTCTTACTCATCATTTCTGAGCTAACATCCATGAGGATTCTCATAAACCGTGCCCGGACAGCGTGCTGTCATCGGAATCGGTTTTTTTTGTGCGCAACCTTAAATAAGCGCAGTGTCTCTAGCAGATTAGTCAAATGAATTAATAGACACAATTATAATTGTAAGCGCTTTATATGATTATATCAGAACTTTACGTTTTCTGAAAGCGTTCTTAAATTCATATTTGACAAGCTTTTTACAAATCCACAAAGTCATTGTGAACTAGTTGTGAACGATTGACAAAACACCCCTATAAACTTATATTAAGAGTGATTATTATAATTGACAGAAAAAATACAGGAATCTACGAATTCGGAAAAGCGGGGTAGATTAATGATGAAAACGTGGCAGGCTGTAAAGCGACTCCTCCCCATGACCGCTATTTTTGGACTTATTCTTGCTGGCTGCGGACGAGAGGACTTGTCAGTACTTAGACCACAAGGACCTGCAGCGGAAAGCTCACTGGGACTTATGAAGCTGTCGATCACTATCATGGTCGTTGTACTGCTGATCGTCTTTTCAATTGCAGCTTATGTAATCATCCGTTTCCGCAGAAAGCCGGGGCAACAGGAGATCCCTAAGCAGGTTGAAGGAAACTTTAAGCTGGAAGTCCTCTGGACGGTTATTCCACTCATCTTGGTAGTGGTGCTGGCGGTTCCAACAGTAAAGGCGGTATTTGCTGCCGGAAATGATCATGCCAACGATAAAAATGCAATTAAGGTAAAAGTAACCGGCCACCAATTCTGGTGGGAGTTCGAATATACCGATTACGGGGTGAAGACCGCGCAGGATCTGGTTATTCCGAAGGGGAAGGATATTGCTTTTGAATTGACAACAGCCGATGTGTTGCATTCCTTCTGGGTACCCTCCCTCTCCGGAAAAATAGATACCAACCCTGCCGGAACCATTAACCGTTTCAGCTTTAGTGCGCCTAATGAAGGCGTTTACCGTGGCAAATGTGCCGAGCTATGCGGTCCTTCCCATGGACTTATGGAATTTAAAGTAAAATCGGTCAGTGAAGACGCCTTTAAACAGTGGATAGCATCCATGAAGTCACCGGTGGCTGTTCTGCCGGAAGATCCGGAGCTTGCCAAGACGTTTAAGAATCAATGCTTGAAATGTCACGCGGTAGGGGATCAGGGCCTGGCTGTGGGTCCGAACCTGACCGGGATCGGTTCACGTGAAGCCATTGCCGGTATTCTGCTCAATGATGATACGGGTGTTGACGGGGCTCCCATAGAAGAGAACCTCAAGACTTGGCTGCATGATCCACAGAGTGTGAAGCCTGGCAACCTGATGCCTAACCCCAAAGACCTGGGCCTGAGTGATGCGGAGATTGACGGCATCGCTGCCTATCTAGCGAACTATAAACTGGACTGATGACTTAGCCAATTAGAGATTAGTAGTATTTTTAATAAGGGGGGGACGAACCTTGGCTCAAGCAGCGCATACCTTAAATCCTTCCAAGCCTTTAGGGCATGGCCACAGCGTCAAGCGACATACCGGGCTGATGGATTGGATCACCACCGTCGATCATAAAAAGATAGCGATTCTGTACCTTCTCGCTGGGGGCTTGTTCTTTGGAATTGGGGGATTTGAGGCCATCCTGATCCGTATCCAGCTCATCAAGCCGATGAACAGCTTTCTGGATGCTCAGACGTTCAACGAACTGATTACGATGCATGGCACAACAATGATATTCCTTGGTGTCATGCCGGTCATCTTCGCACTTATGAATGCGGTTATCCCGCTGCAGATCGGGGCGCGTGATGTTGCCTTTCCTTTTCTGAATGCGCTCGGCTTCTGGACCTTTCTGTTCGGCGGCATTCTGCTCAATCTCAGCTGGGTTATGGGTGGCGCTCCTGATGCGGGCTGGACTGCTTATACCCCTCTGTCCACGAGTACTTACAGCACTACACACGGGGTAGACTTTTACACGATTGGGCTACAGATTGCGGGTCTCGGGACCCTGATCGGGGGCATTAACTTTCTGGCAACGATCATTACGATGCGTGCACCGGGAATGTCTTTTATGCGCATGCCGATGTTTGCCTGGACTACATTTATAACCTCTGCGATTATATTGTTTGCTTTTCCCGCGATTACAGTGGGGCTGGTACTGCTTACCTTCGACCGGATTATCGGGGCCAATTTCTTCGAGGTAGGCGCGGGGGGAAACCCGATACTCTGGCAGCATATTTTCTGGATATTCGGTCATCCTGAAGTATATATTCTTATTCTGCCTGCTTTCGGAATTATTTCTGAGGTGATTCCCACCTTCGCTCGTAAGCGCTTGTTCGGGTATAGCTCGATGGTGTTCGCGACCATTCTGATCGCCTTTCTTGGCTTCATGGTCTGGGCGCATCATATGTTCACGACGGGATTGGGGCCAGTAGCGAATGCCTTGTTCTCCGTATCGACGATGCTGATCGCTGTTCCGACAGGGATCAAGATTTTTAACTGGCTGCTTACGATGTGGGGCGGGCAAGTACGCTTTACCACACCGAACTTGTTCGCTGTTGGCTTTATCCCCACGTTTACTATGGGTGGAGTAACGGGGGTCATGCTGGCCTCCGCGCCTGCAGATTTCCAGTTCCATGATACTTATTTTGTTGTAGCGCATTTTCACTACGTTATAGTGGGTGGCTTGGTGCTTGGCCTCTTTGCGGGGCTGCACTATTGGTGGCCGAAAATGTTCGGGCGCATGCTTAGTGAGAAGTTAGGCAAGTGGACGTTCTGGACCTTCATCCTAGGGTTCCATTTGACCTTCTTTGTACAGCATTTTCTAGGTCTGATGGGCATGCAGCGCCGTGTATTCACATACTTGCCGAATCAGCATTTCGATGTGCTTAATTTGGTCAGTACGATCGGTGCATTTCTGATGGGTGTCGGCATGATTATTTTCCTGACCAATATCGTCCTCACCTTCAGAAAACCAGCTGATGCTGCTGCTGATCCGTGGGAGGATGGACGGACACTGGAATGGTCTATTCCCTCTCCGCCGCCAGAATATAACTTTAAGCAGACGCCGCTCGTACGCGGGATAGATGCTTATTGGAAAGAAAAAACAGTAGGCCATACGGGGATGACTCCGGCAGAACCAGTGGGTTCGATTCATATGCCATCAGCAACTATACTGCCGTTCTTGATGTCAGTCGGAATCTTTATCGCCGGACTTGGCTTTATGTTCAGTCGGGATGAATTCAAAAGCGACTTTGTCGGCTTCATGTTCAATCATTATCTGGTGACGGCAATCGGTCTTCTTATTACTTTCGGGTCCATGCTGATGAGATCATTGTTTGACGATCAGGGCTGGCATATTGAACCCGAAGAGCTGGAAGGTGAGCAGATATGACAACGCCACATGCAGAAGCTGCTAATAATGCTCTTCCCTACGAACCGGAAAAGGCGACTCTGGAGGGCCGGAACAAGGTGCTGGGCTTCTGGCTCTTTCTAGGCGGCGAGGCCGTGCTCTTCGGCACCTTGTTCGCCACCTTCCTGGCCCTGCGCAATCAGACGAATGACGGACCTACTGCGAATGAGCTGTTCCATCTGCCGCTGGTTGCGGCAGCAACCTTTATTTTGCTGGTGAGCAGTCTGACTAGTGTGTTTGCGATTCAGGCTATGCATAGAAACCGCCCAGCGGTATTGCGCAACTGGCTGCTGGTTACCGTGGCACTCGGGTTAGGCTTCCTTATTCTTGAAATCTATGAGTTTAGTCAATATATCAGGCATGAGGAATTCGGAATGACGACAAGTGCGTTCAGCTCCGCATTCTATACACTGGTTGGCTTTCACGGCGCTCACGTAGCTTTTGGGATACTCTGGATCTCCGTCCTGATCATACAGATGTCCCGCAAGGGGCTGACGGTGGTGACTGCACCTAAAGTGTATGTGTCGGCTATATACTGGCATTTTATCGATGTGGTGTGGGTCTTCATCTTCACAGTCGTATACCTTCTCGGAAAGGTGGGCTAAGGCCATGACGACAGATCAGCATTCGCCAGAGGGTGGAATCAAGCATCGCCACCGGCATGAAGGGCCGCAGCGGCATATAGTGGTCTTTATATTCTCTATCGTTCTGACACTAATTGCCTTTGCCGCTGTGGCGGCTGGCGGTGTCAATGCTACCTTTGCTGTTATTATCCTGCTGGTAATGGCAGTGCTGCAGGTGATTCTGCAGATGGGCTTCTGGATGCATCTGAAGGACAAGGGACATTTGCTGCCAATCATTTTCATGCTGGGTGGATTTTTTATCGCTGGCACTTGCATTGTAATGTCGCTGTATTGGGTCTGGTGGGATTAAGCTGGAAGACAGAGGTGGGCTGCGATGCCCTCCTTTTTTTGATTGTGGAAGGCTGAACGCAACCTATACCAAGAGAATGCCCGCGAGGAGGCTTAGGCCATGCTGGGATTAGAATATTTTAGCTTTGTTGATCTGTGGAGTCCGCTCTTTCTGGCAGTGATGCTGCTTCTGGTTGCTGGTTATTTCGTGCTGATTGGTCCGCTTGCCGAGTGGTTTCCTGGATCAACCTCTGTGCGTCTCTGGCGGCGGGGGCTGTTCGTCTGTGGGATGATATTCCTCTATCTGGCTCAAGGAGGCCCAGTTAGCCTGTTGGGGCATCTGATGTTCTCCTTCCATATGGTCAGTATGGCTTTGTCCTATCTGGTAGCCGTGCCGTTGATTATGCTAGGCATCCCGGACTTTATATGGCGAGCTGCGCTAAGGGTTAATCCATTGCAGCGTTTATCCTTTCTCGCTCGGCCTATTGTGGCGGCGCTCCTATTTAATGGCTTATTCTCTCTGTACCATATTCCGGTTGTACATGACTATGTGATGCTGCATTTTGCAGTTCACCGCAGCTACTATGCTGTATTGTTTCTGACATCTGCCTTGATGTGGTGGACATTGATTAATCCGTTGCCGGAGCACAAGATGGTAGACGGACTGGGCAAGATTGGTTTTATTTTCTTAAATATGGTGCTGCTGACGCCCGCCTGCGGGTTGATCATCTTTGCGGATCATCCTTTGTATGCCACGTATAGTGATCCTGACACATGGGCGCGGGCAATGGGCTATTGTGTAGCGGGCAATCCGGCAGCCTTGCTTCAGGCTTTTGGAGGCCCGACATTCTTCGGAATAATGTCCCCAAAGGTGGATCAGCAGGTCGGAGGCATTGCGATGAAATTCATTCAGGAATTTATTTTTGCCTCTATGCTTGCTTATGTGTTCTATCATTGGTATAAAAAAGAGAACGGGCAAGAGGATGCGGAAGCATCCATGCCATCCTCCGAACTGGAGGGAGGCCGTTTGACTCGGGTTTAGTGGTGACTGTCGAGGAGGATAATCATGGATATTTTCACACTGTTTCCAACGATCAGTACATTTTTCATCGTACTCAGTGCGGTGTTGGTGGCGATAGGCTGGAGACTCATTATTAAGGGCAAGCGTGAAGCACACAAGAAGACGATGATTGCTGCGGCGATCGCGGCTATGCTGTTCTTCATTGTCTACGTCTCAAGAACACTGTTCGTGGGCAACACGGAATGGGGAGGCCCGGATAATCTAAAGACGATTTATCAGGTGTTTCTAATCTTCCATATTGTATTGGCAACGGTGGCGGCTGTCTTCGGTCTGACCACATTAACGCTTGGATTTAAAGCGAAATATGCCAAACACCGCAAATGGGGCAGAATCACATCGATGATCTGGTTTGTAACTGCCATTACGGGTGTTATGGTGTATGTGCTGCTCTATATGCTGTATCCAGGTGGACATACGAAGCCGGTTTGGGAAGTCATATTGGGCGCTTAAGTTAGGGGATTCAGCCTGTGTATC
>LIDZ01012989.1_pt4 | contig 50559 bp, 38 predicted proteins | sample 644651 | NCBI WGS metagenome assembly LIDZ01 (sample SAMN03856242, study PRJNA289617) | food metagenome | isolation source: wine grapes on drying loft during traditional withering process | host: Vitis vinifera cv. Corvina | place: Italy: Gargagnago di S. Ambrogio di Valpolicella | collected 2014-01 | reverse complement strand
AACCAGGAGCAAAAGCCCTTGGTTACTTGGGGCTTTATCAAGTAACTCGCCGAAGGCGAAACGGTCTGCCCCTAGGCAGACGCTCTTGATCTTGGCGTACTAAGCCGGAGGCCTTACTTGGCCGGGTAGATCTGATCAAACACCCCACCATCGTTGAAGTGGGTCTTCTGCACGGTGCGCCAGTCGCCGAAGGTTTTTTCCACTGACAGGAAATCCACTTTCGGGAAGCGGTCGGTGTATTTGGCCAGCACTGCCGGGTCCCGAGGGCGCAGGTAATTGTTGGCCGCGATTTCCTGGCCTTCCGGCGACCACAGGTACTTCAGGTATTCCTCGGCCACCGCGCGGGTGCCTTTCTTGTCGACCACCTTGTCCACCACGCTCACAGGCGGCTCAGCTTCAGCGGAGACGCTCGGGTAGACCACTTCGAACTGATCGCGACCAAATTCGCGGGCGATCATCTCCGCTTCGTTTTCGAAGGTCACCAGCACGTCGCCGATGTGGTTGGTCATGAACGTGGTGGTCGCGCCACGGCCACCGGTGTCGAGGACGGGCACATGGCTGAACAACTCGCCGACGAACTTCTTGGCCGCCGTTTCATCGCCACCCTTCTTCAGCGTATAGCCCCACGCCGACAGGTAGGTGTAGCGGCCGTTGCCGGAGGTTTTCGGGTTGGGCACCACGACTTCAACGCCCTCCTTGACCAGGTCCGGCCAGTCCTTCAACGCCTTCGGGTTGCCCTTGCGCACGATGAACACCGTGGCCGAGGTAAACGGCGCGCTGTTGTTCGGGAGGCGAGTGACCCAGTCCATGGGCACGAGCACGCCGTTGTCGGCCAGCGCGTTGATGTCAGTGGCCATGTTCATGGTGATGACATCGGCCGGCAGTCCGTCGATCACCGAACGCGCCTGTTTGCTCGACCCGCCAAAGGACATCTGAATCGTCGGGCTTTCCTGATGCTCGGCATTCCAGTGCTTCTGGAAGGCTGCGTTGTAGTCCTTGTAGAAATCGCGCATCACGTCGTACGAAACGTTGAGCAGCGATGGCGCGGCGGCCTGTGCAGCGCTGCCCAGCGCCAGTCCTGCGGCGAGCAGGGAAGCGGCGAAGATCTTTTTCACTGTGGATTCCTTGTGGCGTTGAGCATGAGGCGTTTATCGATTCGCTCTTGAAAGAGCCGTTGTTAGAACCAGACGAGAGGGCCAATGGCTGGCGACTATAACCAAAGTCGCCAGCCCCCCAATAGATCAAAAACTCATGTGCTTATGTCGGGTTCTGCATTGGCCGGTCCAGCGATCGCGCCGAGCTTGGGGAACAGCGCATTGCCGCAGCGCGAACAGAACGCCGCGTTAGGCTCATGGGCGTTCTTGGCGCAGACCGGGCAGTCGTGCTGCAGCTGATCGCCGCGCATGGCATTGGCCAGTTCGGCGGTGAAAATCCCGGTCGGCACGGCGATGATCGAGTAACCGGTGATCATCACCAGCGACGAGAGGATCTGCCCGATCGGTGTTCTCGGCACGATGTCGCCAAAGCCCACCGTGGTCAGGGTGACGATCGCCCAGTAGATGCCCTTGGGAATGCTGGTAAAGCCGTGCTCCGGGCCTTCGACGACGTACATCAAGGTGCCGAACACCGTCACCAGCGTCGACACGGTGGCGAGAAACACGATGATCTTCTGTTTGCTGCCACGCAGGGCGGCGAGCAGGTAGTTGGCTTGTTTCAGATACGGGCTGAGCTTGAGCACCCGGAAGATCCGCAGCATGCGCACCACGCGCACGATCAGCAGGTACTGCGCGTCGCTGTAATAGATCGCCAGAATGCCCGGCACGATCGCCAGCAGGTCGATCAGGCCGTAGAAGCTGAACGCGTATTTGAGGGGTTTGGGCGAGCAGTACAGGCGCACCAGGTACTCGATCGCGAAGATGAAGGTGAAGGTCCACTCGACCCAGGCCAATGGCGCGGCGTAATTGCGGTGCACGGCCTCGATGCTGTCGATGATCGCCACGAGCAAGCTGCAGAGGATGAGCACCAGCAGAATCTTGTCGAAGCGTCGGCCGGGTTTGGTGTCACTTTGAAAAACGATGATGCGTAGCTGTTCGCGCCAGCTGATGTTGCTGTCCATGGGGTCGTTCCGCGTGCAAGGTCGGCAGAGCGTGGGACAAAGCGCTCAGGAGCGCAACCTGTGAGGCGCCGCACCGCACATCTGATGGCGTCAAAACGGGCCTCTTCCCGGCTAAAGCCAGTCCAACGCAGAGCATTGCGTACATCCGATGGAACTGGCTACTACGACCCCTGTGGGACCGGCTTCAGCCGGGAAGGCGTCAGTCGCTTAAACCCGAAACTGCTTCAACAACCCATTCAACTGCTCACTCAACCCCTTGAGCTGATGGCTTGCCGCGCTGGACTGTTCCGCCGCCACCGCCGTGCTCTGGGAGAGTTGTGCGGCCTGGGTGACGTTCTGGTTGATGTCTTCCACCACGTGGGATTGCTCAAGGGTGGCGCTGGCAATCGAGGCGTTGAGGCCGTTGAGGTTGCGCAGTGCCTGGCTGATCGACGTCAGGCTCTGGCCGGCCAGGTTGGCCTGTTCGATGGTCAGCTGCGACGAACGACTGCTGTCGGCTATCACCTTGACCGCTGCGTCTGAATGGGCTTGCAGGCGCTCGATCATCGCCTGAATCTCCGCCGTGGATTTCTGCGTGCGCTGGGCCAGCAGGCGGACTTCGTCTGCGACCACGGCGAAGCCACGGCCTTGATCACCGGCGCGGGCGGCTTCGATGGCGGCGTTCAGGGCGAGCAGGTTGGTCTGCTCGGCAATCGAGCTGATCACCTCCAGCACCCCACCGATCTGCGTGCTTTCGCTGGCCAGCGTGCGAATCACTTCCACAGCCTGATTGATGGTGCCGGACAGGTGCCCGATCTGCTTCAGGCTGCTGTCGATATTGGCCTGGCCCTGCTGCGCCTGGGACTCGGCGTTGCGCATCTCGCTGGCGGCGTGCTCGGCGTTCTTCGCCACGTCTTGTACGCCGTACGTGACCTCATTGACCGCCGTCGCCACCTGCTCCATCTGCAGCGACTGCTGCTGGCTGCGCTCCTGGGCCTGGATGGCATTGCTGCCCAGCTCACTGGATGCCTGGCCGAGACCGACCGCAGACGACTGCAGCTCGCTGACCACCCGCCGCAGTTTGGCGGTGAACGCATTGAAGTGCCGGGCCAGTTGCGTGACTTCGTCGTTGCCCTGGGTTTCCAGGGTGCGGGTCAGGTCGCTTTCGCCGCTGGCGATATTGGCCATCGCTTCGACCGTGGCCTTGAGCGGGCCGGCGATGCTGCGTGCGATCAGAATCAACAGCAGCGCCATGACCAGAAAAATGCCGGCACTGATCGACAGTGCCTTGACCACCTGCTTGTAGAACTCGCCCTGCACGTCATCGATGTAAACGCCTGAGCCGATGATCCAGCCCCACGGCGCGAACAGCGAGATGTAGGAGGTCTTGCCGACTGCGTCAGTGGCGCCGGGCTTGGGCCAGCGATAGTTGACCATGCCCGCGCCTTTGGCCTTGGCCAGGGTGACCATCTCGTTGAAGACCTGGAAACCGTCCGGGTCTTTGATGCCGGACAGGTCCTGGCCCACCAGCTTGGGATTGGCCGGGTGCATGATCATCACCGGGCGCAGGTCATTGATCCAGAAGTAGTCGGTCTGGTTATAGCGCAGCCCGCGAATGGCATCCATGGCCTGCTGCTGCGCCTGCTCGCGGGTCAGGGTGCCGGCGGTTTCCAGGCCATGGTAGTAATCAAGCAGGCCACTGGCGGTCTGCACCACGTGCATGGTCTTGACGGTTTTGGCTTCGTACAGATCGTCATGGATCTGCTTGAGCATCGCCGCTGCCAGCGTAAACAACATCACCACCGCGACGATGAGAATCAACCACAAGCGCCGGCTGATGGAAAGATTGCGCATGTTCATGATCGTCACTCCGTTTCTTTGTTCTTTTTATGGGGCTGGCGTCCTGGGCAGCGCGCCAGTCAAACTGGTTGCGGGACAGCGGATCGATGACCGTCAAACGACAGACAGAGGACGCGGTGTCATTAAGCGTCTCGGCTTGTTTGTGACAAACGTGAGAGCGGTGCAGGGATATATCTGCAATGGTAGTTATCAAAGCCAAATAAGCTGTAAGAAATGCCTTCGCCTGACGTCAGATCCGATACAGGTATAGCGAAAGGCTTACACGAGCTGAGGAACTTGGCTCTAGGTTGAAACACTTCGGCGCGGTACATTGGATCCATCAACTGCAGCAACGGACCGCTGCAGGATCAAGGATGATCGACCGTTGCCAGGCATTGGCGGCCAACAGGAAGTTGGACGGTGTTGCACAAACCCGCTTCGGCGGGTTTTTTATTGCCCGCGATTTGGCGAACGCCCTTTTGTACCCATTCATTTACCGAATCTGTACAGCGTTTCGACCAAATGTTGCTTCCCGATGGAATTTCCTGCGCTCGCGCCGCTCACAGTACGGACTACACCCGAGTCCAGGACAGGGCCGGCCGGGCAGGCATGGGAAATAATTATTGTGGATGTGGCGCAAATGGCAGCAGACGTACCGAACAAGAGACTCATTCTGGTGGTTGAGGACGAGCAAATCATTCGCGAGTTTGTTTGCGAAATCCTCGAGGACGAAGATTTTATGACCTATGCGCTGGAGACTGCCGACGAGGCTGCGACGTACCTCGAGAGCAACTCCGACGACGTGGCGCTCCTTCTCACCGATATCCTCATGCCGGGTCAGTTGAACGGTGCCGATCTGGCGAACCTGTCGGGCAATAAGTATCCGCACATCCCGATCCTGATCATGTCAGGTCACGAGACCCCTGAGAGTTCAGGCGTCGTGCACCCTGTCGTGTTCATTCGCAAGCCCTGGAGTTTCGGCCAGCTTTTACAAGGCGTGAACAAGGCCTTGGGCTACGACAAGCACGAAAGCCTGTGACCCTCAGCGGTCCGGCTCACACCCTTTGAGCACCAGCCGGATGATGGTCTGGGCGGCTGCTTCGTAATCAGCGTCGTCCAGGGTCGCTTTGCCCGTCACTGTTGAGATCTGCCAGTCGAAATCGGCGTAGGTCTGGGTCGCCGCCCAGATGCTGAACATCAGATGATGGGGGTCGATCGGTGCAATCAGGCCGTCATCGATCCAGCCCTGGATGCACTCGATATTGTGCCTGGCCTGACCATTCAACTGGTCAACCTGCTCGGGCGTCAGGTGCGGCGCGCCGTGCATGATCTCGCTGGCGAACACTTTGGAAGCGAAAGGCAGGTCGCGGGAGATGCGGATCTTCGAGCGGATGTAGCTTGTCAGCACTTCAGCCGGCACCCCCTCACGATTGAATGGCGTCGACGCCTGCATGATCGGCTCGATGATGCTTTCGAGCACCTCTCGGTACAGGTTGTCCTTCGATTTGAAGTAGTAATAGACGTTGGGCTTGGGCACACCCGCCTTGGCGGCGATGTCGCTGGTCTTGCTGGCAGCGAATCCTTTATCGGCAAATTCTTCACTGGCTGCGCGCAGGATCAGTTCTTTGTTGCGCTCGCGGATGCTGCTCATAAACCGGTATGTCCTTGCCTGCTCGGCGGTGGCGAATGTTAGCACCGGCCTCGCAGCAGGCTCAACATTGCCACTGCTGTGCAACTACAACCCCTTTGTCCACCGGCTTTGTCACTGGCGCGACGGCGTGCCGGTGGTATTGTGTGGCGGGTTGCATCGGGAGCAGTAGCAGAAGGGCAGTAACAGAACGGGCGCCTTATCAAGGCTGAACGCGTATTCGGTGGCGAGGTGTCGGCAGCATGAACAGCCCATTGTTTTCCAGCGTCGTTGCGTATGCCCAGCATTGCGAGCGACAGCTGGTGGAAATCCTGCACCGCCGGCCAACGCTCGACCGGCAGCAGGTCATGACCTGGGTCGACGAGCAGAGTCATGCGATGAAGGACCGTGATCCCCTCGACCTGTTGCACTCACTCAACGCGAGGGTGCGAGCGGGCAAGCCGCTGCCGTGGGAAGGGCACTCCTGAGGGGGTGCTGTCAGCAGGGCTCGAGCGGCCGAAAGTGGCGGATCAGAGACCTTTGGTGTCTGATCCGCTGCGCCTCAGGTCGACAAGGATCTTGCCGGTCGACCATCGATCGGCAGCAGATCAACGCTTCGTTAGAAGAATACTTTTACCAGCAAACTGGCGGTGTTCTGATCGGTGTCGAAAGAGCGCGTGTCGTTGATGCCGTACTTGTTGCTCCAGTAGTCGTACTCGACGCCCACATACAACTGCCGGTCCGGAAGATTGAGCGCCTTGCCCAGGTCGTATTTGATCTGCGGGTTGAAGTGCAGGTTGGAGTGGTAATCGCCTTTGCTGTTGGACTGTTTGTTGTCCACGACCCAGTCCATGAAACCGTCGATGAGAATGTCGGACTTGCCCACCGGGATCGTGTAGGACCAGACCGGGGTAATCTGCCAGGCACCGTAACCGGCGCGGTGGCCGTCGGTGTAACGCTTGTAGAAGTTCAGCTGGAAGTAATCAAAGCCAGGCACTTTCAAGTCAAAACCCGGGCCGATCAGGTACGACTCGACATCCCCTTCGCCAAACTCGTACGTCGTCGCCAACAACACGTCAGTGATCGGCCCCAGCTGAAACTTCTGATCGAAGATCTTGCCCATGGACAGGCGAGGGGAGATCTCCCCGTACGTCGAGGCGTTGCCCAGGCTGCCGTCTTTTTTGCCGTTGTAGTTGATGTAATCGAGGAAGACGAAGTTATCGCCGTATTTCCAGCCATCGGCATGTTCGTAGGTGAACGTCTGCTGGTTCTCAGGGTTCACGGCGAAGTTCTTGCCGTAGAGATAAGTCAGGCTGTTGCTCTGCCACTGCAGCAGATCACCCGACATGGCCGGCGCCGCGGCAAGCAGGCTGCTGGCGGCCATCAGGCTGGAAAGCGTGCGGTTCATGTAAATACTCCCTTGGATTGACGTCGTGGTTTTTTGCGAACTGACGCTCTGTTATGGCGCCTTGGTTTTAATTAACTAAGCTGTCTGTTTGGTCAGCTTCGAGTGGATAGCAAGAGCTGAGCCAACACCTTGAAAAAAGACGAAAAAGCCCCGCCGGCTGTTTAAAGAACAGTCGATGGGTCGTTTTATCGATGCCGTTTGGAAGAGGCACGGGCTGATCGGAGAGTTGTCCGGCCAGTCAGGTCAGTTGCAGTGTTGTTATTGGAGTGAACTCGAGCGGCGGCGGAGGATACTGACTCGCGCAGCGGTGCTCAAGTGCTCTGTCACAGCGCACTCCCGTCGAAAACAGGGCAACCCCTCAGTGTGGATGCAGCGGCCCGGCCATCGCCGCGCGTTCGGCACCGCCCAGCACGTTGAACAGCAGGTTCAGCAACACCGCGCTCAATGTCGCCATAGCGATGCCGCTGTGGGTGATCGGGCCCATCCACTGCGGCAGCTGGCTGAAGAACTCCGGCCGCACCACCGGGATCAGGCCCATGCCGATACTCACCGCGACCAGCAGCTGGTTGCGCCGATCGGAGATGTCCGCTTCCTGGAGGATCTTGATCCCGGTGGCGGCGACCATGCCGAACATCGCGATGGCCGCGCCGCCCAGTACGGCAGGCGGAGTCGAGGCGACCAGATAGGCCGCTTTCGGCAGCAGGCTGAGCACGATGAGAAACCCGCCCGCGACAATGGTCACCGAGCGGCAGCGTACACCGGTCATCTGCACCAGGCCGATGTTCTGCGCAAACGAGGAGTGGGTGAAGGTGTTGAGAAAGCCCGCAAGAAATGAGGCGGCCGCATCGCACAGCAGGCCCCGGCGCAGCATGCCCGGCGTGACGTCGCGGTCGGTGATCTTGCCCAGGGCGAGGAACATCCCCGTGGATTCGACAAAGATGATCACCACCACCAGGCACATCGACAGGATCGGCGCGAGGCTGAATTGCGGCATGCCGAAGTGCAGGGGCGTGACCACTTTCAGCCATTCGGCCTGACCCAGTCCACTGAGGTCGACCATGCCGATGAAGCCGGAGAGGATGTAGCCCAGGCCCATGCCGATCAGCACCGAGATGTTCACCCAGAACCCGCGCATGAAGCGGTTGATCAGCAGAATCGTCAGCAACACCAGCGCGGCGACACCGAGGTACACCGGGGCGCCGAAGTTCACCGCCTTGCTGCCGCCGCCGGCCCAGTTGACCGCCACCGGGAACAACGACAGGCCGATGGAGGTGATCACCGTGCCGGTCACCAGCGGCGGGAAGAAGCGCACGATTTTCGACATGAACGGTGCGATCAGCATGCCGAAGAAGCCCGCCGCGATGGTCGCGCCGAAGATCCCCGGCAGGCCGACGCCGCTCATCCCAGCCATCGCCACCATGCTGCCGACAGCGGCGAAACTGGCGCCCATCATGATCGGCATGCGGATGCCGAGCGGACCGATGCCGAGCGATTGCACCACCGTGGCAATGCCGGCGACCAGCAGGTCGGCGTTGATCAGGAAGGCGATGTCTTCCCGGGAAAGCCCGGCGGCCTGGCCGATGATCAGCGGCACTGCAACGGCACCGCCGTACATCAACAGGACGTGTTGCAGGCCCACCAGAATCAGTTGCAGCAAGGGCAGGGGCTGTCGTGGCGGCGCGGCAGGGATGCGCGCGTGAGTTGACTCGGACATGCAACACCTCATTGTTTTTATTTTAGGGTTGAAGCTTTGAATCGGTGGAGGCGACAAGCTTCAAGCCTCAAGCTAAAGCCGATCGCGTACTGCTTCTGACTTGTGGCTTGCCGCTTGAAGCTTGCAGCTGCTTAGTTCGTCTGCGCCCCCTTATCGATCCATTGCCCCAGCAGGTCACGTTCCTGTTGGGTCATCTGGGTGATGTTGCCCAGCGGCATGATCTGCGCGGTCACGGCCTGGGCCTGGATGCGCGGGGCGAGTTGCTGGATCTGTTGCGGCGTGTCGAACATGATTCCGGCCGGCGCGCTGCTGAACAGCGGGCTGGTGGGTTTGGCGGAGTGGCAGACGGTGCAGCGTTCCTGAATCACGCTGTGGACTTTCTCGAAATCCACACCGCCGCTGCTGGCCTGCGCGGGTTGCGCGGCAGCGGGGGCAGGTGCAGGCACAGTTTCAGGCGCAGCGGCGACAGGCGCTGGCGCGACCTCGGGCTTCGGCTCGTCGGCGCGATGACCGCCGATGGCCGTGCCCGGCAGCGGCTGGTACTGGATGTTCGCCGCCACGTCCGGGCTGCGAAATGTTTGCGCCGGGCCGGTGACGTACGCCAGACACATCATCCCCAACGCGCCGACCGGAAGGGCCCAGGCATATTTGTGGCTGTTGTGGCGGGTGTTGAAAAAGTGACGGACCAGCACCGCACACACCGCGATCCCGGCCAGGATCAGCCAGTTGTACTGACTGCCGTAGGTGCTCGGGAAGTGGTTGCTGATCATGATGAACAGCACCGGCAGGGTGAAGTAGTTGTTGTGCCGTGAACGCAGCAGGCCTTTGGCGGGCAGCGACGGATCCGGCGTGCGGTTCTCGGCGATGGCGGCGACCAGCGCGCGCTGGGCCGGCATGATAATGCGCAGCACGTTGCCGACCATGATCGTGCCGATGATCGCACCCGTGTGCAGGTAAGCCGCTCGCCCGCTGAACACCTGGCTGAAGCCGAAGCAGGCCGCGATGACCAGCACGAACAGCACCAGGCCCAGCAGGACAGGGCGCTTGCCCAGCGGCGAATCGCAGAGGATGTCGTAGATCGTCCAGCTGGCGATCAATGAGCCGACGCCGATGGCGATGCCTGCGCCGCCGCTCAGCGTGCTGCCGGGTGCCAGCAGGTAAAGGGTGGGGTTGGAATAGAACACGATGCACAGCAGCGCGACGCCCGACATCCAGGTCCAGTAGGCTTCCCATTTGAACCAGTGCAGGTCGTCCGGCATGGTCGGCGGGGCCAGTTTGTACTTTTCCAGGTGATAGATACCGCCGCCGTGAATCGCCCAGAGGTCGCCCGACAGACCCTCACGGGGGTTGGCGCGGTTGAGGTTGTTCTCCAGCCAGACGAAATAAAAGGACGCGCCGATCCAGGCGATCCCGACGATCATGTGAATCCAGCGCACGCCCAGATTCAGCCATTCCATCAGATGTGCAGCCACAGTCTTACCCTTTGCCTGCCACCCCTTGGCGGGTGGTCAGACCCTTCTTATAGTTGGGGATCGAGAACCATCTTCTGACTCTCTTCGAAGAAATGCTCATCGCAGTTATTGCCGTTGCCACTGCGATCAACCACCAGGAAGTCATCCCGCTTTTCGATCGTCAGCACCGGGTGGTGCCAGACGCCGCGATGGTAATTAACACCCTGCCTGCCATTGGTGATGAAGGCGCGGGTCAACTCGGGTTCAGGTGCATCGCCAAGTGGCGCGACCACGACCAGAAAAGGATGGCCGAGCAGCGGAATAAAGGCCTGGCTGCCCAGCGGATGGCGTTCCAGCATGCTGATGGTCAACGGCATGTTCAGCGCCTCGGCGCGGAAGATGCTGATGATCGCCTTGTCGTCCGGCGTGGCCGTTTCAACCTCGGCCAGACGGTGAAAGCGCATGGTCGAGCCGTTATTGATCATGAAATGATCGCTGCCGTCGGTTTCGATGACATCGCCAAACGGGGCGAAGGCTGCCTTGGTCAACGGCTCGATGATCAGTGTGCGCATGCGGGGTCTTCTTTCTCGTTATTCGTAAATGAAAACACTGTGGTCTTTGGTCTACGCAATCTTTTGTAGGAGCGTGGCTTGTCCCGCGATCTGGCGCGAAGCGTCAGCAAGACCGGCGCACGCGGTGTATCAGACAGAGCGCAGTTGCCGCTATTGCGACGACTTCGTCGCCGATCGCGGGACAAGCCACGCTCCCACAGGGTCAGGTGTTATCTCGCCACCTTGCCCAGCACCCGCAACCGGCTCACGCCGCCATCCGGGAACACGTTCAGGCGGATATGGGTAATCGGCCCCAGCGCCCTGATCTGTTCGACGAACGTGTGTTCGGCGTGCATTTCCAGCTTCTGGCTCGGCAGCAGTTCGCGCCAGAACAGGCTCTGGGTTTCGATCTGGCTGTCGGTGCCGCCTTTGACGAACGCCGCCTGAATCGAGCAGCTGTCCGGGTAGTTGCCTTTGAAGTGCAGGGTGTCGACGACGATCTGCTCGACCTCACCGGCATGCCCCAGCGCCACGATCACCCAGTCATTGCCCGGGGTGCGGCGACGTGCGGTTTCCCAGCCGTCGCCCATGTTCACGCCACGGCCCGGGTTGAGGATGTTGCTCATGCGCCCGAAATGCTCGTCGGAACAGGCCAGCGCACGGCCGCCATTCAGCGCCGCGACCAGGTCGATCTGCTCGTTGTCGCCCACTGCCGGCCAGTCCCGGTGAGGCACGCCGTACACCCGCAGACGCGCCACGCCGCCGTCCGGGTAGATATTGAAACGCAAGTGGCTGTAGGCCTTGGCGTCCGCGATCTCGTGGTAGTGGTGGCTGTCGCCCTTGAGCTCCACGGCCGGCAGCACTTCGGTCCACACGGTGTGCTCGTCCGGCTCGCCCGACGCCAGGAAGCACGCTTCCAGGGAGGCCGAGGGCGGGTAGTTACCGGTGAAGAACGAGGTGTCGATGTCCACGCCCTTGATCGAACCGGCGACGCCCAGACGGATCACTGCACTGTCGTAACCTTCGAAGCGCTTGCGGCGCGACTCCCAGCCGTCCATCCACTTGCCGTTGTCGTCGAACACGCCTTCTTTCCAGACCGCAGGGGTCGGCTGGAACAGGCGGTTGGCGTCGGCGAACCAGTCATCGGTGACGGACAGGATCTTCGTCCCCAGGCGCGCATCGGCCAGGTTGACGAACTTCTCGAAGGGTGCGGCGTAAGCTTTCATTCTTTTTGTCTGCCTTTGATAAGGGGCGTGGGAACGGTCGGTCAGAGGGCTTGCAGGCGGAACATCGCGATCTTGTTGATCTCGGCGAGGGCGCAGGCAAACTCGGCGTCTGCCGTGTTGTGAATGCGCGTCTCGAAGGCCGCGAGGATCTGATGTCGGTTGCTGCCTTTCACCGCCATGATGAAGGGGAACGCAAACGTCGCTTTGTAGGCGTCGTTCAGCTCGGTGAAGCGCTGAAACTCTTCGGCCGTGCATTGGTGGATACCGGCGCCAGCCTGTTCAGAGGTGCTGGCTTCGGTCAGTTGGCCTTGCACGGCGGCTTTGCCGGCAAGGTCCGGGTGGGCGTTGATCAACGCCAGTTGCGCGGCGTGATCGGCGCTCAACAGGATGTCGCTCATGCGTGCATGCAGCGTCTCGATATCATCGAGTTCGTGCAGATGGCCCCGGTCATAGGCCTGTTCGGCGACCCAAGGCGAGTGTTCGTAGATGTCGGCGAAGGTCTGGACGAAGGCTTCGCGGCTGAAGGAAGAGGGCGTCAGGGTCTGAAAACGGCTCATTTGGCAGCTCCGTTGAAGGGGTGAACCTGGTGCCAGTGCCGCGCGATCTCCACGCGACGGGCGAACCAGACCTGCTCGTGGCCTTTGACGTACTCAAGAAAACGCTGCAGCGCGGCCAGCCGGGCCGGGCGGCCAATCAAGCGGCAGTGCAAGCCGATCGAAAGCATTTTCGGCGCTTCGACCCCTTCGGCGTAGAGCACGTCGAAAGCGTCTTTCAGGTAATCGAAGAAGTCGTCGCCCTTGTTGAAACCCTGCACCTGGGTGAAGCGCATGTCGTTGGTGTCCAGGGTGTAGGGGATCACCAGATGCGGCTTGCCGGTGGAGTTATTCGGCTCCCAGTAGGGCAGGTCGTCGTCGTAGGTGTCGCAGTCGTAGAGAAAGCCGCCTTCTTCCATCACCAGCCGCCGGGTGTTCGGGCCGGTGCGCCCGGTGTACCACCCCAGCGGACGCTCGCCGGTGAGTTCGGTGAGGATGCGGATGGCTTCGAGCATGTGCTCGCGTTCCTGGGCCTCGTCCATGTTCTGGTAGTCGATCCAGCGATAGCCGTGGCTGCAGATCTCATGGCCGGCGTCGACCATGGCGCGGATCACGTCCGGGTGACGCTGGGCGGCCATGGCCACCGCGAAAATGGTCAGCGGGATGTCGAATTGCCTGAACAGCTTGAGCACGCGCCATACGCCGGCGCGGCTGCCGTATTCGTAAAGCGATTCCATGCTCATGTTGCGCTGGCCCTGCAGCGGTTGCGCGGCGACCATCTCAGAGAGGAACGCCTCGGATTCCTTGTCGCCATGCAGAATGTTGCGCTCGCCGCCTTCTTCGTAATTGAGCACGAACGACAGCGCGATACGGGCGTTGCCTGGCCAGTGGGGATGGGGCGGGTTACTGCCGTAACCGATCAGGTCGCGTGGGTAGTCGGCGCTCACTGCGAGATTCCTTCTGTGCGTGTTGTCTGTTGCTGTGGCTGTCTGACATTGCAAGAACGATGCAGTGGACTGCCGTTGCGGTGAAAAGATTGTATACAACCTTGTCCGCATTTTGTAAGCCTGTTTTTTCTTTTCTTACGAAGGCTGGTGATGCAAGAAACCTGCCTTATTGGTCAGGATCTTTACAAAAACCCTAATAATTTCCTGATTGCGTCGTCGAATACGGGTTGTCCAGACGCGACAAGCAAAACGGGCTATCGAACGATATCTATTGTGTACAATTTAAGCTCGAAGTGTCTTAATCGTTCATCACCCGCACCCGCCGAGCCCTCAATTGGTGCGCGTGCCTGATTTTCCACTTCTCAAGCGAGGCCCCGACAAGCATGGGACGACTGACCACACACGTATTGGACGCCGCTCACGGCTGCCCCGGCAGCTCCATTCACATCGTGCTTTACCGGGTTGAAGGCGAATGGCTGGAGAAAGTCGCCGACGCCGTCACTAACGCCGACGGTCGATGCGACGCGCCATTGTTGGAGGGCGATGATTACCGTTCAGGCGTCTACCAGTTGCAATTCCACGCAGGTGATTACTACCGCGCCAAAGGCGTTCAACTGCCCGACCCCGCGTTTCTTGATGTGGTCGTGCTGCGCTTCGGCATTGATGCGGCGCAGGACCACTATCACGTGCCACTGCTGATCTCGCCTTATAGTTATTCGACCTATCGCGGGAGCTAGGGCCGCCGCGCCTCGGATCATCGCCATGCCTATTGAGGAGACAATGCTGCATGACCACTCTTAAAATCACCGCAGGCGGGTATCAGTTTCTCGCCGAAACTCACCCCGATGCCCCGGAAACTGTCTCGGCGTTTCTCGCATTGCTGCCGTATCGTCAGAAGCTGATTCACGTGCGTTGGAGTGGCGAGGGATGCTGGGTGCCATTGGGTGAGTATCAACTTCTGAAGGGCGAGGAGCCCATCGGCTTCGAGAATCACACCAGCCATCCTTCCGTGGGTGACATTCTTTTCTACCCCGGCCCCTATAGCGAAACCGAGATTCTCGTGGCGTACGGCGCTTGCTGCTTTGCCAGCAAAATGGGGCAACTGGCGGGCAATCACTTTCTGACCATCGTGCAAGGCAAGGAAAACTTGCGCGCCCTGGGCGTGAAGACGTTATGGGAAGGGGCTCAAGAGATCGTATTCGAGCGGGCGTGAAGTTCGCGCTCGCAAAGGCGGCTGGATCTATTCCCGGCGCGCTATGAATGAAGAGGGCGGCCGGGTTCGGACCGCTCTTCTCATGCCCGGCAATACCGTTGCCGCCGTTGTAAATCGGGTCAGCCTGGTGCGCGGCGTGCGTCGCTGCACCGACGTCGGGCGATAAGGTGACCTCGTATTTTGCGCGTGTCCGTTAGGCGATATACGCCGTCCCTTTAGCGATAGACAAGCCTGCGCTTGGCGCGTACGTTCTTTTCCACTCATTGTTTAGTTGGACTTATATATACATTGAATTTCGGATAAATAGCCGGAAGGCGAAGGCGCGGACGAAAGATTTTGACCGGCGTAAGTTTGGTTTTTAATACGCAGATAAGTTGAGGCGCTTTAAGTAGCTGGCATGCCGTTTGCTCTTTGCTTTGACTCGATAAACCCACCTTCGAGCCTAATGCCATGAGCAGTGATCAATACATTATTGAAGGCGCCCGTACGCCTGTTGCGACCGCCCGTTGGTATCAACTGGTCATCGGTGTTGTGTGCATGATGGCGATTTCCAGTCCTCAATATGTCTGGACGCTGTTTACCGGCCCGCTGACCAATAAACTTGGTGTTTCGCTGGCGCAAGTGCAAATCACCTTTTCCCTGTTGATTATTCTGCAGACATTCTTTTCCCCCGTGCAGGGCTATCTGGTCGATCGTTTTGGCATTCGCCTGCTGGTCGGTCTGGGTTGCACGTTGTCCGGCCTTAGTTGGGTGCTGGCCAGTCAGGCTTCCTCTCTGAGCATGCTGTACTTGAGTTATGGCGTGGTGGGTGGCCTGGGTACCGGGATTGTCTACGTGGGAATTGTCGGTCTGATGGTGCGCTGGTTCCCGGACCGTCGCGGTTTTGCGGCAGGCGCAGTGGCCGCAGGCTATGGAATGGGCGCAATGCTCACCACGTTTCCTATCAGCAACAGTCTGCAAAGTGCTGGCATGGAACAGACCATGATGACATTCGGCCTGGTGCTGGGGGTGGTCGGGCTTGCCGCTTCGCGGTTTTTGCGTCAACCACCGGCACTGTTGCGTGATGCGGCGGTGGCGCAAACGCCCCAGACCGTTTCGGATGTCGCGCCCCGCGAGATGCTCAAGACGCCAGTCTTCTGGCTGATGTTTGCCATGTTCACCATGATGTCCACGTCCGGTCTGATGGTGACTTCGCAGATGGCCAGCTTCGCCAAGGATTTCGGCATGACCACCGTCATGGTGATGGGCATGGCGGCCTTGCCACTGGCCCTGACCATCGACCGAGTCTGCAATGGCCTGACCCGGCCATTGTTCGGCTGGATTTCCGACCGTTTCGGCCGTGAAAACACCATGGCGTTCGCGTTCCTGTTTGAAGGTGTAGCCATGACGCTGTGGTTGCTGACCAGTGATAATCCGGTCCTGTTCGTTCTGTTGTCGGGTGTCGTGTTCTTGGGCTGGGGCGAAATCTTCTCGCTGTTTCCTTCGACCCTGACCGACACCTTCGGCACCCGCCACGCCACCACCAACTACGGTTTTCTGTACATGGCGCAGGGGATTGGCGCGGTGTTTGGCGGTCCGGTTGCAGCGCTGCTGCACCAGTACACAAGTAGCTGGTACCCGGTATTCGCAGTGGCCATCAGCTTTGACATCGTCACCGCTCTGCTGGCCTTCTTCGTGCTCAAACGCATGCGTATGAACTGGCTTGCCGCACACGCTCTGTAATTTTTACAACAAGGAATCTGCGCATGTTGAACACCACACTGGCCGCTCGGGGCATTGCCGTTGCGCCTCACAGCCTCGCTGCACAATCGGCGCTGGCGGTATTGCGCGAGGGCGGTAACGCGATCGAGGCCATGGTCGCGGCAGCCGCCACGATCGCCGTTGTGTACCCACACATGAACAGCCTGGGCGGCGACGGTTTCTGGCTCATCATGCCTGCTCAGGGCGAGCCGGTGGCGATTGACGCCAGCGGTCCGGCTGGCAGTCTGGCCACCCTGAGCCGCTACGAAGGCATGAGCAAGATCCCGACCCGTGGCGTCGATGCGGCGCTGACGGTGGCGGGAACCGTAGGCGGCTGGCAGGAGGCCTTGGCCGTTTCGGCGCAACGGGATGGCCATACTCCTTTGCCGCGCCTGCTCGAAGACGCGATCCACTATGCACGGTCTGGAATCCCCACCACCGTCTCGCAACACGTCGCCACTTCTGCCAAGCAGGCTGAGCTGCAGCATGTGCCGGGTTTTGCAGAGACATTTTTGCCGAACGGCGCAGCACCGCAAGCTGGCAGTCTGTTCCGGCAACCGCGTCTGGCGGACACGCTGCAATCATTGGCCGACGACGGTCTCGACAGTTTCTATCGCGGGGCGCTTGCCGATTCCATTGCCCATGATCTGGAGGCTCTGGGCGCGCCGGTGACCCGCGCCGATCTGGCCGGCTACCGGGCCAGGCGTGTGCGCCCCCTTGAGCTGACCCACAGCGCAGGCACGGTTTACAACCTGACGCCCCCTAGCCAGGGGCTGGTTTCGCAGCTGATCCTGGGGATTTCCGATCACGCAGGTTTGGCCTCACATGCCGCGGACGAGGCAGACCATATTCATACCCTGGTGGAGGCGACCAAGCTCGCATTCGCGCTGCGCGATGGTCACATAACGGACCCCGAGCACATGACTATTGACCCACAGAGCTGCCTGGCGCCGGACAATCTGCAAGCGCTGGCCGCGCGCATTGATCCGCAGCAAGCCGCGCCGTGGGGTGAAGGCAAGGGGCCGGGCGACACGATCTGGATGGGGGTGATCGACAACGACGGGCTGGCGGTTTCGTTCATTCAGAGCATTTACCACGAATTCGGCAGCGGCGTGGTGTTGCAGGGCTCGGGCTTGAACTGGCAGAACCGCGGCGCCTCGTTCAGTCTCGATCCTGAGCACCTGTTGGTCTTGAAGCCGGGCAAGAAGCCGTTCCACACCCTCAACCCTGCGGCGGCCCGCTTGAAGGATGGCCGCGCCATGGTCTACGGCACCATGGGTGGAGACGGTCAGCCGCAAACGCAGGCGGCGGTGTTCAGCCGCTACGCGGTGTTTGGTCAGCCATTGCAGCAGGCGGTGACGGCGCCGCGCTGGTTACTGGGGCGGACCTGGGGTGATACGTCGGACACCCTGAAACTGGAGTCGCGTTTCCCGGCGCCCGTTGTCGATGAACTCAAGCGCCGTGGCCACGAGGTCGAGTTGCTTGCGGCCTTCACTGAAACCATGGGGCATGCCGGGGCTGCGGTGCGGCAGGTCAATGGCAGTTTTGAAGGCGCTTTCGACCCGCGTGGCAATGGCGCCGCCGCCGGCTATTGATTTACAGAAACACAAACTTGGCGATGAAGATCGCGCACAGCGCCCACAGGCTGACCGAAATCTCCCTGTGTTTGCCGGTGCCGGCTTTGAGCACTACGTAAGTGATAAAGCCCAGCGCGATGCCGTCGGCGACTGAGAACGTCAGCGGCATCATGATCGCCGTGACGATCGCCGGGATGCTGTCGGTGGCTTCGTCCCAGTCGATGTGCGCCATGCCGCCCATCATCAACATCGCCACATAAATCAATGCCCCTGCCGTCGCGTAGGCGGGAATCATGCCAGCCAGCGGGGCGAAGAACATCGCCGCCACGAACAGCACGCCCACGGTCACGGCGGTCAGCCCCGTCCGCCCCCCGGCCGCCACGCCCGAGGCGCTCTCCACGTAGCTGGTCACTGGCGGCACACCGACCATTGCGCCGAACACGCTGGAGGCGCTGTCTGCCTTCAAGGCCCGTGAGAGGTTCTCGATGCGACCGTCTTCGCGCACCAGACCGGCGCGCTGGGCCACACCCATGAGCGTGCCGGCCGTGTCGAACATGTGCACAAACAGAAACGCCAGCACTACGCTGATCATGCTGACGTTGAACACGCCCGCCAGGTCCATGGCCATCCAGGTCGGCGCCAGGCTCGGCGGGGTGGAGAAGATGCCGTTGTAATGCACCAGCCCCAGGCCCCAGCCGGCCAGCGTCACCGCGATGATGCTGATGAGGATCGCGCCGAAGATCCGGTGGTAACTGAGCACGGCGATCATCAGAAAGCAGATGGCGGCGAGCAGCGGACCGGGTTCGCGCAACGAGCCGAGCCTGATCAGCGTCGCCGGGCTGTCGACCACGATGCCGGCGGTCTTCAGGCCGATCAGCCCGAGAAACAGACCGACCCCGGCGCCCATGGCGTAGCGCAGGCTGACCGGGATGCTGTTGAGCAGCCATTCGCGGATCCGCGACAGCGTCAGGAACATGAAGATCACGCCCGAGACGAACACCGCGCCCAATGCCGTTTCCCAGCTGTAACCCATGGTGCCGACCACGGTGTAGGTGAAGAACGCGTTCAGGCCCATCCCCGGCGCCAGGCCCACCGGCCAGTTGGCGTACAGCCCCATCAGCAGGCAGCCCAGCGCCGCGGCGATGCAGGTCGCGACGAACGCCGCGCCATGATCGATGCCGGCGTCGGCCATGATGTTGGGGTTGACGAAGATGATGTAGGCCATGGTGATGAAGGTCGTGAGCCCCGCCAGCAGCTCGGTCCGGACGGTCGTGCCGTGCAGGCTCAGTTTGAAGAGGCGTTCAAGCAGGCCTTTGCGCGGCAGCGTGAGATCCAGCGGCGTGGCTTCGGTTTTGCGACTTTCCACAGTGAAATCCTCGGGACGTTTTTGTTGTTATGACAAAGCCGGTTGCGGGCTCTGGGAGGCGAGTGGACCTGTCAGGCCGATTTGTTGACTGAAAGGTCAGAAACGTGCACGAGAGGATTATGCTTTTGTATACAAATAATGCAAATAATGTTTTCGATGCTGTTCGGGATATTTGGCGGATTGTGTGCATAACGCCCCGCCGTTTCGGGGCCTGTGCAGACGTTGCCGGCTGTGTACAATGCGCCATTACTTTTACTGTGACTTTGCCGGGATATCTGCTATTGGTTGCTCCAACAGTGGTCGTACCCGCCCTGATCACGGCAAGGCCCCGCGCCGGATTCTGTTACCACGAGTGCCCATGAACGATCAGCTGCAACCCCTCAAGAAACACTCACGCACGGCCAAATCCGGCCGTACCGGCACCCAGGACGACATCGTCTACGCGCACATTTTCGAGGCGATTCTCGAACAGCGCCTGGCGCCCGGCACCAAACTGAGTGAAGAAGCCCTGGGTGAAATCTTCGGCGTCAGCCGCACCATCATTCGTCGCGCACTCTCGCGTCTGGCCCACGAAGGCGTGGTGCTGCTTCGCCCGAACCGTGGGGCGGTGGTGGCCAGCCCGAGCGTCGAAGAGGCACGACAGGTGTTCTTCGCCCGGCGTCTGGTGGAGAAGGCGATCACGGAACTGGCGGTCGAGCACGCCACCGCGGAACAGCTCAGCGAGCTGCGCCAGATGGTCAGCGACGAGCGCGACAGTTTTTCCAAAGGGGATCGCGGGGCGGGGATTCGTCTGTCGGGGGAATTCCATCTGAAGCTGGCGGAAGCGGCGAAAAATGCTCCGCTCATCAGCTTTCAGCGCAGTCTGGTCTCGCAGACCTCGCTGATCATCGCGCAGTACGAAAGCGGCAACCGCTCGCACTGCTCATACGATGAACACACCCAACTGATCGACGCCATCGAAGCCCGCGACGCGACCCTGGCGGTGAACCTGATGATGCACCACATGGATCACATCGACAGCAAGCTCAACCTCGACGAAGACAGCGCCTCCGATGACCTCCACGCCGTGTTCTCGCACCTGATGCTGCCGAAGAAAAAAGCAGGGCGCAGCACCGCGGTCTGAATGTGACAGTGACCGGGGTGGCGCTCCACCTTGCTCACGAATGCGGTGGGTCAGCCTCATCCAGGCTGACTGACAAAACGCCTTCGCGAGCAAGCTCACTCCTACAGTTTCCAGCTGTCATCCAAATCCGCGTCGAGCGCAGATCTCCTGCAGGAGCAATCGGAGGTTACGACGGTCGCGAAGCGTCGGGCCTGCGAAATCAACGTCGGCTGACACACTGCATTCGCGGGCTAGCGCTCCTACCGTTTGCGGAATCGCCTCAACGCCTATGCACCAACGCCCCCGCCGAATACGTTTCGCTCACGGTCCGGTCATCCCCCAGGGTCATCAGCACAAACAACCGCTCTTCGATGCTGGTCGCCTGACTCATGCGGTAGGCCAGCAGCGGCGTGGCGTTGTAGTCCAGTACCACGAAGTCCGCTTCACTGCCCGGCTGCAGATTGCCGATCTTGTCGTCAAGCCGCAGCGCCCGTGCGCCGCCCAGTGTCGCCAGGTACAGCGATTTGAACGGGCTCAGTTTGGCGCCTTGCAGCTGCATGACTTTGTACGCCTCGTTCAGCGTGTGCAGCAGCGAGAAGCTCGTCCCGGCGCCGACGTCTGTCCCGAGTCCTACATTGACCTTGTGCTTTTCCGCCATCGGCAAGTTGAACAGCCCACTGCCGAGGAACAGGTTGGAGGTCGGGCAGAAGGCAATGGCTGACCCGGTTTCTGCCAGGCGCTCACACTCTTGGTCGCACAGGTGCACGCCATGGGCGAACATCGAGCGCTCGCCGAGCAGGTTGAAATGGTCGTACACGTCCAGGTAGTTCTTGCGCTCCGGGAACAGCGCCTTGACCCACTCGACTTCCTTCAGGTTTTCACTGATGTGGGTCTGCATGTACAGGTCGGGGTATTCGGTCAGCAACTGGCCGGCCAGGGTCAATTGCTCGGGCGTGCTGGTCGGGGCGAAGCGCGGCGTGACGGCGTAATGCAGACGGCCCTTGCCATGCCAGCGCTCGATCAGCGCCTTGCTGTCGACGTAGCTGGATTCAGCGGTGTCCACCAGATAATCCGGCGCGTTGCGGTCCATCATCACCTTGCCGGCGATCAGGCGCAGATTGAGCTTCTCGGCGGCACTGAACAGCGCCTCCACCGACTCCTTGTGACGACTGCCGAACACCAGAGCCGTGGTGGTGCCGTTGCGCAGCAGTTCCTTGAGAAAGATGTCAGCCACCTGCGCCGAATGCTCGGGGTCTTCGAACTGCTTCTCGCAGGGAAAGACGTAGGTGTTCAGCCAGTCGAGTAACTGCTCGCCGTAGGACCCCACCATGCCGGTCTGCGGCAAATGGATATGGGTGTCGATGAAACCGGCGGTGATCAGCGCGTCCTGATAGCTGACGATTTCGACGTCGTCGGCGAGGGTCTTCAACAGGTCTTCGGCATTGCCGAGGGCGATGATCTTGCCGTTGTCGACCACCATCAGGCCGTCTTCGAAATATTCGTACGACGCTTCCACCGCTACGTCGGCAGGGTCGGCGATGCTGTGAATGATGGCGGCGCGGTAGGCTTTCTGGGCGGTGCGGATGTCAGGGGTCATGTCAGTTGATCATTCTTCCGGGATTCATTGGGCCTGGCTGCGGCGGGACACCGGCAGCAGCTTGGCGACAGGTTCGGCGGTGGTGCTTTGCTCGCCGAAATGAGCGTTGTAGGTGGCGATCACTTCGCCGGCGATGGACACGGCGATTTCCATGGGCAGCTTGCCTTTGACCTCGGTCAGGCCCATCGGGCACCGCATCCGCTGCAGCACCGCAGCATCGAAGCCGCGATCCCGCAGGCGATGCTCGAACTTCACGCGCTTGGTTTTCGAGCCGATCAGGCCGAAATAGCTGAAGTCGCCACGCTTGAGAATCGCAGCGGCGATTTCCAGGTCCAGCTGATGATTGTGGGTCATGACGATGCAATAGCTGCCAGCGGGGAGGTTATCCACTTCTTCGGTGACGTCCTCGCAGAGGATCTGCGTCACGCCGTCTGGCAGGTGCGCGGGAAATTCGGCCTCGCGGGAATCGATCCAGCGCACGCGGCAGGGCAGGCTGGCCAGCAGCGGCACCAGCGCCCGACCGACGTGGCCGGCGCCGAAAACGGCAATGTGCGCCTGGGGCTGGCCCATGGGTTCGAACAGCAACACGTTAACGCCGCCGCAGCACTGACCCAGGCTGGCGCCAAGGCTGAAGCGCTCCAGGCGGGTTTGCTGGCTACCGCTGGCGAGCATCTCCCGGGCGATTTCCATGGCCTTGTATTCCAGGTGACCGCCGCCGATGGTGTCGAAGATCCGCCCGGCGCTGACGACCATTTTCGAGCCGGCATTGCGCGGCGTCGAGCCCCGCTCCTCGATGATGGTCACCAGCACGCAGGCCTCGCCCTGCTGCTGCAAATCGGCGAGGGCGCTGATCCAGTTATTCATGTGATTTCTCCTGATCGGCGGGTTGGCAGATCAAACATCGTCATTGCCCGTGCTGGCCTCATCGCGAGCAAGCTCACTCCTACAGGCTCGCATTTGGACTGTAGGAACGACCGGGGTGGCGCTCCACCTTGCTCGCGAAGGCGTTGGCTCAAGCCACCACTGTTCAAACTGGCGAACCCGCCAGCTCATGGGCGACACCTTCCGCTTCCGGCGCCGCAGCCCGCAACGCCCGCATCCGCTCACACCCCCACAACACCCGTTCCGGGGTCGCTGGCGCGTCAATCTTCGGTTGATGCTGGTAATCGCCCAGACTCGCCACGGCGTCCTTGATCGCGCACCACGCGGCGATGCCCAGCATGAACGGTGGCTCACCCACGGCTTTGGAATGAAACACCGTGTCTTCCGGGTTCTTGCGGTTCTCCACCAGCTTCACGCGCAGGTCCGCCGGCATGTCGGCCACGGCCGGAATCTTGTAGCCCGCCGGGCCATTGGTCATCAGCTTGCCCTTGTCGTTCCAGACCAGTTCCTCGGTGGTCAGCCAGCCCATCCCTTGAATGTAGCCGCCCTCGACCTGGCCGATGTCGATGGCCGGGTTCAGCGAGGCGCCGACGTCATGAAGGATGTCCGTGCGCAGCATTTTGTATTCGCCGGTCAGGGTGTCGACCAGCACCTCAGTGCAGGCCGCGCCGAAAGCAAAGTAATAGAAGGGCCGGCCGCGCGCCTGGCTGCGGTCGTAGAAAATCTTCGGCGTCTTGTAATAGCCCGTGCTCGACAGCGACACCTGGCCCATCCACGCCTGCTGCGCCAGCGTGTCGAAGCTGATGACCTGCTCGCCGACGCGCACATGACCGTTGCGAAACTCGACCCGCGACTCATCGCACTGGTAATGCCTGGCTGCGAATTCCACCAGCCGCTGCTTGAGGATTTCCGCAGCGTTCTGCGCCGCCTTGCCGTTCAAGTCAGCGCCGCTGGAGGCGGCCGTCGGCGACGTGTTCGGCACCTTGTCGGTATTCGTCGCGGTGATCTGCACACGGTCGATGTCGACCTGAAACACCTCGGCCACCACCTGCGCCACCTTGACGTTCAGACCCTGGCCCATCTCGGTGCCGCCGTGATTGAGGTGGATGCTGCCGTCGGTGTAAATGTGGATCAGCGCGCCGGCCTGGTTGAGAAAGCTGGCAGTGAAGGAAATGCCGAATTTCACCGGAATCAGGGCCAGGCCTTTCTTCAGAATCGGGCTGTGGGCGTTGTAGGCCGTGATCGCTTTACGTCGCTCGGCGTAGTCACTGCTTTCTTCCAGTTCGGCAGTCATTTCTTCGAGCATGTTGTGCTCGACTGTCTGGTAGTAATGGGTGACGTTGCGCTCGGTCTTGCCGTAATAGTTGGCCTTGCGCACCGCCAGCGGGTCCTTGCCCAGATGCCGGGCGATGACGTCCATGACTTCCTCGATGGCGACCATCCCCTGGGGGCCGCCGAAGCCACGATAAGCGGTATTCGACGCGGTGTTGGTCTTGCAGCGATGGCCGTTGATCGTGGCGTCGCCCAGGTAATACGAATTGTCGGCGTGAAACATCGCGCGGTCGACGATGGACGCCGACAGGTCCGGCGAATAACCGCAGTTGCCCGCCAGTTCAAGCTGAATCCCGTGCAAGCGTCCGTCGTCGTCGAACCCCACGTCGTACTCGACGTAAAACGGGTGCCGCTTGCCGGTCATCATCATGTCTTCCACGCGGGGCAGGCGCATCTTGGTCGGCTGACCGGTCAGGCGCGCAACCACCGCACACAGGCACGCGGGGCTCGCGGCCTGGGTTTCCTTGCCGCCGAAGCCGCCGCCCATACGGCGCATGTCGACGACGATCTTATTCATCGGCACGTCCAGCACTTCGGCGACGAGCTTTTGCACCTCGGTCGGGTTCTGCGTCGAGCAATAGACGATCATGCCGCCGCCTTCCGTGGGCATCACCGACGAAATCTGCGTCTCCAGGTAGAAGTGCTCCTGACCGCCGATGTGCAGCGTGCCCTGAATCCGGTGGGTGGCGGACGCCAGCGCCGTCGACGAATCACCGCGCTGGTGGGTGTGGCTGTCGAGCACGAAGTGCTTGTTGCGGTAGGCCTGGACGACGTCGAGCACCGGCTCCAAGTCTTCGTATTCGATGATCGCGGCCATGGCCGCCTTGCGTGCGGTTTCCAGATCCCGGGCGGCCACGGCAATGACCGGCTGACCGACGAACTCGACCGTGTCGATGGCCAGCAACGGATCGCCGGGCAGCAGCGGACCGATGTCCTTGAGGCCGGGAATGTCTTCATGGGTGATGGCGATGCGCACGCCGTCGAAGGCGTAGCAGGGCGACACGTCGACGCGGACGATGCGCGCATGGGCCCGGTCGGACAGCCGTGCATACACGTGCAGCTGATTGGGGAATTCGAGGCGGTCGTCGATGTAGATCGCTTCGCCGGAGACGTGCTTGTCGGCGCTGTCGTGCTTGACGCTGCGGCCCACGCCGGTGGTCAGGTCCTTTTGAAACAGGGCGACCATTTCTTCCTGGGACCTGGCTGAATGATGGTTAGACATAAGCTGTCACCCGCGTCTGGATGTGGGGCGTTTGCACTTCAATGAAGTACTTGCGCAGCAGGTTCTGTGCGCTGAGCAGGCGGTATTCCTTGCTCGCGCGGAAATCCGTCAGCGGCGTGAAATCCTCGGCCAGTGCGGCGCAGGCACGCTCGATGGTGGCCGACGTCCACGGCTGGCCGATCAGCGCCTGTTCGCAATGGGCGGCGCGTTTGGGGATCGCCGCCATGCCGCCAAACGCCGCGCGGGCGTCGACGATGGCGCCGTTCTCGACGTGCACGCGGAACGCTGCGCACACCGCCGAGATGTCGTCGTCCAGCCGCTTGGAAACCTTGTACGCGCGAAACGTCTGCCGGGCGTTGGCGCGGGGCACGATGATGCGCTCGATGAACTCGCTTTCCTGACGCACCGTCACCCGGTAATCAATGAAGTAATCCTCCAGCGCCAGGGTGCGGGTTTGCTCGCCTTTGCGCAGCACGATCTTCGCGCCCAGGGCGATGAGCAGGGGCGGCGAGTCGCCAATCGGCGAAGCGTTGCCGATGTTGCCGCCGAGGGTGCCCTGATTGCGGATCTGCAGCGATGCAAAACGGTGCAGCAATTCGCCGAAGTCCGGGTACTCGCGGCTCAGTGATTCGTAGCAATCGGTGAGCGCCGTGGCCGCGCCGATCTCGATACGGTCTTCGAAGTGCTCGATCTTCTTCATCGCCGCGACGTTGCCGACGTAGATCATCACCGGCAGCGGGCGATGGAATTGCGTCACTTCAAGGGCCAGGTCGGTGCCGCCGGCCAGCAATCGCGCCTGAGGATAGGCGTTGTAGAGATCCGCCAGATCAGCGACGGTCAGCGGTACCAGGCAGCGCTTGTCACCGCTGTTCAGCTCGCCGGTTTGCGTCGGCGCAATGGCCTTGAGGCGGGCGATGGTCTGAGCTTTCAGGGCATCGAACTGGTCAGCCTGCGGTTGGCTGCAGCTTTGCTCGGCCGCCGCGAGGATCGGTCGATAGCCGGTGCAACGGCATAGGTTTCCGGCCAAGGCTTCGTGGGCCTGGGCGTGCCTGGTGTCGGAGGAGGCGGATTCTGCGCTGTTCTTTTGCAGCGCGAACAGCGACATGACAAAGCCCGGCGTGCAGAAACCGCACTGGGAACCGTGGCAGTCGACCATCGCCTGCTGGACGCTGTGCAAGCGTCCCTGATGCTTGAGGTCTTCAACGCTGATCAGTTGCTTGCCGTGCAGCGAGGCCACGAAGGTCAGGCAGGAATTGAGGCTGCGATAACTCAGTTGCTCCCGGCCCGCCGCGTCGGTGGTCAGCTCGCCAACGACCACGGTGCACGCGCCGCAATCGCCGCTGGCGCAGCCTTCTTTGGTGCCGGACTTGTGCAGATGCTCGCGCAGATAGTTGAGCACCGTCACATTGGGGTCCAGAGCCTGTTCGGTTTTCAGCTCTTGGTTCAGGAGAAACTGGATCACGGGTCGCGCCTCGTTCTTGTCATTTAAAAGCACTGGTCACAGCTGCCGGCGGAGGGGTCATCGAACATGTCGATGAATCTATCAGCTTTGACTATCGGGTCAATTAATTTCTGACTCAAAGGTCAAGAAATTCATTATTTCGAAATATGGCCGATAACTCAGGTGAACATGATGTTTAAAGACTGGGTGCGCGTGAGCAGAACATATCCGTGTTTCTGCTTAATTCGTGCCAGTTTCCACAGTATGGCCCTGCGCCACAGACCTGCAGTGCGATACACTCCGCCGCTTGTTTGCGACCCAAGAAGTTGAAGGTAAGAAATGACGTTCAAGGCACCTGACAGCCTCGCCGAGCAGATCGCTCACCACCTTGCCGAGCGCATCATCCGCGGCGAGCTCAAGCCAGGGGAGCGGATTCAGGAGCAGAAGGTCACGGCCGCGCTGAACGTGAGCCGGGGCTCGGTGCGCGAGGCGTTGCTGATTCTCGAACGCCGCCACCTGATCGTGATCCTGCCCCGTCGTGGCGCGCAGGTGTCGGTCCTGACCCCGCACAACATCACCAGCCTCTGCGCCTTGATGAGCGAGATGTACATCCTGCTCGGTCTGGCCGTGGCGCGCAGCTGGAAGGAGCCGGTCGATCTGGCGCCGTTCCAGCAGATTCAGCAGCGGCTCATGGCCAGTTGCGAGCGCCAGGACGTGAAAGGCTTCGTCGAAGAGAGCTTCAACGTGATGCGCGCGGCCTATCCGTTCGCCAACAACCCGTACCTGGAAGAGACCGTCGAGAACCTGCAGCCCTCCATGAGCCGCTTCTATTTCCTCGCCCTGGATCAACGCGAGGCGGAAATGAGCGAATACCTGACCCTGTTCGGCCAGTTGCTCGAAGCGGTGGTAGCGCGGGATCTGGCGCGCATCCGCGACGTGCTGACCTGCTACGCCGAGCGCAGCTGCCAATCGGTTTTGTCTGCCCTGGCGGCCAGCTGATTCATGCGCCTCAAGTGCATCAGACTGGCCGGGTTCAAATCGTTCGTCGACCCGACGACGGTGAACTTCCCCAGCAACATGGCGGCCGTGGTCGGTCCCAATGGATGCGGCAAATCCAACATCATCGACGCGGTGCGCTGGGTCATGGGCGAAAGCTCGGCCAAGAACCTGCGCGGCGAGTCGATGACCGATGTCATCTTCAACGGCTCCACCAGCCGCAAGCCGGTGAGCCAGGCGAGCATCGAGCTGGTTTTCGATAACTCCGACGGCACCCTGGTGGGCGAATACGCCAGCTACGCGGAAATCTCCATTCGCCGCAAAGTGACCCGCGACAGCCAGAACAGCTATTACCTCAACGGCACCAAATGCCGTCGCCGCGACATCACCGACATCTTCCTCGGTACCGGCCTGGGCCCGCGCAGCTACTCGATCATCGAGCAGGGCATGATCTCCAAGCTGATCGAAGCCAAGCCCGAAGACCTGCGCAATTTCATCGAAGAAGCCGCCGGCATCTCCAAGTACAAGGAGCGCCGCCGCGACACCGAAAACCGCATTCGCCGCACCCACGAAAACCTCGCGCGCCTGACCGATTTGCGCGAAGAACTGGGTCGTCAGCTGGAGCGCCTGCAGCGTCAGGCCCAGGCGGCCGAGAAGTATCAGGAATACAAAGCCGAAGAGCGTCAGCTCAAGGCGCAACTGTCGGCGTTGCGCTGGCAGGCGCTGAATGAGCAAGTGGCCCAGCGCGAATCGGTGATTGGCAATCAGGAGGTCGGCTTCGAGTCGTTGGTCGCTGACCAGCGCAGCGCCGACGCCGCCATCGAGCGCCTGCGCGACGGTCATCACGACCTGTCCGAGCGATTCAATATCGTGCAGGGGCGCTTCTATTCCGTGGGCGGCGACATTGCCCGGGTAGAGCAGAGCATCCAGCACGGTCAGCAACGCTTGCGTCAGTTGCAGGACGACCTGCGCGAAGCCGAGCGCGCGCGCCTGGAAACCGAATCCCACCTGGGCCACGACCGCACACTGCTGGCGACCCTTGGCGAAGAGCTGGAAATGCTCGAGCCGGAGCAGGAAATCACCCTCGCCGCCGCCGAAGAATCCGCCGCCGCGCTGGAAGACGCCGAGACCGCCATGCACGGCTGGCAGGAGCAGTGGGACGCTTTCAATCTCACGTCCGCCGAACCCCGGCGGCAGGCGGAAGTGCAGCAGTCGCGCATTCAGCAGCTGGAAACCAGCCTGGAGCGCCTGGCCGAGCGTCAACGGCGTTTGGGTGAAGAGCGCCAATTGCTCGCGGCTGACCCCGAAGACGCCGCGATTCTCGAACTCAGCGAAGACCTCGCCGCGCGGGAAATGGCTTTCGAAGAACTGACCGCTGAAGAAGAACACCTGATCGAGCGCCTTGAGCAACTGCGCGTCGATCTACAACAGGCCACCCAGGCGCAGCAACAGGCCCAGGGCGATCTGCAACGCTTGAACGGCCGGCTTGCGTCGCTGGAAGCGCTGCAACAGGCGGCACTCGATCCCGGCACCGGCACAGCCGAATGGCTGCGCGATCATCAGCTCAGCGAGCGTCCGCGGCTGGCCGAAGGGCTGCGGGTCGAGGCGGGCTGGGAAATGGCCGTGGAAACCGTGTTGGGCGCCGACCTGAATGCGGTGCTGGTGGATGATTTCGCCGGTCTCGATCTGGCCGGATTCAGTCAGGGCGACCTGCGCCTGGTGAGTCCCGGCGCTGATGTCACGCGCATACCTGGCAGTTTGCTGGACAAAGTCGATACGCAGGTCGATCTGGCCCACTGGCTGGGCCAAGTCAAACCCGTGGAAACCCTCGACGATGCCTTGGCGCTTCGCGGCCAACTGGGCGCCGGTGAAAGCCTGATCAGCCGCGACGGCTATTGGGTCGGTAGGGACTTTCTCCGCGTGCGCCGCGCCAGCGAGGCCGAAAGCGGCGTGCTGGCGCGGGGTCAGGAATTGCAGCGCCTTGAAGCCGAGCGCGACGAACGTGAGGCGACCCTGGCCGCGCTAGATGAACAATTGCTAACTCAGCGCGAGCAGCAACGCACCCAGGAAGACAACCGCGAGCAATTGCGCCGTCGCCTGCAGGACGAAGCCCGTCAGCAGAGCGAGCTCAAGGCGCAGTTGTCCGCTGCCAAAGCCAAGGTCGAGCAACTGACCCTGCGCCGGACGCGGCTCGATGAAGAATTGGCCGAGCTCGCTGAACAGCGGGCCATGGAGCAGGAAACCCTCGGCGAATCCCGCCTGCAACTGCAGGACGCCCTCGACAGCATGGCGCTGGACACCGAACAGCGCGAGCTGCTGCTGGCCCAGCGCGACAGCCTGCGCGAGCGCCTGGACCGGGTGCGTCAGGAAGCCCGCCAGCATAAGGATCACGCCAACCAGCTGGCTGTGCGCCTGGGTTCGCTGCGCGCGCAGCATGATTCCACCCGTCAGGCCCTGGAGCGGCTGGAGATGCAGTCCGAGCGCCTGACCGAGAAGCGCGAGCAACTGAGCCTGAATCTGGAGGAGGGCGCCGCGCCGCTGGAAGAATTGCGCATGAAGCTCGAAGAGCTGCTGGAAAAGCGCATGGTCGTCGACGAAGAGATGCGCACCGCCAAGAACGCTCTGGAAGACGCCGACCGCGAACTGCGGGAAGCCGAGAAACGTCGCAACCAAGCCGAGCAGCAATCGGCGCTGTTGCGTGGGCAATTGGAGCAGCAGCGCCTGGAATGGCAGACCCTGACCGTAAGGCGCAAGGCGCTTCAGGAGCAACTGCACGAAGACGGCTACGACCTGGACGGCGTGTTGGCGACCCTGACCGCCGACGCCAACGAGAAGGCCGCCGAAGAAGAGCTCGAACGCATCGCCGCACGGATTCAGCGTCTGGGCGCGATCAACCTTGCCGCCATCGACGAGTATCAGCAGCAGTCCGAACGCAAACGCTATCTGGACGCCCAGGACGCCGATCTGGTCGAAGCGCTGGACACGCTGGAAAGCGTGATTCGCAAAATCGACAAGGAAACCCGCAACCGTTTCAAAGAGACCTTTGATCAGATAAACAGCGGAATTCAGGCACTTTTTCCAAAAGTTTTCGGTGGCGGCAGCGCTTACTTGGAACTGACGGGCGAAGATTTACTCGATACAGGGGTGACGATCATGGCGCGTCCTCCCGGCAAGAAAAACAGCACGATCCATTTGCTGTCCGGGGGTGAGAAAGCCCTGACCGCGCTGGCGCTGGTTTTTGCCATCTTCAAACTCAACCCGGCGCCGTTCTGCATGCTGGACGAAGTCGATGCGCCGCTGGACGATGCCAACGTGGGGCGCTACGCCCGGTTGGTCAAAGAGATGTCGCAGACGGTGCAGTTCATCTACATCACCCACAACAAGATCGCCATGGAAATGGCTGACCAGTTGATGGGCGTCACCATGCACGAACCGGGTTGTTCAAGGCTGGTGGCGGTGGACGTAGAGGAGGCGATGGCGCTGGTGGAGTCATAGCAGGATGCGCAGTTGATCGCGTGGCGATCATGCAGATTTGCAGGGAAAAGTGGCGCACGGACGTCCAGTACAGGAACCACCGCCGCAGCGTGACAGATGCTTGTGACCTGCCAGATGTAACAGACGGTGTAAAGTTGCCTTTGGTCGTGCTAGCTTAATGTCCACTTTTCCATTTCGCGTGGGTAAAAGGCCATTCAGAACATAGAGTTGGCTCCACGTTTTAAAGGGGTTTGCGCCCTTAATTTTCAGAATTTCATTAGAGGCACGGGACTACATGGAAATCGGTCTGCGAGAGTGGCTGATCGTCATCGGCATTATTGTCATTGCCGGTATTCTGTTTGACGGCTGGCGCCGTATGCGCGGCGGCAAGGGCAAATTGAAATTCAGGCTGGACCGCAACTTATCCAACCTGCCGGACGACGACGAACCAACGTCCGCCGAAGTGCTGGGCCCTGCGCGCGTCCTCGACACCCATAAAGAACCGAAACTCGACGAGCATGACCTGCCGACGATGAGTGCAGCGCCCCGGGAGCGCGCCGAACGTGAACCGCGACGGGGCAAGCGCAAGGACGAGCCGCATCAGGGCGACCTTAACCTGAGCGCCGGTCCTGACCTGTTCAGTGCCCGCGACGACGACTTCCCGGACGACAAGCCGAACCAGCGCATCACCGAAGACAAGGACCTGCCACCGGTGGAAGAAGTACTGGTGATCAGCGTGATCTCCCGGGACGAAAGCGGCTTCAAAGGTCCGGCGCTGTTGCAGAACATTCTGGAAAGCGGCCTGCGCTTTGGCGAAATGGACATTTTCCACCGTCACGAAAGCATGGCCGGCAACGGCGAGGTGCTGTTCTCGATGGCCAATGCGGTCAAGCCGGGCGTGTTCGATCTGGACGATATCGACCATTTCAGCACCCGCGCCGTCAGCTTCTTCCTGGGTCTGCCAGGGCCGCGTCATCCGAAGCAGGCCTTCGATGTCATGGTCGCCGCCGCTCGCAAGCTGGCCCACGAGCTCAACGGTGAATTGAAAGATGACCAGCGCAGCGTCATGACCGCGCAAACCATCGAGCATTACCGTCAGCGCATCGTCGAGTTCGAACGCCGCGCCCTGACCCAGCGCCGTTGATTGGCGTTCCCACAGATTCAAGCATCACCAATTGAGCAGCTTCGGCTGCTCTTTTGCATTTCGAGATTATTTTTATGAAAGCCGCCGAAACCCGCATCCTTGAACTGCGCGCTGAGCTGGATCAGCACAATTACCGCTATCACGTGCTCGACGAGCCAAGCATCCCGGACGTCGAGTACGACCGGCTGTTCCACGAGCTGAAGGCGCTGGAGGCGGAGAACCCGCATCTGGTGACCCCTGACTCGCCGACCCAGCGGGTGGGCAGTGCGGCACTGTCGGCGTTCACCCAGGTGCGCCACGAAATCCCCATGCTGAGCCTCGGCAACGCCTTCGAAGAAACCGACATGCTCGAGTTCGATCGTCGGGTCAACGAAGGGCTGGACCTGCCGGCTGCTTCGAAGAAGGTGGAATACAGCTGCGAGCCGAAACTCGACGGCCTGGCGGTCAGCCTGCTGTACCAGAACGGCGCGCTGGTGCGTGGTGCCACCCGCGGCGACGGCACCACCGGCGAAGACATCAGCGTCAACGTGCGCACCGTGCGCAATATCCCGCTGAAGCTGCACGGCAAGGGCTGGCCGGACACCCTCGAAGTGCGCGGCGAAGTCTTCATGTCCAAGGCCGGCTTCGAGCGTCTGAACGCCAGTCAGCTTGAAGTGGGTGGTAAGACCTTCGCCAACCCGCGCAACGCGGCGGCCGGCAGCCTGCGCCAGCTGGATTCGAAAATCACCGCCAACCGCCCGCTGGAATTTTGCTGCTACGGCATCGGCCAGGTGTCCCACGACATCGCCGACACCCACACCGGCAACCTCCAGCAGCTGAAAGAGTGGGGCATGCCGATCAGCCGCGAGATGAAAATCGCCCACGGCATCGAAGACTGCCTGACGTACTACCACGACATCGGCGAGAAACGTCTCACGCTCCCGTACGAAATCGACGGCGTGGTGTTCAAGGTGAACAGCATTGCCGCCCAGCGCGAGCTGGGTTTCCGCGCCCGTGAACCACGCTGGGCCATCGCCCACAAATTCCCGGCCATGGAAGAACTCACCGAGCTGCTGGACGTGGAATTCCAGGTCGGCCGCACCGGCGCCGTCACGCCGGTGGCGCGTTTGAAGCCGGTGAAAGTCGCCGGTGTGACGGTCGCCAACGCGACGCTGCACAACATGGACGAAGTGGCGCGTCTGGGCCTGATGATCGGCGACACAGTGATCATTCGCCGGGCCGGGGACGTGATTCCCCAGGTGGTGCAGGTGGTCCAGGAGCGCCGCCCGACAGACGCGCGCGCCGTCGAGATCCCGCAGACCTGCCCTGTGTGTGGCTCCCAGGTCGAGCGCACGCAATTGATCAAGCGCAGCAAGGGCAAGGAAACCATCAGCGAAGGCGCGGTGTATCGCTGCGTCGGCCGTCTGGCCTGCGGCGCGCAGCTCAAGCAGGCGATCATCCATTACGTGTCCCGTCGGGCGATGGACATCGAAGGCCTGGGCGACAAGACCATCGAGCAGCTGGTGGACGAGAAGCTCATCGGTTCGCCCGCCGATCTGTACAAGCTGAAGTACGAGCAGATCATCGATCTGGAGGGTTTTGCCGAAATCTCCAGCAAGAAGCTGCTCAAGGCCATCGATGACAGCAAGCAGCCGACGCTGGCGCGCTTCATCTATGCGCTGGGCATTCCAGACGTGGGTGAGGAGACGGCCAAGGTATTGGCACGCTCGCTGGGTTCGCTGGATCGGGTGATTGTGGCGCTGCCGGAGGTGCTGACGTACCTGCCGGACGTGGGTCTGGAAGTCGCCCATGAGATTCACAGTTTCTTCGAGGACGAGCACAACCAGAACGTGATCGGGGCCTTGCTCGGCGAATGCCAGATGGAGCTTCAGGACACGGGCGACTTGGGCGCTGAGTTCGCAGCCAGTGCGACCTTGGGCGGGATGCTGGACAAGCTGAATATTCCGTCGGTAGGGCCGGGTGCGGCGCAGAAACTGGCGGACAAGTTCGGCACCCTTGAGGCGGTCGTCAAGGCGGACTGGCTGGATATGCGGCAGACACTGCCGGAGAAGCAGGCGCAGGCGGTGCGGGCGTTTTTCGATGTCGCGGAGCATGCGCAGCGGGCTTTGGCGATCGAGCAGCAGCTGAAGGATTTCGGCATGCACTGGCAGAGCGAGAAAAAGGTGGTGGAGGGTTTGCCGCTGGCCGGGCAGACGTGGGTCTTGACCGGTTCGCTGGAGTTGATGAGCCGGGATGTGGCGAAGGAGAAGCTGGAGGGGCTGGGGGCGAAGGTGTCCGGTTCGGTTTCGGCGAAGACCCACACGGTGGTGGCCGGGCCGGGGGCGGGCTCGAAGTTGACCAAGGCCAATGAGTTGGGGCTGAAGGTGCTCGACGAAGAGGCGTTTGTGGGGTTTCTGAAGCAACAAGGCGTTGAGGTCGGCTAGATCAATATCGAGATCAAGGTCCTTAAGATCAAGAGCGTCTGCCTGGGGGCAGACTGTTTCGCCTTCGGCGAGTTACTTGATAAAGCCCCAAGTAACCAAGGGTGCTTGCTCCTGGTTGGGCTCCTCCTGCGTCGGAGTACCCTCCCTCCGGTCTCGCTCCGTGGGCCCGCGCCGAACGGACATCCATGTCCTGACGGCGCTCTCGCCGCATCCCTGCGGCTCGGCCCACTGCGCGAGACCTGCGTTCAGCCTGCACCCAAGTCGCGTTCTGCAGTGTTTGGGCTTTTTGTGTACGAAGATCAAAAGCGCTTTCAAAGCAGATCAAGGGCTTCCCGGCTAAAGCCGGTCCTACGGTCGAGGTCTGCCGCGACTCTCGCAGAATGCACGCGCTGCCTTTAGTGGGACCGGCTTCAGCCGGGAAGAGGCCGGTTGAGTCACCATCAATTTCGCAGTTCGGCAACTGATCGTTCCCACGCTCCGCGTGGGCATGCATCCCAAGACGCTCCGCGTCATGCAGGGACGCGGAGCGTCCGAGGCGGCGTTACCACGCGGAGCGTGGGAACGATCAACGATCAGCAGAAACAACGCGCACCCCGTAGGACCGGCTTCAGCCGGGAAGCCTTTGATCTGCACTTGATCTTGATCTTGATCTTGATCTTGATATTCATACACAGCCAGCCCAGACACCGCCAATCGCGACTTGGGTGCAGGCCAAACGCAGACGACGCGCAGTGGGCCGAGCGGCATGGATGCCGCGAGAGCGCCGTCAGGACATGGATGTCCGTTCGGCGCGGGCCCACGGAGCGTCGTCGGAGTGAGGGAACCCTGAGGAACGAAGGGCCAAACCAGGAGCAGGCACCCTTGGTTACTTGGGGTGCTTTTCCAAGTAACTCGCCGAAGGCGAAACAGTCCCGCCGTTAGGCAGGACAAGAGTAAGCACAGATCCCACGGAACCCCCGCCACCCTTGACGATCTAGTGCTTGCAGCCCCATCAGGATATCGCCATGTTCCAGTTCTTCGAGCAACTCAGCACACGGATCGCGGCGCCGTTCGCCGGTGAAAGCAAACGCAACAGCAAAGTCTGGCAATGCCATTGCGGACAGTCGGTGTTTTTCCGCAACAGCCAGTGCCTGGCCTGCTCCGCAGCGTTGGGGTATCTCCCCGAGCAGAGCAAGATTGCCGCGCTGGAACCGGGCCCCGAGGCGCAGACCTGGCGTCTCACCGACGAGCCCCAGGCCGGGCTCTACCGCCGCTGCGCCAACCTCGACACGGCAGCCGCCTGCAATTGGGTGTTTCCGGCGCTGAACGCCGGCGACTTCTGCATCGCTTGCAGCCTCAACAAGACCATCCCCGACCTGTCCGTGCCGGAAAACCCTGAGCGCTGGGGCAAGATCGAGACCGCCAAGCGCCGGCTGGTTGCACAGTTGATCACCCTCGGCCTTCACGTCGTCCCCAAAAGCGTCGACGAAGAACGCGGTCTGGCCTTCGAATTCCTCGGCGTCGACCTGGAAGGCAACCTGCCCACCACCGGCCACGCCAGTGGCTTGATCACCCTCAACGTCGAAGAAGCCGACGACGCCATTCGTGAGAAGGTTCGCGTGCAGATGCACGAACCCTACCGCACGCTACTCGGGCATTTCCGTCACGAAGTGGGGCATTACTACTGGGACCGCCTGATCGCCGACACCTACTGGCAGGACGGTTTCCGCAACCTGTTCGGCGATGACCGCGCCAGCTACGCCGACGCCCTTGACCATCACTACCAGCATGGCGCGCCGGCCGACTGGCAGCAGAGCTTTGTCAGCGCCTACGCGACCATGCACCCGTGGGAAGACTGGGCCGAAACCTGGGCGCATTACCTGCACATGATGGACGCGGTCGACACCGCGCTGAGCCTGGGCATGAGTGCCCGTGACATGGACCTCGACTACCAGCCGTTCCCGCTGGAAACCCTGTACGACCCTCAGCATCCGGGCGGTCCGGCGTTTCTCTCGTTCGTCAATGCGTGGATCGAGCTGGCGGGCATGCTCAACGAATTGTCCCGCGCCATGGGTCAGGCGGATTTCTATCCGTTCGTTTTGCCTCCGGCGGTCATCACCAAGCTGCATTTCATCCATCTGGTCATACAGGGTGCTGGCGGTAAGGCTGATGAGGTGCTGCAGGTGCAGTGATTCACTCAGGTGAGTGAGGGCTAAAAAGCACGGGTACGAAGCGGTGAAAGGACTTCGCCGCTTGTCCGCGATGCCTGCAACGGGGAAAAAGGGGTGCTATTTTCCCTGTACATATCGTTTTGACACTACTGGCAAGGCGATTGGCAAAGCGGTCTTAAAGGGACTTCAGTTATGGCCACTGGTGCTCCATTTCCCCAAAACGAGCGTTCCCGGATTTCGCGCATCACCCACATGGGTTTAATCGATGCGACGGCGGACGACGTGCTCGACCACATCATTTTGATGGTGACCCACTATTTCGAGGTCCCCATTGCCCTTGTTTCCATCGTCAGCGAGCACCGCCAATGGTTCCGCGCACGGGCAGGCCTTGACGAGCGCGAGACGCCCCGCGAAATCGCCTTCTGCGCATACACCATCCTCAGCCCCGAAATCTTCCAGGTCCCTGACGCGATGCTCGATCCGCGCTTCAGCGACAATCCGCTGGTGACTGGCGAGCCTCACATCCGCTTCTACGCCGGCGTGCCGCTGGTGACCGCCGACGGCCTGGCCCTGGGCACGCTGTGCATCATCGACCGCACGCCTCGGCCGCCACTCGACCCGCGCGACGTGGCGATGCTGGAGATGTATGGCCAGTTGGTCATGAAGCGGCTCAACAACCTGCGCCATGCCAGCTACGTCGATCAGCCCACCGGTCTGTTCAACCGTCTGCGCCTGCAAGAAGACCTCGCTGCCCTGGCGGATCGGCGCAAATATGCGCTGGTTGCGCTGGACATGGTCGCGCCAGCGTTTCTCGACAGCATCGTCAAAGCGCTGGGCTACAGCTTCGCCCAGGAACTGGTGCGCTGCATGATCGAAAACTGCCGCAGCCAGCTACCTGCCGACACCGCGTTGTACAAGGTCAGCCCCACGCGCATCGCGCTGATCACCCGCAACGCCCGGCCGGAGCAGGCCGAGCTGCTGTTTCGGCAGTTGCTCGAGCATTTTCGGCGGCCGCTGATCTGTCGCAACATCCCCATTCAAATGGACGTCGGCATCGGCGTGCTGCCGTTGGGCCTGGACCGCTGTGATGAGCACGACTGGATTCGCCTGGTGGTCAGCGCGGCGGACGAAGCCCGCGGCAAGTCGACGGGTTGGCGCTGGTACGAGCCGCACCTGGACTTCGCCCAGCAACGGGCCTTTCTGCTGCTGGCGGCGCTGGCCGAAGCCGTGCGCAGCCCGGACCAACTGTCGCTGGTGTATCAGCCAAGGCTTGAAGTGGCCACCGGCCGTATCGTGACCGTCGAAGCGCTGTTGCGCTGGCAGCACCCGGTGCTGGGCCCGATCAGCCCGGCGGAATTCATCCCGTTGGCGGAAAAGACCGCCCTGATTCGCTCGCTCAGCCTTTGGGTGTTGAGAAAGGCCGTTGCCCAGGCGGCGCTCTGGCAGGCGCAGGGCTATGCCTTCAAAGTGGCGATGAACGTGTCGGCAATCGATCTGGCCAACGCGTCATTCAGCGATGCGCTGTTCGAGCAATTGACGGTCAGCGGTCTCGACCCGAGTGGCTTCGAGCTCGAATTCACCGAAAGCGCCCTGTGCGACAACCCCGAAGTCACCCGGCTGCAGCTGGAGCGCTTGCGCGCATTGAACATCGACATCGCCATCGATGACTTCGGCACCGGCTACAGCAACTGGACCTACCTGCGGCAATTGCCCGCCACCACGGTCAAGCTGGACAAATCGCTGGTGGAAAACATCGACAGCAATGACAAGGATCGCGGCCTGGTGGAAGCCATCGTTGATCTGGCGATGCGCCTGGGCTATCGCGTCGTTGCAGAAGGCGCCGAAACCGAAGGCGTCTACGAAATCCTCTGCGAGCTGGGTTGCCACGAAGTGCAGGGCTTCCTGGTCGCGCGGCCCATGACCGTCACCGCGCTCGAGCACTGGATGAACGTCGAGTGCTGCAGCAAAGTCTGGCAGTTGCGGTCACTGGCCCATTGAGTGATTACAGTGCGAGCAGCATCAGCCGCTCGACACTGACGTGGTCCGGATCGCGCTCGGGCAACGCCTGCCAACCCAGCGCTAGGTACAACTGGCGCGCCGGGTGATTGCCGGCCTCCACCGCCAGCATCAACTGTGCAGTGTCTGGCCATAAATCACGCGCCAACGCCGGCAGCGCGCGCAGGCATTGCTTGCCAAGACCACGGCCTTGAAAGCGTTTATCGACCATCAACGCGTGCAGCGTGGTGGTCACCTTCTCTCGCTCACGTGCCCACTCCGGCAACAGCGACCTGCGCTTGAGCACGAAAAAGCCCCGGGGGATATCGTCCACCAGCAGCACGAAGCCCTGCCGGTCGGCGACGGGACGTGCGGTCAGCGTGTGCAGACCGCCATGAATGTCGCCGACGTGGCGGATCTGCTCGGGGAGCAACTCGATCTCCAGCAACTGGCGCTGTTGGGTGGGGGAGAGGGATTCATGGCGGGTGAGCGCGAAATGCATCGGTGGTTCCTGTGTCTTGCGCCCTGGCGGGGCCGGGCAGGGGCCAGCCACTTGCGTGTGGGAGGTGAAAAGGCAGGCGCCATTGTGCCGCATTCGGCGCCTCAGCCGCTGCATCGGGCAGGCGGCGAGGGGCTCACGGCGCTCAAAATCTTAATCTGAAACAAGAGGTTGTAACTTCTAGCGAGACCGGTACAATGGCGCGGCTCGCCACTGGCGAGCGTCGTTATGGTGACCCCATCGGTCCCCCCGCAACGATTACCCGTGAACCTGGTCAGAGCCGGAAGGCAGCAGCCACAGCGGGAACATTGTGTGCCGGGGTGTGGCTGGTGGGGTTGCCTCCATAACGAATCCCTACCTAGTGTCCCCGTTTACCTCCCTGCTTATGACATCCAACTGCATCGCGCGTTATGCGACCGTCCGCGGTATTGGTTATTGCGCCCTCTCATATTTCTATTTTTCTTTCATCTTGTTTTGGGTGAGCGCAAAACGGCTTAAGTCCGACTTGCTCAAAGGCTGCTAGATTTTCTATCTAAATGAATTGAAGTGATGCGGGCTTAAGCGTTTTAGCTTGTTTTGCATTGTGCTTTAGCCCTTACTCGATCGTGCTCCATAGGATTGCGGTAGCGTACGTGCAAGACCTTTCTGGTTCTGAGAATTTCGCCCTCATTTCGAATTGCCGGTATGGAAAGTTGCTACTACTCTGATTGTCCCGGGCAAGGAGCGAAATATGGAATTTCTAGCGAGAGTCAACGCGTTATCGGCCAAAATCCAGCAGCAATCTGCAGCGATTCAGACTGAGGAAGCCACGAAGACTGCCTTCGTGATGCCTTTCATTAATTCGGTGCTTGGATACGATGTATTTGATCCGCTTGAAGTGGTTCCAGAGTACATCTGCGACGTTGGTACGAAGAAGGGAGAGAAAATCGATTACGCCATTATGAAAAACGGTGAGGTTCAAATCCTGATCGAATGCAAAAAAATCGGTGAACCCCTTCATATCAATCATGCCAGTCAGCTGTTCCGCTATTTTCACGTCACCAGTGCGCGAATTTCCATACTCACCAATGGGCGGGTCTATCGGTTTTATACCGACCTCGATGCGCCGAATAAAATGGACGACAAGCCTTTTCTTGAGCTGGATCTGCTTGATCTGGACGAACACGCGTTGCCAGAGTTGGAGAAGCTCACCAAGTCCGCTTTCGACGTCGACTCCATTATCAGCGCGGCAGGGGAGTTGAAGTACGTCGGCCAGATAAAAAGGGAGATAGCCGCCCAGTTCACCAAACCTGACGACGAGTTTGTGAAGTTCTTCGCTGCCCGCGTTTATGAAGGGATCATCACGCAAAAAGTTCGTGAACAATTCGCAGTGTTGACTCGCAAGGCTGCCGCACAGTTCTTGGGTGATCAAGTCAATGACCGGCTTAAGTCCGCCATCAGTGGTCCGATCCAGCCGACTTTTGCTATGGCGCCAGTAGATAGCAATCCACCAAGCGAATCGGTGGAAGAGACTGATGACGATCGTGTGCAAACCACGCTTGAAGAGCTGGAAGGCTTCCATGTCGTGAAAGCAATCGTCAGGTCGGTGGTTGACGCGAAACGTATTGTGCATCGTGATACACAAAGCTACTTCGGCATCCTGCTCGACGACAACAATCGGAAACCCATATGTCGGCTGCATTTCAACCGGAGCCAAAAGTACATAGGTATTTTTGATCGTGAGAAAAATGAAACCCGACATGCAATAGCTTCGGTCGACGATATATATAGCTTCTCCGACCAGTTGAAGAGTGTCATTTCACACTACAGCTGATTTTGTACGCTCAGTACATGCTGCCTCCGCTGGCAATCGCATAGGTGCGTTGCCAGTGCAGACGGTCGGAGGAGGAGGAGGAGGAGGAGGAGGAGGAGGAGGAGGAGGAGGCGCCAGGGCAGAGGTGACTTTATATTCCGCTTTTAAGCTCAGCATTAAGCGCCTATTAAGCAAGCGTCGACATGCGCCCGATACGGGTTCAGTTGCCTGTCATGTGGATCTGGCTTCTAACTCTGTGCATGGACGAAAACAGCTAGGCTGCCATGGCGCACTCCATCGGCCGTGAAAACTTTGAAGGCTGCGTCGACCATCCCATCATTAACCAACGCTGAACCATAGTGTTAGGCCACATGCGGTTCATCGCCGTATGCGCCGCCTAGAATGGAGTCCATCGCGAAGAAACCCACAGGCCCATCACGCTGACTGGCCGGGCATCCTCCGCACGCCACCCCTCCGCTCAGGAATAACAATAATGACAACCGACACCCCATCACCCCTGCGTCCAACACCCCCCATCCAACTCGTACTTTTCGACCTGCTCACCGCCTTGCTGGACTCCTGGACCCTGTGGAATTCAGTCGCCGGCTACGAGGAGCTGGGCCGGACCTGGCGCATGGCCTATCTGAAGGCGACCTACGGCTGCGGCCGCTATCGCCCCTATGACACGCTGGTCGAGGAGGCGGCGATGGAAGTCGGCCTGGGCAAGCATGCCGCCGCAGAACTCGATCGGCGCTTCGGAGAGTTGCAGCCCTGGCCGGAAGCCCAGTCGGTCCTCAAATCCCTGAAGCCTCATTACAAGCTGGGTATCGTCACCAACTGTTCGGAGCGCCTGGGCCGGATCGCGGCGGAGGTGCTGGGTATCCCGTTCGACGTGGTCATTACCTCGGAGAAAGCCGGCTTTTATAAGCCCGACCCCGCGCCTTATCGTCTGGCGCTGGACACCGTGGGTGTGGATGCCAGCCATGCCGTGTTCGTCGCGGGTTCGGCGTACGATCTGTTCGGCACGGCCAAGGTGGGACTGCCGACGATTTGGCATAACCGTCTTGGCCTGTCTGCGCCCGAAGGTGCGCCGGCGCCTCTGATCATGCGGCCGACGCTGGAAACCCTGGCTGCGGATCTGGCAGAGATGCCGTCAGCGAGGTAAGCCAGTCGCCCCGGCAGCTTCAAATAAATCTGCCCTCCATTTGGACCAATACGATAGTCTTCGCACCATTGTTGATACGGACACCTGACTGGAACGCGATTGATGGCCCCTGATGACTATCTGGTAATGAGCAGCGCGGAGTGGGCGGGGCTGCGCGCCAGTACGCCATTGACGTTGTCCGAAGAGGACCTCGCCGCATTGCGGGGCGTGAACGAGGACATCTCGCTGGAGGATGTCGCCAACATCTACCTGCCGTTGTCGCGCCTGATCAACCTGCACGTCAGCGCCGCGCGCAATCTCGACAGCATCAAGGACACCTTTCTCGGACGCCCTGCCAAGCGCCAGACCTATGTGGTCGCGGTGGCAGGCAGCGTCGCGGTCGGCAAGAGCACCTTCGCCCGGGTGTTACAGGCGCTGATGGCGCGCTGGCCGGATCATCCCCGGGTCGATCTGATCACCACCGACGGCTTTTTGCACCCCAATGCCCGGCTTGTCGCCGACGGCATCATGCACCGCAAGGGCTTTCCGGAAAGCTACGATCGCAAGCGCATGGTCAAGTTTCTCTCTGACCTGAAGGCCGGCACGCCGGAAATCACCGCCCCGGTCTATTCCCACATCAGCTATGACATCGTCCCGGACCAGTTCTTCAAGGTCAGCCAGCCCGACATCCTGATTTTCGAAGGGTTGAACGTGTTGCAGACCGCGGGCAATGACGGGCAGAAACCCGGCAGCATCGTCTCGGACTTCTTTGACTTTTCAATCTATCTGGACGCCGAAGAGGGTGACATCGAGCGCTGGTACGTCGAGCGCTTTCTGATGCTGCAACGCACCGCGTTTCGCGCGCGAGGCGCCTACTTCCGCGAACTGGCCGATCTGCCGCCGGAGAAATCCCCGGACGCGGCGCGCAAGATCTGGCACGACATCAACCGGCCCAATCTGCTGGAAAACATCCTGCCGACCCGTGAGCGCGCCAGCCTTGTGGTGCGTAAGGCGTCGGACCATTCGGTGAAGGAATTGTGGCTACGCTGATGGTTAAATCAATCGCGGGCGTGTCGGCGTTATTCGCGCTCTGCGTGAGCGCTGGCGCTCTGGCGGACGGCAACAAGTTGCTGCTCGAATGCCAGGACGGGATCAACAGCATGAGCGGCGGCGTGGCGCAGAACGGCGTGGGCGTCGGGCATTGTGTCGGGGTGCTGCAGGCGACGATGGACACTCTGGATCTGTTCCACGAGGCGGGCGGATTGCCCCGGCTGGTGTGCGTGCCGGAAGGTGGCATTCCGATGATCCAGTCCATGCGCATTATCGTGCAGTCCTTGCAGGCCCATCCCGAGAGCTTGCATCTGAATGAATCAGTGTTGGTGGTCGCGGCGTTGAAAAACGCGTTTCCCTGTCAGTAATGCGCCGGTTTTACGCTAGCCTGTGGATTGATCCGGCACTGATTATCCGGGTCGACCCCTGCCGCCGCGCCGGCGACGGACCTCAGCAAGGATGCCGATGATGCGTGCCAATGCACTGATTGTGCTGTTACTCACGGGGCTCGTGGCGGCCACCTACGGTTTCGGGATCTACCTCTTCGCCCAACTGGTGCCGGACATGCGCGCCAGCCTGGGTTTCGATATCGCTTACGTCGGCACCATCACCGCGGCGGGGCAGGCGGGGTTTCTCGCCAGCGCGCTGTTGGCGGCCTGGCTGACGCCTCGTGTTGGCGGCGGCTGGATGATCTTCGGATCGGGCGCCGTGTGCGCCCTGGCCTTGCTGCTCATGCCCCTGGCGCAGAACGTGGTGCTGATCGGTGTGCTGTTGACGGTGCTGGCCGGCACGGCGGCGACGGTGTTCGTGCCGATGGTCGAAGTGATCGCGCGCGCCGTGCCCTATCAATACCGCGGCATGGCCATGGGGCTGGTGTCGAGCGGCACCAGTTATGGGGTGTTCATCAACAGCCTGCTGGTGCCTTTTTATGCGCCACAAGGCGAGTGGCGCACGGTGTGGTGGATCGTCGGGATCATCACCATTGTGCTGGTCGTTTGCGTCCTTGTGGTGTTCAAGCGCGCGCGGTTGTTTGTTCGGGAAGACGAGGACGGCAGTGATGGCGCACCACGCAAAGGCGTACTGCGTGAGGCGCTGCAGGGTTGGGTGTACAAAGTCTGGTCGATGAATTTTCTGATTGGTTTCTCGACCTTTCCGTTTCAGAACTACCTGTCGTCCTACTTGCGCACGGAGCTGCATTTCGGCGTCGAATACACCGCGCAGATCTGGGCCAGCATCGGTTTCGTCGGCATGTTCAGCGGCCTGGCGCTCGGCGCGTTGTCGGACCGCATCGGTCTGCGTGGGGCGATGCTGATGGTGTACGTCTGCGTGGCAACGGCAGCGGTGATTCTGGTCATCGCGCCGACCGGCTACTGGCCGATGGTGGCAGGGGTCGTGTTTGCCGTGGCGTTCTACCCGATCTTCGGATTGATACCGGCGTACGTGTCGAAGATGGCGTCCCGTGCTGCGCTGGCCGTGACCATCTTCGGCATCGCCAACATCATGCAAGGCATCGGCGGCATGCTCGGTAATTACTGCGCCGGGATGCTGGCGAGCATGAGTGGTTCGTTCGTCGCCGTGTACAGCGTGATCGCGGGGGTCGCGGTGGTGCTGGCGGTGTTGACCGCCTGCTTGCCGAACGAGCGCGGCGGTCGGCAGGCGGCTTGATTACCCATAAGATCAGACCACCTGCCCGCGATGGTTGCGCGCCTGTCTACGCCGGAAATTGCAGCGCATTGCTCAGATCACCCATCGGCGTCTGCCCGCGCGCGGCCATGGCGTTGTCGCGCTCGGTCAGTCCGTCCAGTTTCTCCAGACCATGCACCCGTGTAATCAGACGCAGGATCGAGGCAGTGTCGTACACCGTGTGGTCGACCGTGCCTTTGCGCGCGAAGGGTGAGATGACGATCGCCGGCACCCGCGTGCCCGGTCCCCAGCGGTCGCCCTTGGGCGGCGCGACGTGGTCCCACCAGCCGCCGTTTTCATCGACCGTGACGACAATCACCATGTTCTTCCACTGCGGGCTGTTGCGCAGCACCTTGATCGTACGGTCGATGTGTCGGTCGCCGGCCGCCACGTCGGCGTAACCGGCGTGCATGTTGAGGTTGCCCTGGGGTTTGTAGAAGGTCACTGCGGGCAGCTTGCCCGCCTCGGCGTCGGCCAGGAATTTATTGCTGGAGGACTCGTCGCCCAGGCCGCCGTCGCGCAGGCGCTTCTTGCGCTCTGCCGGATTGTCGGGGCCCTGCTGCTTGAAGTAGTTGAACGGCTGGTGGTGGTACTGGAAGTTCGGGATTTTCGGGATGCCGGTCGAGTCTTTGTATTCATCCAGCGTCACCTGCCAGGCGCCGGCGTACCAGGCCCAGTCGACGTTCTTTTTCGAGAGCTTGTCGCCGATGTGTTCATGGGTTTGCGGCACCAGGACGTTGGCCAGCCCCGGCTGCGAATAGTCCGGTTTCTCCTTGTCACGCAGCCAGGTCGGCCAGTAGGGCGGGGCCATAGTGTTGACGCCGTAACCGTCCGGCGTCAGCGCGCTCGGGCCGAATTGTGGCGGGCCGGTCATGGCGCTGGCCGGTGATTTCTCCAGCGGCTTGAGCCTGTAGTCCAGCGGATCGCTGCTTTCCAGCACGGCGATTTGCGACTTGGCCGGAGAGTTCGCCGCGTCCGGGTAGAAGGGCGCTCGGGCCGAGATCAGGTATTGGTGGTTGAGGAACGATCCGCCGAAAGCGCCCTGGAAGAAGTTGTCGCAGAGCACGAATTCTTTGGCGACGTCCCACAGGCGCAGGGAATATTGGGTCTGGGCGTAATAGCCCATGGTCAGGCCGCCGGAATCCGCCCAAGCGACGAAGGCGTCGTTCTTGCCGCCATTGATCTGCATCTGGTTCTGGTAAAACACGTGCCACAAGTCCCGGGTGACGACGCTGAGTGGCAGGTCCTCGCCGCTCGGGCCTTTGAGGGGGAAGGGCGCGTTGGGCAGGTTTTCCTGGTACTGCATGCCCGTGGCGTAGGTCACGCCGTCGACGCTTTGCGGGCCGATCTGGCAGACACCGCCCCAGCACTGCGGCAGGGTGTCGAGGACTTTGCCGTCGCGGTCGCGCTGACGGTAGTGGTCGGCTTTCACGGCGGAAAGCGGGTGCTCGACGCCGGGGAAGTTGGCGAACAGGTTATTGAAGCTGCGGTTCTCGCCGTAGATGACCACGATGGTCTTGACGTTGTCCTGCAGCGCTTTGTCCAGCGCCGGGCCGGTCAGCAGGGCGTCCGTTGCAGGCTTGCCTTCAACGCCTGATTCGGCAGCGCCCACCACGCCACTCAGGGTCGCGCTTGCGCCCAGCACCGCAACGCCACCGAGGAAGCGTCGGCGGCTATCATCCACCTGTGGCCGGGGGACTGAAGCCTGTGCTGGATCTTCCGGTTTCTTGCTCATGGCGGGCGCTCGCAGGTCGAGTTGTTACAACATGTGTCGCCGGAGCCTAGCGAGGGAATATGACGGGATTGCTACAGCGGTGGGTGACATCAAAGTTGTGGTGTGCCCCATGACGCCTTCCCGGCTAAAGCCGGTCCTACAATGCACGCGATCTACTTAGTGGGACCGGCTTTAGCCGGGAAGAGGCCAGTGTGTACGCCATCAGTCTTGCGGTGTGACGCATGACGCCTTCCCGGCTAAAGCCGGTCCTACACGGACGAGGCCAGTGGGAACGCCATCAGTCTTGCGGTGTGTCACATGACGCTTTCCCGGCTAAAGCCAGTCCTACAATCGGCGCCAGCCCCACAATCGAAAGTCGCCGCCAGTCACACGATCGGAAAACGTCGCAGGCTCAATAGGGATCGGCCGGATTCCCCGAATGCACCTGATACCGCTCGACAATCCGCTCGATCTCCCCGGACATCTTCATCCTAAGCAGCGTGCGCATGATGCGTTGCGCCGGCACGCTCGGGTCGTTGCGGGCGATGCAGCCCACCGGCTGCTCATCGATGACCCACACGGCCCTGAGTTTCTCGTCGGCTTTCTGATCGCGGTTGTACCAATCCAGCGACCACTGGGTGTCCACGGCGTATCGGTAGCGGTGGGCCGAGAGCTTTTGCAGAACCTGCTCCTGCAACCTCGCGTCTTCGCGGATCAGATCGCGGGTGGCGAACAGCGGGTCCAGCACCGGGTAGGCGTAGCCCAGCACCGTACCGATGTGATCGCCGAGAATCGCGCTCAGCTCGAAGGTGGCGGTGTCGTAGGCGCTGCCCACCAGCACGTTGCGCTGGGTCAGCAGCGGCAGGCTCCAGGTGAAGTCCCCCGACATGTCCGGCAACCAGGACTGGGCGGCGTAACACCGCACGTCAACGTCACCGCGCTCGGTGGCCGCCTGCACACGCAGCCGCGGGTACACGCGGTACTGGGCGGTCTGGCCGATCTGGCGGGCCAGACTTTCCATGATGTCGAACAGAATCCCGGCCTCTGGCCCGTCGGGGCCCACCTGCATCAGCGGCATCGACCAACTGTCGGCCACGGCAAAGCGCAACGGCGGACCGTCTGCGAGCGCCGACGCGCTCCATAACCCCAAGGCACTCGAAAGTCCCAAGCCACTCACCCACACTCGCATCCGGATCCCTCGAAGTAACAGTGCGACGTTTCAAGCCTGCTGTGTCTTCGGAATCCAGGTGTGGGACCTTGTGAGGGAACCGTCTCGCGGAGCCGTCTTGCGGAGCCAGGCCAGCCATAATAAAGCGATAAGCGTCGGACACCAGATGCAATTTTGCCCCTGCTCCGCTAGCATTGGCGGTCTTCCGCAACCCAGTCGCGACGGTTTTCAATGAGTTATCAGGTTCTTGCACGTAAATGGCGTCCGCGCTCGTTCCGCGAAATGGTCGGCCAGACCCATGTGCTCAAGGCCTTGATCAACGCGCTGGACAGCCAGCGCCTGCACCACGCCTATTTATTCACCGGCACGCGGGGGGTCGGCAAGACCACCATCGCGCGGATCATCGCCAAGTGCCTGAACTGTGAAACCGGCATCACGTCAACGCCGTGTGGCGAATGTTCGGTGTGCCGCGAGATCGACGAGGGCCGTTTTGTCGACCTGATCGAGATCGACGCCGCCAGCCGCACCAAGGTCGAAGACACCCGCGAGCTGCTCGACAACGTGCAATACGCGCCCAGTCGCGGTCGCTTCAAGGTCTACCTGATCGACGAAGTGCACATGCTCTCCAGCCACTCGTTCAACGCGTTGCTCAAGACGCTGGAAGAGCCGCCGCCCTACGTCAAGTTCATCCTCGCCACAACGGACCCGCAGAAGCTGCCCGCCACCATTCTGTCGCGCTGCCTGCAGTTCTCCCTGAAAAACATGACGCCTGAGCGTGTGGTCGAGCATTTGACCCACGTGCTCGGCGTGGAGAACGTTCCGTTCGAAGACGATGCGCTGTGGCTGCTCGGTCGCGCGGCCGATGGCTCGATGCGTGACGCCATGAGCCTTACCGACCAGGCGATTGCTTTCGGCGAAGGCAAAGTGTTGGCGGCCGACGTGCGCGCGATGCTTGGCACGCTGGATCACGGCCAGGTGTTCGACGTGCTGACCGCGTTGATCGAGGGGGATGCCCGTTCGTTGCTTGAAGCCGTGCGGCATCTGGCCGAACAGGGGCCGGACTGGAGCGGCGTGCTCTCGGAGATTCTGAACGTATTGCACCGGGTCGCCATCGCCCAGGCGCTTCCTGAAGGGGTCGGTAACGGCCACGGCGATCGCGATCGCGTGCTGGCCCTGGCCCAGGCGTTGCCCGCCGAAGACGTGCAGTTCTACTATCAGATGGGCCTGATCGGTCGCCGCGATCTGCCGCTGGCGCCGGATCCCCGGGGCGGTTTCGAGATGGTGCTGCTGCGCATGCTGGCGTTCCGGCCCGCAGACGCCGACAACGCGCCGACGCAGCCGTTAAAGTCAGTGGGGATCAACCCGGCCACGGTTGATTCCCGGACAGCGGTGGCGAGTTCAGCATCCGCAGCATCCCGACCCCAGACCGCCCCGGCGCCTGTCATCGACACGTCGGCGCCTGTCGCCGTGCCCGAGCCTGTGGCGGCAAAAGCGGAGGCAGAGATCGATCTGCCGTGGAACGAGCCAAACGCCGCGGTTCCAGCCACTGCCGCCGAGCCTGAGAACGAGACCAAGTCTGAGCCTGAGCCTGAGCCTGAGCCCGAGGACGAGCCGTCCCCACAGCCCGCGTCCGTGGCCGAGAGGCCCGAGGCCGTCCTCGACACCGTCGCCGAGCAGCCGGACCTGACACCAATGCCGGCGCCGGCCCCCGCGAGCCCTGTGCCGGACGCGCCCGAACTCGCATCGTCAGAACAGCTGCAAGCCGCTGCCGAGGCGGTGACACCGCAAATGATCGAGCACGTGCCCGATGCCGCACCTTACGTTCCGGCGCCGATGGAGCGCGACGACGAGCCGCCGCCCGATGACGACTACATCGAGCCGGACATCGACATCGACCCGGCGTCGTTCGCTTATCTCGATGACCTGGCCCACGAAGCCGTCGAAGCCGTGGAGAAGGAGCCCGAGCTGCTGCCGGCCTCCAAACCTGCCACCGGTCTTGCGGCGGACTGGCTTGAGCTTTTCCCGAAACTGCCGATTTCCGGCATGACCGGCAGCATCGCCGCCAACTGCACGCTGATTTCGGTGGAAGGCGACAACTGGCTGCTGCACCTTGATCCGGCCCACAGTGCGCTGTTCAACTCGACGCAGCAGCGCCGTCTGAACGACGCGCTGAACCAATACCATGAACGCACCCTCAACCTGAGTATCGAACTGATCAAGCCCGAGCAGGAAACCCCGGCTCAGGCAGCGGCGCGTCGGCGTGCCGATCGGCAGAAGCAGGCCGAGGCGGCGATCCACGGCGATCCGTTCATTCAGCAGATGATGCAGCAGTTCGGTGCGTCGATTCGCGATGACACTATTGTTCCGGTGGATGCGCCGACCCAGGCGTAAGTCCACGCCCGATGATTCCCGGGGGGCGCTAAGCTGATAGGGCGCCCCTAATTGTTCAATGACTTTCTATCCG
>LIDZ01012700.1_pt1 | contig 51143 bp, 30 predicted proteins | sample 644651 | NCBI WGS metagenome assembly LIDZ01 (sample SAMN03856242, study PRJNA289617) | food metagenome | isolation source: wine grapes on drying loft during traditional withering process | host: Vitis vinifera cv. Corvina | place: Italy: Gargagnago di S. Ambrogio di Valpolicella | collected 2014-01 | reverse complement strand
TGCGGTTCAAGCACATCGTATGGGGCATACGGTCGCGTTGGTTGCATTCGGTTCACGGCTGGGCGGATTGTCCTCCGGCGGGCTAGGTGCCACGGACATAGGAAATAAGGCTGCTATCGGAGGTATCAGCCGGGAGTTCTACGATGCTGTGGGGCGGCATTATGGCAAGGATAAGCCCCAATGGATTTTTGAGCCTCATGTGGCCCAGAAGATATTTAATGAATGGATAGAGGAATGCGGAATTCCGGTATATTATAATCAGCATCTCCATAAGGCGGATGTCCATGCCGGACGGCTGGCCCGGATTTGGATGGAGAACGGGAACGAGTTTGCTGCGGATGTTTATATAGATGCCACGTATGAAGGAGATCTGTTGGCCATGGCAGGTGTCAGCTACCATGCCGGACGGGAGTCAAACTCAGTATATCGGGAGACCCTTAACGGGATACACTATGGTCATCCGAACCATAATTTCAAGGCCTGGACCGATCCCTATTGCATTCCGGGCAAGCCCGACAGCGGTCTGCTGTACGGAGTCGCGGATGAGCACCCAGGCATTCAAGGCCAAGGAGATTCTTGCATCCAAGCCTATAATTTCAGGATCTGCCTGTCCGAGAATCCGGATAACCGTTTTGCCTTTCCCATGCCACCCGGCTATTCACCTGAACACTATGAACTGCTGCTCCGTTATATCCATAACGGGGTTTGGGATGCTATGAGGCTCAACATTCGGATGCCTAACGGCAAAACCGATCTGAACAATTATGGAGGTGTGTCAACGGATTTAATCGGCGGAAACTACGATTGGCCGGAAGGAAGCTATGAGCATAGGGAGAGAATATTCCAGGAGCATTTGAATTACAATATGGGCATGCTTTACTTTCTGTCCAATGATGAGCGGGTACCGCTAAATATCCGGAAGGAGATGTCAACATGGGGGCTGCCGGCGGATGAATATACCGACAACGGGTTGTGGACACCGCAGCTGTATATCCGGGAAGCCCGGCGGATGATATCAGATGTAGTCATGACGGAGTCCCACTGCCGGGGGAGCGAGGTTGTAACGGATTCTATAGGATTAGCCGCTTACCAGATGGATTCCCACAACTGCAGACGCATTGTGCTGGATGGGCGCTGTGTGAATGAGGGGAACGTGGAGGTGGGTGCGTCCGCTCCTTATCCCATTTCGTACCGGTCCATCGTTCCTAAAGGGGAGGAATGTACGAATTTGTTGGTTCCCGTATGTCTTTCTTCCTCTCACATTGCTTACGGATCAATCCGGATGGAACCTGTTTTTATGGTGCTGGGACAATCTGCTGCAGTTGCCGCTTCCATCTCCATGGCGCAACAAGTGCCCGTGCAGGAGGTGGATTACGGGCTGTTGCAAGAAGAACTGCTTAGACTAAACCAGATTCTTCAGTTCACTTAACCTGTAATACAATGCTTGGGCCCAAGTGGGCAAGTCGGCCGTCTTCGCCGCGAATTGCATAAAAAAGAATTTATACCGCATTTTGAGACGATTAAGCGAAATAGGGGCTGTCGAGAAAATCTCGACAGCCCTATTTAGTGCAACCCGCTTGGCGCTATCTATAGGGTTAAAGTTATCTAATGCTATAAGAATTTTGTAGTCCCACAATAAACCATAGCATTTATAATAAATTTGCTACTACCCAACCCGACTCAGTTATAATAAAGTTGGTGGATGTTGCCCTTCACTCTACCCGTAGTTGCAATTTATTATATAGAACATAGGTGGATACATGTCCTGGAGCAAATTGAAGCAACAACTGGAGAGTTTTCTCTGTCCTGCCTTATACGGAAGGGTCCAGTACCGTGCAACTGGCTACCGTTATTTACCTGATAAAGCAGGGATTTGTTATATTGCAGTAGATAAAAAGAACGTACTCAATATGAGTGATGCAACTACATTAGTCAAATGGTATCAGACAGAGCTGGAAATTAAGAATGATCCAGATATCCAAATCCCGATCAGCAATGAAGAAATGGATGAGATTAGAAAAGATACCAAGGGAGTAATTCCAGAGGATCGTCTACAAATCATTGCAAGAAGCAGAAAAAGTTCAGCATACGCAAAAGAGCTTTTGGGGGCACAGTCCTCATTAAGTAAATCGGATTTTATCGTTGTAGCAAATAAGTTCTTAGCCATTTCTATAGAGGAAAGCATAGAGAGCAATGATATCTTATTGAATATTCTAGCTTTGGTGGACAGACGAGTTGGAAAAAAGCGGATTTTAAACATGACCGAGAAGATGAAGATAAAGCATCCGATTGTGCAGTTTTTTTATGAACTACGGCGTAGTACGTTATGAATGAGGTTTTAGATGACAAGGTAGAATGGAGAAATCCTAATGGGAAATACGGATAAGTTCGAAATGATAGCTAATAGCTATGACACTTCTGAAAGAATCCACATCGCAAAGGTATCCTCAGAGGCCATTCGAGATTATTTGGTGGATGCCAAGAGTAAGGCTGCTATTGATTTTGGGTGTGGAACTGGACTGGTTGGCATGGATCTGTTGAGTGAATTTAATGCTATGCTTTTTCTAGATACCTCTCCAAATATGATTAGCCAAATACAGCAAAAAATTTCTGACCTTCATACTCAGAATGTTGAGACCTTATGCTTTGATTTCGAAAAAGAGCATCCATTGGATATACATGCTGACTATATTTTTATGGCTCAGGTTCTACTCCATATTGATGATTTTGAGGTACTCTTAGCCAGATTATATGATGTGCTGAATGAAGGTGGACATTTACTGATTGTTGATTTTGATAAGAATGAGGAAATAGTTTCAGATTTGGTTCATAACGGATTTGATCAAGAAAAGCTAGCAGACGTTATGAGGGGAATAGGGTACAGAGATATTCAATCTAAAACGATTTATACTGGAAGTAAAATATTCATGGGACAAGATGCTTCTATGTTTATACTTGATGCTCAGAAATAATTGTTGAGGCTGATCTCTGAGCAAACCTGACTTGATAAAGCTAACTTCCTACCAAGGAAGGAGAAAAATAAATGAATAAACATATCGTGGGGTGAAAATGAAATATATATCATAAATGAGTGGAACTCTTATTTGGTGGTGACAGAGGATGAAATAATCTTAATTCCTGCTGGTATCATGCGTGGAACAGAGGGAAACGTAAATGTAAATAATAAAGTGAAGATGGCATTCGGCAGTAAAAATGTAATAGGTTATAACGGTTACAACGGCTAAACAAATGCTTTAGTAGACAACCTCACGGTCGTCTTTTTTTGATTTCTCAAGGACTTCAGAACCAGGTTGTTGAATGGAGAAGTGCTGGATATGATTTACCAGGGAGAATGCTATAATGATATCATCTAGAAAGAACGGTTAATGATGTTTGATACATGGAATTTTAAACAAATAGGAGAACACCCATGAGTAAATACAACATCCACAGTGATTTTAAAAAATACGAAAATACGAAGCTACCTCTATCGCCATGGTTATTGCCACTGATCAACATACTTATAGCGCGCAGTGTTAATAAAATAAAACCCGCTGAAGGTGTAATGGCAACAAAGAAGAAGATTCCAGGCTACCAACAGGGAATGATCGAGCTTACCATCTATGAATCGAAAGATATTCCTCAAAATGCCCCATGCCTTATTTATTTACACGGAGGAGCTTTCGCTCTGAAGGCAGCACCCTATCATAAGAATTTAGTCTGTGAGTATGCTTTAAAGACACCGTGTAAGGTGATTTTTGTTGATTATAGATTGGCACCTAAATATGCTTTTCCTGTGGCTGTTGAAGATTGTTATGCTGCCTTTGAATGGGTTAGTAGCCATGCAGAAGAACTTGGCATTGATCACACAAGAATCGCTATTGGCGGAGATAGCGCAGGTGCTGCACTGGCTGCAGCGGTCAATCTAATGGCTCGGGATAGAAAAGCTCCTGGTATTTGTTTTCAAATGCTCATTTATCCGGTAACCGATGCCAGACAGATTACTGAATCTATAGAAAAATACGTAGATACACCGATGTGGAATTCCAAGCTCAATCAGAAAATGTGGAAATTATATCTTAAGAATGGGGTACCTAACCACAGAGAATATGCCTCTCCGATGGAGGCCGCTTCTTTCGACAATTTGCCGGATTCCTATGTTGAAGTTTCAGAGTTTGACTGTCTGCGGGACGAAGGAATAAATTTTGCAGAAGCCTTGCGGGAAAGTGGGAATCAGGTTGAACTGTATCAAACCAAAGGAACAGTGCACGGTTATGATATTGCAGAACAAAGTGAAATTGTGCATCAAAGCGTAGCGAGAAGAATTGAGGCCTTGAAAAAAGCCTTTAATATAGCAGATAATTAGTAGAGAGTTTTTCATTTCTGAATAGAAGTAACATAAAAACCCTTCTGGCGAAGGGTTTTTATATCGTTTATACTAATAAAACTACTTTACCTACTAGGAGCTGTGTCTCGAACCATGATAAAGAAAGAAGCCGCACATATACGTAAGCAATTTAAAATGGATCACGATTTGTTGAATCTGTACGATATTCTCAATGTGTATATTATGAAGGAAACCAACGAGGTCTATCATTGTGAGCGCCAACCGTTTGCCATGCTGGACAGAGAGAAGCAAGAGCTGTACATGGGTAATTTCCGAAAACTGCTGACCGGCGAACTGGATCAGAAGCTGTTTGAGTTGAAGTTTCTGGAGGAAGCGGAGGAGCCGTCGCAGGTGATGCTTCACCAAGGTCTGGTGACAGGAGATCCAGACGAGTGGCAGGACCTGATGCTGATGCTCGTAGACAAAATGTTAGTGGATGCCAAGTATGAAAAGGATATGGTAGTCACGTTCGTTCGCGGACAATACTCCCGGCCAACCAAGGGCAGGAATGACGAAGCCGAAGAGAGTGAGAAGAACGAGATGTTCGCGCATCCGTTCATTCTGTGCAGCGTGAATTCCACGGAGCAGCAACGGAAGACGCTCTTGTTCGATTATGTGGAGAGAGAGTTTAAGTACAATGTCATGGTCGATCCGATTATCAAGTTAAGCACGCCGGAGCAAGGGTTCTTTTATCCAAGTGTGACGGACAACTATTCCGATGTGAACCGCGTTCTGTATTGCACGGGAAGAGCGAATGATCCGAACCCGCAGTTCATCGAGCAGGTCTTGAATGCTGAGAGATCTGTGACGGCACTGGAAGAAAGATCCATATTCGAAGATATTGTGAAGGAAATAACGGGTGAACAACTCGACGCAGCCATCCTCGCACAGGTGTACGAGGAAATCCATCAGGTCATCGAAACCAATGAGGATGAGGAAGAACCTCCTAAGCTCGATTACCGGGATGTGGAACGCGTGCTGAAGGTGAGCGGCGTAGAGAATGTGACGCTGGAAAAGGTGGAACGCGCGTTTGAAACGATCGTCGACGATAAGCACTATGAGATGAAGGCGAGCAGCGTGATGCCTAAATTCACTTCAAAATCGATCAAGATCGATACAAAGGTAGCCACGATTTCGATCAGCCCGCAGGATCTGAAGTATGTGAAGCAGGTGAACTATCAAGGGAAACGCTGCATTCTGATTGAGATTGATGAAGATGCGGTGATTGAAGGATTTACACTTAGCACAGAGACGTTATAGGCGCGGAGCGGAAATAGTAATCTGATGTTGAAGAACTGCTAACATGGTGATATCGAATACAGGGATGGGGGGATTGATGTGAATTATATGGATGTGGTGAGCAGCAGAAGGTCGGTACGATCGTTTAAGAGCACACCCATTGAAGAGACCATAATTGAGGAAATGCTATTGTCGGCTCAACTTGCACCTTCAGGTGGGAATGGGCAAAGTCATATTTTTGGCGTCGTGGATGATGAACAGGTAAAAATAGCATTAGCCAAGGCGGCGGGAGAGCAGATGTGGATTGCGGAAGCGCCTGTTGTGATTGCCTGTTGTGCCAAGTTGGAGGCGGACTTAAAGGACTTGCCGGACGATGATTTTGGATTAATCGTGAATCAAACCCGCTTTGGCAAATCATTCCTTGAGTACTTAGACAACTACGAAGACCGGAAAAGCGTGCGGACCTTGTTTTCTAACGCAGCGCCTCTCATCCCCGCGGAGCATATGTTTTTAACGGCGGTGTCGCATGGATTGTCAGCCTGCTTTGTGGGATATTTGAATGTGAGTGAAGCTAGTGAGATTTTGGCCTTGCCGGATGATATCGTCTGCTTGTTCCTGTTGCCGGTCGGATATGCCGCTGCAGAGCCAGAAGAGAAGAGTCGTAAGACGATACGGGAGATCTCATTCAGAAATACTTTCAGCCAATCTTGAGGTGGATCGATAACCAAGAAAGTATATAATATAGTAGAACTCACTCGAGTATTGTGACTAGCTTCGGCGAGAGATCATTACATAACGATGGTGTTTTAGGAGGCTAACCATGGTAATAACGATGAGAGAGGTTGCAGAACGTGCAGGTGTGTCCAAGAGTACGGTTTCGCAGTTTCTGAGCAAAAGATACAACTATATGAGTCTAGATACCAAGAGAAAAGTCGAGCAAGCGATTGAGGAACTCAATTACATTCCCAATGAGGTGGCCCGTAGTCTCAAACATAAGAAGACATTCATTGTTGGGGTGATTTCTTCAACCATTTTATCGAAATTCACAACAGAAGTCGTACGTGCCATAGAAGATGAATGCCAGCTTGAGGGTGTCCAGGTCATTGTCTGCAATACCGATGATGATTCCCTTAAGGAAAAAAATTACGTCCAGTCGATGATTGCGCGGCAAGTGGATGGTCTGATCATTTTCCCCACTGAAGAGAATAAGAAACTGTATGTTTCCCTTGTTAAGAACGGCTATCCCTTTGTATTTGTGGACCGGAAAATCGATGAAATCAGCGTAGATACGGTGCTCTTGAACAATGAAAAAGCCAGCGAACTGGCGGTCGAAACCTTCGCCCAGCATAACCATAAGAACATTGGAATCATCACTTTCCCCTTAGGCAAAAAAATGATCACCACACGGATTGAGCGGCTGTCCGGTTATAGAAAGACGTTGGAAAACAACGGTCTGCCGGTTAATGAGGACTATATCAAAAGTGGTAGGCTGGATGAAATGCCGGATCTCATCGGCGAGCTATTCCACATGGACAATCCGCCAACCGCAATTATCGCCACCAATGACATGATTTTGGAGCAGGTCCTGATTTATGCCAAAAACAACCGTCTGACCATACCGAATGACTTTTCCCTGATCGGAGTCGATGATGTATCTTTTGCGGCGTTTTATAACCCGCCTATCACTACGGTTTCTCAACCAAGCTTTGATATGGGGAAAAGAAGTGCCCGGCTGCTGTTGGACAAAATCAATCGGAAAGAACAGGAAGAGGAGGCGCCTTCAGAAATCATTCGCTTAAATCCTACGATCAACCACAGAGAATCGGTTCGGAAATTGAACTAAATCATTATACACATAGCTGATCAACTTAAACTTACTTTCTTTGACTAAAGATGAAAGTAAGTCTGTTTTTGTGACAGTTTGAAAGCGTTTTTATAAATCCTATTGCCAAAAGAAAATAAGGGTGCTATTATTCGATTCATGAATACCCTTGTATTTCTTCGTGTTCCTGTTACTGGAAATGATAGCGCTCTATAAAGAGAGGAGGAAGGACAAAAATTTTTTTGGACTATTACTAAATCGATTTAGTAAAGGGAATGAAAAATAAAAACTTGAAAGAAGTTGAAAAATTATTATGGATATGTTTATGAGTATTATTAGAGAACCATCTATCATTATTGCTATCGTGACGCTTCTCGGCCTTATTTTCCAGAGGAAGAAAGTATGCGAGATTATTACGGGCACTACGCTTTCTTTTATGGGCTTCACCATGATCAAGGTCGGTGGTGGAATCTTAGGGGGTGTCCTCACTAAGTTTAGCCAGATTTTCTCGTATGCGTTCAACCTTAAAGGTGTTGTGCCGAGTAATGAAGCCATCATGTCTTTGACCATTGATCAGATCGGTGCGGATGCTGCGATCATTCTACTCTTCTCGATGATCCTCAACATTGTGCTTGCCCGAGTGACTAAGTTCAAGTACATATACCTTTCCCTTCACTTGGTTCTGTTCATGAGCTTTGCCGCAACAGCCGTTATGAAAGGCCTTGGGTTTAGTTCATTGATTACGATCATCGTCAGTTCTTTGGCAATCGGAAGCTATATGGCGATTTTCCCTTATTTTCTCCGGAATGCCAGTAGAAATATCATCAAGTCCGATGAATATACAATTGCTCATGCTTCTATGATTTCCTACATTATCGGGACATATCTAGGGAAATTATTCGGCAACCGCGAAAACGATACAGAAAATATAAAAATAAATGACCGCATCAGTTTTTTGCGGGATTCCAATGTTGCGACTACCTTGACCATGCTGATACTTTTGCTGATATCTGGACTGGTTGCGGGTCCTGCTTATGTTAATGAATTGGCTGAAGGTAAACAATATATCGTCTTCATCCTTGAACAGGCGGCTATCTTTGCAGCTGGTTTGTATATCGCTAAAGCAGGTGTAAAGCTGTTCACAACAGAAATTGTCCCCGCTTTCAAAGGGTTCTCTCAAGTGTTCGCACCTGGAGCAATCCCTGGGGTAGATGTATTAGTCCTGTTCGATAAATCTCCCAATTCCGCTTTGGTAGGCTTCTTGACCAGCTTCTTCACTGGTGTGGCCTGTGTCTTCCTCTTCCCGCTAGTTGGATTGCCGGTCATTGTCCCAGGGATTATGGCTTGCTTCTTGGCTGGAGGCGCAGCAGCTATATTCGGTAACTCTAGCGGTGGCTTCAGAGGGGCCATCATTTCCAGTGGTTTCAATGGATTCCTGCTCTGTCTGTTGCCAGCCCTAACTTTGCCGCTCTTTTCTTTCCTAGGTGTAGAAGGGGTGACATTCGCCGATCCGGACTTCACTTCGCTTTCAATTCTACTATGGGGAATTTTTCGTTGGTTTTAACTAAATCGATTTAGTATAATATAATAATACAATTTAGGAGGAATGATTCATGTTTTATAGAGACCAAGATATTCAACTCGACATAGTAGACAGCAATACAACCCGGAAAGTGCTGGCCCACAGCGATCAAATTATGTATGCCAAAGTGATGTTTGCGAAAGCTGGGGCAGGGGAGATCCCGCTGCACAAGCATGTCCACGAACAGGTTACTTATGTAATCAAGGGAAGCTTTCAGTTTATGATCGATGATGGTGCAACAAAAGATGTACAAATCGTCAAAGAAGGCGACAGCATCCATTTCCCATCTAATGTTCTTCATGGCTGTATCCCACTGGAGGATGATGCCATCCTGCTGGATGCCTTCACACCAGCACGTGCAGACTTCCTGTAACTCTAAACTGATGGTGTAGCAACTTCCAAATAACCGAGCGGAATTCAGGTATACTCCTGAGTTCGCTCGGTTTTTCTTTTTGATAGTATAACGTACAAGGATAGGAGAAATTTGCTATAAAAATAGAAAAATGAATAAGAAATCTTTCCTAATTTCATAAAAATGAGAAATGTAAGCGATATGAGCATGAACTTTAAAGGACTATACTTATTATTACAGAAACTGGGATAAGACTGCATACTATGTTTAACGATCAACCCTAATTAGTACATAATCATTTTCGGAGTTCGTGTCAGTTCAAACAGGGAGGGTATGTATGAACAATAACGAAACTTACTATAAAAGCTTATTTCAGAACAATCGTTCAGTTATGCTGCTGATTAGGTCGGAAACCTCAGAAGTTGCGGATTGCAATCTTGCTGCCTGTTCATTTTATGGATACACATACGATGAGATGCTACAATTAAAAGTCACCGATTTAAACATTCTTACCAAAGCCCAAGTGAACAAAGAAATGAACCTTGCCAAAGCAGAGCACAGAGATCATTTCTATTTCAAACACCAATTGTCTGATGGAAGCATCAAGGATGTCGAGGGGATTGAGGCATGATCAAATTCCCGTACAATCAAGAATATTATGTTTAGCTGAAAGCTATGACAGCATGATTAGTGAGCGGACTTATAAGCATTCAATGAGTGAAGAGGAAGCTTCTATAGAGCTGATGAAACATGCAGGAATACAATTTGATTTAGAAATTACCAAAATATTTATTGAAAGGGTCCTTAACAGGAAGCTACCTGCACTAGTGATTCCAAGGAGCTGAGATCAATGTCCGAATTCAAACGAAAGCTTGTTACAATCAATAAATATACTTTTGTTTTCGCAGTTTTGGCTTCCTTTTTACTTGTGCTGTTCCCCGTCACGGGAAAAGCGGAAGGGGATGCCAAGCAAGTTCTTGTTTTGCAGTCGTATCATAGAGGACATGAATGGACGGACAAGCAGGGGAATGCCATATTTGCAGCTTTGGGCAAGACTAGAATGGATGTAACTACTTTTCTGGAATACATGGATTGGAAGAGATATCCTAATGCCGAAAACTTAGAACAGTTATATAGTCGCTTAAAATTCAAGTACATGGATAAAAGAATCGATTTAATTATGACTACGGATGATGCGGCCCTACAATTTGCGTTAGAGCATAGGGAAGAACTATTTTCAAATGCCCCGATTGTTTTTAGTGGTGTGTTAAAAAGAAATGCAGATGTTTTATTAAATGGAAAAAGGAATGTCACGGGGATTTATGAAGAAGCAGACCCTGAAGGAACGATTGAAGCGGCCAAACAAATGATCCCGAACTTATCTGAGGTATATGTGATTCATGATAAAAGTGAAAGTGGTCGGAGTGTAGGCGGGATTCTCGAAAATGCCAAACAAGTTAAAAATCAGGAGTTGAAGCTGATTGATCTGAGTAATAATTCTATCGATCAAATTCTGGAGAAGGTTGCTTCTTTAGCAAGCAATAGTATAGTTATCCTTTCTGCCTATAATACAGATATCAATGGTTTAACCTTATCCAACAAAGAATTAGCGAGAAGAATTAGTGATAAAAGTGCTGTGCCTGTTTTTACCATTGATGAAGCCCTTCTAGGAGCAGGAAGTATAGGGGGAAGTCTGACAAGCGGAGATCTCCAAGGGAAGATGACCGCTGGACTTGGAATTGAAATCTTGAATGGTGCGAAAGCGGATTCATTAGCTATTATCAATATTAAATCTGTCTTCTGGGGTTTTGATTATATTAAATTAAAGCAGTATGGAATTCCTATATCTCGTCTTCCGCATAATAGCCAAATCATTAATCAGCCCTTTTCTTTTTTTGAAACATACAAAATATTCATTATATTGTCAGCCTCTATATTTGTCTTTCTCATTGGATGTATTTCGATTCTATTAATCAATATAAAATCCAGAAAAAAAACTGAAGTCCAATTAAAGGAACAGAAGGAAAAGATATTTGACCTTGCGTATTATAATTCTGTCACGCGTCTCCCCAACAGGGCTATGCTCAATGAAACTGTAAATAGTTTGCTTTACGATGATAGGAGCATTCAGCAGGCATTTCATTTAGTCTACCTTGATTTGGATAATTTCAAAGAAGTGAATGACTCTTTTGGACATATGGTAGGAGATCGGGTCTTGTACTCACTTGGTCAACGATTGAGAGAGATCGAAGCCATAAATGGTAAGGTATTCAATTTAGGCGGGGATGAGTTTATCCTGTTATTAACAAACATTGGAAATCAGGAAAGTATGGAACTTTTTATGAGAACCTTATTTGAGAGTTTAGCGAAGCCCTTTTTGATTGAGCGTAATGCTTTTTATATTACGATTAGTGGGGGTATCGTATACTCTCCTGAACACGGGAATAACTTTAACGAACTGCTCAAAAATGCAGATACCGCTATGTATAAATCAAGGGAAGTAGGGAAGGGAATCTATACTTTTTTTGATAAAGCTATGGGAGAGGCTGCTGTAGAAAAAACAAGAATGCAGAGTAACCTGCGTAAAGCGATAGAGAATAAGGAATTCCTGGTATTCTATCAGCCTCAACTGGATTCAAAAAGCGGTGAGATTAGCGGGTTCGAAGCCTTGATCCGCTGGAACAGTCCGGAACTAGGAATGGTGTCGCCTTTATCTTTTATCAAAATAGCAGAGGATAGTCGTTTGATCGTGCCCATCGGAGAATGGGTGCTTGAAACGGCGTGTCAATTTATTAAAAAGCTGCATGAACAATTTTGCTGCGCTTGCGCTCCCACTGTAAGTATTTCTGTCAACATATCAGTCATTCAGCTGCTTCAGGACGACTTTGTGGACACTGTTTTGAGAATATTGCAGAAAGTGGATCTGCCTCCCCAGTTTTTAGAGTTGGAAATAACAGAATCGATTTTTTTGAATTCGAACAATAACACCATAGACAAGCTGGAAAAATTAAAAGCAGCGGGAATCATTATTGCGCTAGATGACTTTGGTACAGGCTATTCCTCACTAAGTTATTTAAGTCAATTACCGATATCAACACTCAAGATTGATAAAGCCTTTATCGATAGTATTTTTGAATCCCGTAAGTATAGATCACTCACAAGCACGATTATCACAATGGGGCATGTAATGGGGATGCAGTTAGTGGCGGAAGGCGTCGAAACGAAAAAGCAGCAATCCTTTCTTACCAAGCTGAAGTGTGACAGGATTCAGGGGTATATTGTGAGCAGACCTATGCCTGAGAGCGATATCATTGATTTTTTGAGGCAATATGAGCAGAGGGTAATTCTTAGCCCTTCTTAATTTGGAATTTGCATACTGAAAGAGGGTGCTAATAAAAGATGGACTTAAGAAAATCAGGAAGTGGATTTTTTATAGTGAGTGCTCTGGTTTTACTATACTTTAGCAGCTTGTATAATTATCTGCTGTTTCACACGCTTGCTGAGATATTTAGTATTTGTATAGCCTGTACTGTGTTTTTAATTTCCTGGAATTCAAGCCGCTATATTAAAAACAATTATTTAATGGTCATCGGCATTGCCTATCTTTTTATTGGGATCATGGACCTGTTCCATACGATGTCTTATAAAGGGATGCAGATCTTCAAAGACTATGATTATTATGCGAATCAAATGTGGATTGCCGCTCGTTATTTTGAAAGTATTATCCTGCTGCTCTCTTTTATCTATGTGAAATCAAAAAAGGAAGTCAATCAGTATGTTATTTTTAGCCTATATACGATTGTAACTGTGGCTTTGATGATGTCCGTGTTTGTATGGAAAGTATTCCCTGTTTGTTATATAGAGGGTGAAGGTCTCACCTCATTCAAAAAGTATAGTGAGTATATAATCTGTGCTATTCTGCTGGCTGCGATTAGTATGCTTTATAGAAATAAGGATGCTTTTGAAGGGAGAATATACAAGTATCTAACAGCATCGATGATTTTCACGATTATCTCGGAGTTAGCGTTTACGGTGTACATTGACAATTATGGCTTTTCCAATCTGGTAGGTCACTATTTCAAGATTTTTTCCTTTTATCTAATCTATAAAGTTATTATTGTTAAAGGTATCAAAGAACCCTATGATATTATCTTCAGAGAAGTGAAGCAGTCCGAACGACAGCTATTTGAACAAAATAGTATCTTGAAGGATCTGGCGATAATAGACGGGTTAACGGGACTATACAATCATAGGCATATTTACGACAGCTTAGAAGAAAGAGCGGTGCAATGTAATCTTAATCAGTGTTCTTTTACTGTGATGATATTGGATATTGATCATTTCAAAAATATTAATGATACCTACGGGCATATAACTGGAGATAAAATATTAAAAGAAATTTCTACTTTACTTAAAGAGAGCACTAGAAAAATGGATTTCGTCGGGCGTTATGGGGGTGAAGAGTTTTTGATTATGCTTGTGAACACCACCTTACAGGAGAGCTATGCCGTAGCTGAAACGATAAGACAGGTTGTCGATTCGAGAGAATTTGTACAGGGCATAAGGCTGACGGTCAGCATCGGTGTTGAAAAATACGAGGGTGAAAAGGTCAGTGATTTTCTTGAAAAGGCTGACTTTAAATTGTATGCGGCTAAACGTAGCGGAAGGAATAAGACGGTGATATGAAAGGGTAAGTTATGGCTCCCTTAAATTGGAGGGAGTCATAATTATCTTGTAGTTAGGCAAATTCCACACCAGCCCTCGCAGAATATTTGTTTTAGAGGAGTGTTGTTTGCCTTTTTTTGTCTACAGCTTCCTTAATATATCCTTTTTTTTCAATCCGTTCTTTTTGGCGGTGGCATTCCAGAAGGAGTGTGTTGCTGAAAATCTCCAAGCGAAGCGCGGGAAATTGGGGCTGAACAGCATGGATTTACCCACGCTTCGCGAACGTATATTATGGGACAGGCTTTCCATGGCCTTGCCTAAATTTTTAAGCGGGCCTTGGCCGAGGGGGACCTTCTCCAGAAAGCCCATCATTTCACCGGCGCCTTGACCGAGACCTTGCCCGAAATGAAGACCGGTTCGTGAGCACCAGTTTCTAAGGATCTCCAGGGCAATGTGATTTTGCCTACCTTCAAAAAAACCATTGTTGATAATAGCATACACGTAGATCTCCTGTTCGCGCTCCACTTTCATAAATTCCTCAAGGGCAACAAGCATCCTGAACAAATGTGAGGGTAATCCATCAACATATAGTGGGAAGGCCATAATCAGTGTATCCATGCGGCACAGCTCGCAGTATTGCTCAATGGTAAGCGGTCTTTTATTCATATTATAGTATGTTATTTCATTCCCGGTGCTGATAAGCGGATCGAGTGTTTTGAGCATGATGGCTGAGTTGCTGTTTCCTGGCTTGGGGCTGCCGTTGATCATTGCGATTTTCATAGTACGACCTCCTTGACGTTTTGCAGGCTGTTATGGAAATACACGTTGTTCCCGATAGAATACAAATTCATGCTATTTGCCGCGACCAGATTTCTTGCAGTTCCCATCTCTGCCTCAGTGATGTCGTCGCCATAGAAATGCACGGATAGCGCGAACTGATTATCATAACGATTGCGATGATGAGTTTCACCATTTTTAGTGACAAAGTAGGGAAGCATATAGGATATGCTCCTATTCAACACATTGAGTATAAAGGGGCTGTAGCTCCCATACGTACATTTGCTGATAATAATTAGTTCATCGCACTTCGAGAGAAGCTCCCCTATATTCTGATAGCCATCCTTAATGACGCATACCCCAGGCGTTTTGGTCCAGCAGCCGAAGCAGCCCATACACTGGCGGATGGTGCCATTATCTGATATAACCATTAGTTCCGCATTTGGGTCATCAACCCATCCCGCAAACTCTTGCTGCTGTAGGTCGTGTACAATCATTTTCATTATTCGTTCTCCTTCATTATAGTTTGATCGCAAAAACATCACGCCAATTTCCCGAATACCGGACACCATTATTAGTAAGCAGTGAGGCAATGCCGTGAACCATCGACCATAGAGCTATCAATTTATGAGAATACTCTTCATCCGGCAGACCGATGCTGCGAAACATTTCATAGGCAGTTGTCCTAAATAAAGCAAATGGCGGATAATTATCAGAATTATAGTTGTCTAGATCAATGATTATGCCAGAGTGGTAGTAAAGAAATTGAAAATACTGTGGATGCTCAATGAAAAAGTCGATGTAGGCCTGCCCAAGCAAGGAAATCGCCTCATGGCTGCCTTCTTTTCCTTGAACAGATGTGCGCAGTGTATCCATAAATTGCTCTGTTACATGCTCTCCCATGGCAGCAATCAACTCATCTATATTTTTAAAATGGCTGTAGGGGGCGGTGTGGCTGACGCTGCATTCTGCTGCGACCTTGCGCAAGGAAAAGCTTTTGATGCCATCTTTGTTAATAAGTTGAATGCCAGCTTCTATAAGCTGATTTCGTAAATCGCCATGGTGATAAGGTTTTTCTTTCACTTCATACATACTTCCTTCCTGATATCTTAGCACTGTAAAGATTGTAGCATAAAATCTTTACGGTGTTAAGATCCCAGGTGACAGAATTTTTTTGTCTTGCTTGTTTATACAGGGATATTGTTGAGCTGTGGCAATGGCAGCATACTAAATTCAAGGGCTTCCATTAGCTGTTGCTTGATCTGCTCTTTAGTCTGAAATTTATGACGATTGTAATTCTATTTATAGAAAATCCCCCGATTCCAAAGTGGAATCGGGGGAGCGGCATGTTGCCAAGAATCTTTCTTGGTTTTGAAAGAGGCTCTATGCCTCCATCTTCTGTGCTGTATAGAGTCGATAGTAGAAGCCCTGACGCGCTATAAGCTCATCGTGTGTACCACATTCCGCGATTCCTTTGTCAGACACATACATGATGCGGTCGCAGTTCTTCACGGTGGACAGCCGATGCGCAATAATGAATGAGGTTCGTCCCTTGAGCAGTTCATTGAGGCCTTGCTGAAGCAGACGCTCAGTCTTGGCGTCGATCGACGAGGTAGCTTCGTCCAAGATGAGAATGCGCGGGTCGGCCAGCAGCGTCCGTGCAAACGAAAGGAGTTGGCGTTGCCCTTGCGACAGCTTTGAGCCGCGCTCGTTGACCTCTGTCAGGTAACCTTGTTCGAATTCGCGGATGAACTCATCGGCACATACCGTCTTCGCCGCAGCGATAATTTCTTCCTTGGTGGCATCCAGCCTGCCGTAGCGGATATTGTCCAGGATAGTGCCGGAGAAAATAAAACTGTCCTGCAGCATAATCCCCATTTGGCTGCGCAGAGATTTCAGCGTAACCTGGGAGATGTCTTGGCCATCGATAAGAATCTTGCCGCCAGTAAGGTTATAAAAGCGGGAGATTAGGTTGACGACAGTTGTTTTGCCTGCGCCTGTCGGTCCTACCAGGGCTATGCTTTCGCCTGCCTTAATATCGAAGGAGAGGTTCTCCAGAATGTTGTGCCCCGGATCGTAAGCGAAGGTCACGTTGTCAAAGGTCACATCGCCCTGAACGGGTGGTAATTCCTTTGCCTCTGGAATATCGCTGACGGTAACTGGTTCATCCAGCGTTTCGAAGATGCGCTCCAGGTAAGAGACGGCGTTGATAAAGTTGTTGTACAGGTTCGATAGATTCAGGATCGGCTGCCAGAAACGGGCGGCGTAGCTGCTCATCGCTAGGATGACGCCGAAGGTCACATCTTTGGGGTCCAGCGCCAATAAGCCTATCAGATAAATTAACGATGTGACGATTGTAGCTAAGTTATCGACTGTAAACGGAATAAGGGCATTGTAACGTACGGCCGTTATCCACTCCTTGCGGAAATTAGCAGCGAGGCCAGTGAAGATGCCCTCATTGCGCTGCTCGCGGGAGAAGATTTGTGTCACGCCAATGCCGCTGATGCTCTCCTGCATATAGGCGTTCAGATTGGAGCTTTTGTTGGACACGGCCTGCCATGCTCGCCGCTGCCGGGTCTTGATAATCAGCATAATGCCGAGGAAAACGGGCAGTCCGGCAAGAATGATAAGCGAGAGCCGAACATTGACGGCGAACATAAATGCAGCAATAAAGATTAAATTCACAATTTCCAGAATAAAGTTGATGATACCATTGGATAACACATCCGAAACTGCGTTTACATAGTTTACGACCCGGATGAGAATCTTGCCCTGCGGGCGGTCATCGTAATATTTAAAAGGCAGCTCCTGCAAATGTTTGAACAGATCCATGCGAATCTCGGAGATAATGTCCTGCCCGACGCGGGTCATGATGCGTGAGCGGATTGTAGCAAATATAACGCTGACCACGATAGTTACCAGCATTAGTGCTGACCAGCCTAAGAGTGCAAGGACGGCCTTCTCGGGAATCGTCACATCAACGACATGCTGCAGAATGAGCGGTGCAGACAGTGCCGCCGCCGCCGAAAGGGTACTAAGCACAAGAGCGATAATCATGGGCTTTTGCTGCTGCTTGATATAGACCATCGCACGCCGGAAGTGTCTGATGTCAAAAGGGGACTCCAGATTCTCATCAATATCGAATTTATTCCTTGCCATGAGCGATCACCTGCCTTCCAATGCCCTCGGTTTGCAGCATAAACACCTCGTAGTAATAACCCCGTTTGGCCAGCAATTCGGCATGAGTACCTTCCTCGATTAAGCGGCCGTCCTCCATGATGAGGATACGATCGGCCTTCGCGGTAGTGGATACACGTTGTGCAATGATGATCTTCGTGCAGGTGAAATCAAGCTCACGCAGACTTTTCTGAATATGCTGTTCAGTCTCAAGATCGACAGCAGAGGTCGTGTCATCCAGAATCAGAATAGGCCGGCGAACCGCCATGGAGCGGGCCAGCGCGATACGCTGCTTCTGCCCACCGGACAGACCCACTCCGCGTTCTCCAACAATGGTGTCATAGCCTTCGGACATCTTCATGATAAATTCATGCGCGTCAGCCAACCTTGCATATTCTACGGTATCCTCTTCCGGAAGGTCGGGGTCGCCAAAAGAGATGTTTCCGTCGATTGTATCCGAGAACAGGAGAACGTCTTGAGTGGCCACGCCGATGTTTCCACGAAGCTCGTCGAGCTCTAGCTGGCGTACATCAACGCCATCCACCAACACATGCCCTTCGAACACATCGTATAAACGTGGGATCAGGTTAACGATTGTCGTCTTGCCCGATCCTGTCGAGCCCATGATAGCCACGGTTTCACCAGGTTCAACCTTAAAGCTCACATCGTCCAGTACCGTCGCACTGTCGTATTTGAAGCTGACATGATCAAATTCGATGCGGCCCTCATAACGGCGGTTGCCGATGGACTTATGCTCGTTGACGATGTTAGGGCGTGCATAATAGATATCTACGATCTTGGCCAAGCTGGCGAAGAAGCGTTGAATATCATTAATGATGATGCCGATGTTGCGCATAGGGTTGGAAACAGCCCAGATCAATGAAGAGAAGGCAGCGAATTCGCCAAAGGTGATGCGGCCATTCATGACAAAGAGCCCGCCGGCAATCATCAGAATCACGTTGAAGGCCTGAGCAAAGGTTTCTAGAAAAGGAAAGTAATCAAGCCAGACGAGCGCAGCCGTTTTGTTTGCTTTGGAGTAGTTGGCGTTTTTGTCAGCGAATTTCTCAATCTCGTACTCTTCGCGGGCAAAAGCCTTGACGATACGGTTGCCAGAAATATTCTCTTGCGTGGTGGAGTTAAGCTGCGACAGCCGCTCGCGAAGGTCGATATACATCGGGCGGACGCGCTTTGCAAAAATGTAGGCCACAATGAAAATCGGGGGCGAAAGGATGAGCAGCCACAGTGTCAGTACTGCATCAATGGTGAAGAAGTAGATAACGGAAGCAATAAAAATCGTTGCCGATTCGATGATCGTCTTGATAATCCACGCCATCGAATGCCTTACCATGTCCAGATCGCCTGTCATCTTGGTCATGAGGTCACCAGTACGGTTATGATCGTAATAATGCATATCCTGTCCCTGGATTTTGTTGTACAGATAAATGCGGATGCGGTATAGCATATTTTGCGAGGAATGCTCATACTGCATCATTGTTAAATAAGCAAGACCCGTACGAAGGAGAGAAAAGCCGATCATACCCAGGCAGAGTGCGATCAACAGCCCTCGTTCTTGTGAGAGATGCTGCTGCGCGTTATCTCCGGCGATGAACGTATCGACAATACGCTGGCTTATGTACGGATTCACGATCGTGAGCGATGAGCCCACTACCGAGAGGCAAAGTGCGAGAATGTACCGCGTCCGGTTTCCTTCCAGGTTCTGCCATAACCACTTTAGTTCGAACATCTAATCACCTGATTTCTGTTTATGTACTCAACAAATCAACGCGATTATACCATATTAAACGGCCAGTGGAGCTCCATGTTTAATTCTTTTGTTACATAGGGTTGAACTTTACAAAACCTGAATGTGCCAGCGTTTATAACATGGGGCATTCGGGATTTTCAACTGTTGTCCAGATTGGGTGTTTATACTTCCTCTATTGCCGCTGCTTGTTTTCTTTATTGGACTTTTTATCGCTTCCTCCTTTTTTATCAGGGCGAAATATAATTTTTCGTATATGGCGATACACCGAATCTGGAAAAAGAAAAATCGTACAATTCAAAGAGAGCCGTGCGTGAACACGACTCTTGGAGCGATAGCCGCTTTTAAGGGCGACGGCTTCCAGAATAGCAGTTATGAAATAGACCGAATCCTTTGGACAGGGCGGTCTATTTCTTTTTGAGGTAATTCAGTAAGTCAATAATGAACATACTGAAATATCCAGACCAATCTATTTGATCTCAACAACAAAGGAGACAATTCCGGCCAGATCACCTTGTGGGTTGTAGACGGTAACCACATACGTCCCTGGGCCTTTATCAGGCTTGAAACGGTAGGCGAAACTGCCGTTATCAGCCACGGGAAACGAGAGCGGGGCGCTCTCAACGCCATTAACTTTATGGTAAGTTAAACGCAGTGCGGCGAAATCGGGGCTGCCCGGTAGAATAGTACCGCTGAGATCGACGTAGGAAGAGGCTTCGGCATAACCGGATGGCCAGACTTTGCCGCCATTTGAGGTCAGCTTAAGATCCATCTTCAGTGAATCGTATTGCACATTGCCACTGTGGGTAAAGGGGATATCTGCCGGCGACAAATCTGCAGTAATAGGGATGGAATCAATCACTGTTCTCTTCGCATGATCACGATATACGAATGCGTTAGCTCCGGGAAGCAGCGGGATGGTAACCTCATAAAGTGTATATTTTAAAGAATTATACCCTTGTGGGGGCTTGTTTCCTAGGTAACTCCACGAGCCTGTCGAACCGAGTCTGCTATTCTCATATACAAACGGGGGTCCTCCTTGACTGAGTACAGTAAGGGTCGCTTCCGCTTTGGTCGCTTGTTCCTGAGCCCGATAATTTGCGAACCAGGTGCTGTATTGCAGAAGCACTTTCTTGGTACTACTGTTGTAGCTAAGCTTCAAACCGAACTGATCCCGCAACAAGCTTAACGGAACCAGAACAGTGCCGCCCTTATTCTGAACCGAGATGGTGGCGACCTTTTTGGATTGGCTATAGACCGCCCCCGTCTTCAAATTAAGCTTCAATGGGTTGACGTATCCGTTCTCCGAGAAATGAATGGCGTTCTCGGCAGGAACATACTGCATATTTCCTTGTATAAACTGCACGATATTCTTGAGCGGCAGGTAAACGGAACCCTTGATGATTGCAGGTGCGCTGCTCAGCGTGGTTGTTTGGTTCATTTTGGAATGGAAGGCGGTGGTCCGACCTATGCCCATAAGCCACTCCTTCTCCAGTGGAAGCAATACCACATCGGCGCTGTCTAGTAGATTAATAACAGGTCTGAAGCTGTATAACAGGGAGATAAAGTCAGCTAGGGAAGTTCTGCTCTCGAACGTATACCCTGTCTTGTTGTCATAAGTCCAATAGGCGGAGTAAACTTTGTCCGTACCCGAGCCTGTTACCTGGACCGTGCCTTTGGCATCGTTGAACGGAATGCTGAATTTGGTTGCCCCAGCAAAAGCTTTGATTAACTGCTGTTTGTCGGCCTCTTTCCCAGCGGCCGCTGGGTCGGCATAGAAATTCCAGCCTCCCTTTTGCTGTAGGAGAATGGTGCCAGTTCCTTGTGTCGATGCTTTCCCGGCAGAGAGACTGAACAGAAGTGGGCCTGAATTAGGTGCTGTAGTGGAGGATGGCAAAGTGCTTCCCGCAGAAGGAAGTTGAGTGCTTTTATGAACATCAACTTGGTATCCATCTTCTAGCAAACTGCTTGTGATTGCGTAATAATTCCAGTCGGAGTCCGGTAAGCGAGTTGGCAGGTAAGCCTTCACCGGACTTTTGGCGTACAGCTGTTTGGCCAGCGGTTCCCAAATGCTCTGGTAGCCAAACCCGGGATCAAGCACCAGACGCTCGCTCGCGCTGACTGGCAGCACAGTGTTCGTGTTGACAGGCGGGGCAGTTTCCGTTCCCGCGGCGTAAAGCGTGAGGGGGGTTGTCAATATAAATGCTGCAACGGTCAGACTGATCCATCTGCTGACTTTGAGTATATTTAACATTTCAGTTGTCCTCCTTAGAGCTGCTTGTTTCAATATAGACGTTTTATTTTCCAAAAAGTTGCAAATAAAGTAAGGATATACCTGATTCTGCGGAGTAATTCTGCAATGCGTTAATGAATGTCACAGCCGTCTGATATACTTACATATTATGATAGGTGTTAAACATACGAAAGGGAGCGTTTTTTTGGAAACAAAACAACTAACTAGAGGACTTAAGGCGCGGCATATTGAACTGATCGCACTCGGAGGCACCATTGGCGTAGGCTTGTTCATGGGCTCGGCAAGTACCATCCAATGGGCTGGACCCTCTGTGCTGCTGGCGTATCTGCTGGCTGGGATTATTATGTTTTTTGTGATGAGAATCATGGGAGAAATGCTGGTTCTTGAACCGGTGACCGGCTCCTTTGCTACGTTTGCCCATAAGTATATTCATCCGTTGGCCGGTTTCCTGACCGCTTGGAGTTATTGGTTCCTATGGGTAACGGTAGGGATGGCGGAGGTTACGGCGATTGGAATTTATGTGGGCTATTGGTTCCCGAACATTCCGCAATGGCTGCCTGCGCTCGCGGGTGTAGGGATTATTGCAGCGGCGAATTTAGCGGCAGTGAAATTTTATGGGGAGTTTGAATTTTGGTTCGCCATGATTAAGGTTGTCGCCATTGGCGTTATGCTGGTTGTGGGAACGGGAATGATTTTCTTCGGTTTAGGGAATGGCGGGGTGCCGATTGGGCTCTCGAATCTGTATAGCCATGGCGGTTTTTTCGCGGGTGGTTTGAAGGGATTTCTGTTTGCCCTCTGTATCGTGACGGCTGCCTATCAGGGCATAGAATTAGTTGGGATTACAGCCGGTGAAGCAGAGAATCCTAAAGTCACTTTGCAAAAAGCGATCAAAAATATTATCTGGCGCATATTAATTTTCTACGTGGGTGCTATCTTTATCATTGTCACCATTTATCCGTGGAACCAAGTGGGCGAGAACGGCAGTCCCTTTGTGATGACTTTTGCCAAGGTAGGCATTGTGGCTGCTGCAGGCATCATCAATTTTGTGGTACTCACGGCAGCGATGTCGGGTTGCAACAGCGGGATTTATAGTGCAGGGAGAATGCTGTATACCTTGGCCAAAAATGGACAAGCTCCTAAGTTCTTCGGGAAAGTCTCGAAGAGCGGTGTCCCCCGAAATAGTATCATTACCACCATATCTTTGCTGTTATTGGGCGTCTTATTTAATTACATCGCGCCTGACTCCAAGCTGTTTCTGTATATTTACAGTGCCAGTATTCTTCCGGGGATGGTGCCATGGTTGGCATTGGCCTTCAGTCAATTTAGATTCAGGAAGGCACGGAAGGACGAGATGAAGGATCATCCCTTTAAGTCTCTGTTCTTTCCTGTCAGCAACTACATCACGATCATTTTCTTGTCGCTGGTGTTGGTTGGAATGTGGTTCAACCCGGATACACATACTTCATTAATTGTCGGGGCTACGTTCCTCCTGATTGTCATTGTGGGTTATTATGTCTTTGGCATAGGGAAACGGCAGAAGGTTGAAGAGTAGAGGAAATACAACAAGTTGAACTATAGAGATCCCAACAAGCAAGATTCAGGTTCATTCCTGAGCTTGCTTGTTTTTGTGTAGATAGTGGTTTAAAAAGTATACACATACACCTTGGTCCGCAGAGTATCGTTACAAGTTACTGTGCGGATAGGTGTCATGCCGGGAAGGGTAAAGCAGACGCTGATGACCACTGCGCCAGGCAACAGTTCATGCTTGAACTTGTCTACCAGTTGCTTCATCGCTCCAGGAAACAAATAACAGAGGACGATATCCGCATGGCCGTATGAGCTGCTGTAGATATTCCCGCGTAGGTAGCGAAGCCTTCCGTGGAGCTTATCCCGACCGTTCGCTGCCTGCAGCCAACGTGTACTAAGCAGGGCTAGCAGTTGGGAAGACCATAAGGGGATGCTGGAATTTTCAATACCGGTCAACCTTTTCCCGGGACAATGGCGAATGACATCCAGACCCAGCGTTCCCCAGCCGGAGCCGGCTTCTATAACGTTTACGTATCCAGGAATCCGATTGACCTCTTGTATAACCGCCTTCCGTACAGGTCTTGAGGTGGGCATCGGCGATATTCCATTCTTCCAGCTGACGGCTACAATGGACAGCATCGATAAGAAGAACACGCTGGAGATCAACCACGGAATAATTGGAAATATGGTCATATTTGTCACTCCTTACGATGAATTATCTACCTTGTCTATGACAGTCATAGTGGAGATAAGGTATAATTCAAAGATGATAAGTTAAATGAAGAAAGAGAGGCACGATGATGATAAGAGCAACGGATGACAATGAATATTATGAACTGCTGAGTCCTACCAGCCTTCCCAAGGCTTCGGGATTTCTATGGAATGAGAAGATGATGATTCATATGAATTGTCGCGGCTACGCTGTAGCTCAGTTTATGCAGCCGGAACCTGCCAAATATTCGTATGCGCCGAATTTGGAAGCGAAGACGTTTATGCAACCGGAGCAGCCTTATTATGCGCATCATCCCGGCCGTTTTGTGTATGTGAAGGATGAAGAGAATGGGAAAGTGTTCTCTGCCCCCTATGAGCCGGTTCGCACGCTCCCTGATAAATATACCTTTGCTGTAGGCAAAAATAATATAGTCTGGAAGATCGAAAGCGATGGTATTGGGTTAGAAATGACTCTGAGTCTACCTAAAGAAGAGGCCATGGAACTATGGCGGGTTAAAGTGACTAATCTTTCGCAAACGAAACGGAACATCAGTATCTATCCCTATTTTACCATTGGTTATATGTCTTGGATGAATCAATCGGGTGAGTATAAGCCAGAGTTGCAGGGGATTGTAGCTTCTGCGATTACACCTTATCAGAAATATCAGGATTACGCCAAGATTAAGCTGTTGAAAGACAAGACTTTCCTATTAGCAGATCAAGAGCCTTCCGCATGGGAAGTGAACCAAGAGGCCTTTGAAGGGGAAGGCGGTATTACCTCCCCGTCAGCGATCCAGAATGAAGTGTTGTCCAAAGGGGAATCCCGTTATGAATCGCCAGTTGCGGTTCTGCAATATAGATTGGAGTTGGAGCCAGGTGAAGAGCAGGCCTATCGGTTTGTATTTGGTCCAGCCAAAGACGAAGCAGAGATTGCGCAGATCCGCCAGAGCTTGTTCGTAGATCAAAACGCTAATGGTGAGGATGGTTTTGTCCAAGCTGAACGGGAATATGCAGAATACATAAGGCAAGGCAGAGGGTGTATTGAGATTAAGACGCCAGATGCTGACTTGGACAATTTTGTGAACCACTGGTTGCCGCGGCAAATGTATTATCATGGTCAAACCAATCGTCTTACCACAGACCCTCAAACCCGTAACTACCTGCAAGACAATATGGGTATGAGCTATATTAAACCACAGATGGCCAGAGCAGCCTTCCTGACAGCGTTAAGCCAGCAAAATGCAAGCGGTGCCATGCCGGATGGTATTATTTTGCATGAGGCGGCGGAGTTGAAATATATTAATCAGGTTCCTCATACGGATCATTGCGTTTGGCTGCCTATTTGCCTAAGTACCTATTTAGATGAGACGAATGATTATACCATTCTGGATGAAAAGGTTCCTTTTGCGGATGGTGCGGAAGTGGCCTCTGTATTTGAACACATCAATCGGGCGATGGACTGGCTGATGGGTGCGAGAGATGAACGGGGTTTAAACTTTATCGATCAGGGTGACTGGTGTGACCCGATGAATATGGTTGGCTACAAGGGAAAAGGTGTTTCCGGCTGGCTGACGATGGCTTCGGCGTACGCATTTATCATATGGGCTGATATTTGTGGGAAAAGTGAACAACTGGAAACCAGCAACAGATTCCGCTTGGCTGCGGATGAGACGAATGTGGTCATTAACAAATATTTATGGGATGGCGAATGGTACGCGCGCGGAATCACGGATGACAATGTTGTCTTTGGCATTAGCACCGATAAGGAAGGTCGTATCTTCATAAATCCTCAGGGCTGGGCACTATTGTGTGGTGCTGCCGATCCAGTGAAGCAGAAGAAATTAATGCAGGCGGTTGAGGAGCAATTAGAGACACCTTATGGCGTGGAGAAGCTGGCCCCAGCGTACACAGCAATGCGGGAGGATGTGGGCCGAGTCACACAGAAGTTCCCGGGAACGGCGGAAAATGGAGCGGTCTATAACCATGCTGCTGCCTTTTATATCTATGCATTGTACCAAGTGGGAGAGCAGGATGATGCGTATCGTCTGCTGCGAAAGATGCTTCCAGGACCAGACCCTGCCGATGTGATCAGACGTGGTCAGTTACCTGTGTTTATACCCAATTATTATCGTGGTGCTTATAGACAATATCCAAATACAGCCGGGCGCTCCAGTCATTTGTTCAACACAGGCACGGTTCCGTGGGTGTATCGCTGTCTGATCGATGGTTTGTTTGGATTAAAAGGAAATGCAGCAGGCATCCAGATCCATCCACAGCTTCCTTCGGAATGGCAAGAGGTAACGGTCAAACGTACCTTTAGAGGTGCAGAGCTGCATATCGACATCAAGCGCGAATCAGGCGTTGAAAAAACTGAAGTGTATGTCAATGGCAATCCTATTGAGGATGGCATCATCAAAGATTTGACAGCAGGCGCAGAATATAGCGTACTGGTCAAAATTCCGTCCCTGAATGGCTAAGAAAGGAAATCAACCACGATGAACTTAATCATCAAGAATCAAGTGGAGGCTGAACTACAGGCCTTCGTTGGCGAAGAAGTCTATATTCACAGCGAGGCGACTTCCTTTGTCTTCGTCCGCAATTTCAAGGTTAAGGTTACGGAAGCCTTCATTGCCGGGGAAGATTCATTTCGGGTAGCTCTGCGGTTCGATGAGTTGGGCTGGCTGCGGATGGAAGCACTCACGCATTATGAACAGGATGGACAGGGGCGTCTGCTGTTAGCCGGGTATGACGATAAGGGACGAATGAACGTCGCCCTGCACTTGGGAAGGGAGCCGTTTCCAGAATGAACAAGACTAATAAAGCCTCAACACGGAAGCTGCTGGCCGTATTTGCCCACCCTGATGATGAAACTTTTATCTGCGGAGGCACACTCGCGAAATACGCCAGTGAAGGAGTCGACATTACGCTTGTGAGCGCCACGCGAGGTGAAATGGGGCGTCGGATGGGCAATCCGGCTTACATCAACCGCGAAACGATGCCAGCCATTCGTGAACTGGAATTGCGCCGAGCCTGTGATAGTCTGGGCATCCAGCAGCTTATTTTTTTCGATATCCGCGACAAAACCGTGGAGTTTGTAGACGAGGTCCAATTAACCAGTAAGATTGCAGACCTTATCAACGAAGTGAATCCCGACGTTATCCTTACTTTTCATGAGAAGCTCGGCGGACATCCGGATCATTGCGCGATCGGAAAAGCGGCGACAGCTGCTGCGGAGATCACCGGGCGTAAAGAGTCTTTATATTTCATCAGTTATGGCGATACGATGGAGCACCCAGAAGGATTCGGCTATACTCGACAGGATGTCGTCAAAATCGACGTGTTTGCCCATTTGGAGGCCAAGCTGGCTGCCTTTCGCGACCACCGTTGCCAGACGGAAATTGATGAGTGGGTATGGCAGGACGATCAGGAAGCGTTGGCGAAATTCGGGAGATATGAGTATTTCTTAAGAGGTAGTAGAGCGACTATGACGCAGCAGGATGATTTGTTTGTACCGATCTGCGTCGAGCAACACTAGACGAGGGAATCCGAACGAAATGGAGAAAGCGAGAGTATGAGGAAGAAGGAGAAATCCTTTTTCCTCATACTCTTTCTTTTTAAGAGAATGCGGTTATACTTGTTTGAAAGTCTTGATGTTGAAGGAATAGGAGCGAACTAATGAGAAGCTTGCGTCTAAAAATGATGTTATTTTTCACGATTTTACTTTTAGTTACAAGTTCTTTATTAGGATTGATTTTTTTGAATTCGTCTGAGAATCTCGTGCAGAAATCGATAGGCCTGCAAGCGCAACAAATTGGTGAAAATGCACTGAAAGAAATAGATATGACCAAGTACATAACAATCAGTCCAGAGTCGGGCGAAAATCCTTATTATAAAGAGCTTAGAGGAAAGCTTAGCAATATCCGTGAAGTGAATGGCCTGAAATACTTATATACGATGGCCAAAGCGGAGAATAACGGAAAAACTCAATATACATACATAGTAGATGGAATGCCACTGGATTCTGCTGCTGCTGATTTTTCCCCATTGGGACAAGTCGAACCCGAGCCTTCAGAGTTATTGGTCAAGGCTTTTGATAACCAACAAATACAGATCGGCGACCTTTACCAAGATGCGACGTATGGTGCACTCCTCTCAGCCTATTTACCGATTAAAGATTCAGCCGGAAATATGATTGGTATTCTTGGTGCTGACTTCGATGCGTCCAGTATTTATGAACTCATGCAGCACAACCGGAGTCGGACCGTCTGGATTATTGCACTGTTCATCCTAGGCACCTCTGCCCTAACGTATTTGTTCTCACGATACATCACTCAGCCTATTAAAGAATTAACCGAAAATATGCAAAAAGTAAGGGACGGTGATCTCACCGTGCAATTGGAAGTGAAGCAAAAGGATGAGGTTGGACGATTATCAGCCTCATTTGGCCAAATGGTTAGCGAATTAAATATTATGATCGGGGTGATCCGTCATACTTCGAAAGATATTTATAGCGCATCCAAGCAAATCGGTTTATCCACGGAATCGGTGAGCGCGGCCAGCATCCAGATTTCAGAACAAATGAAAGAAACGTCCTCCCAAGCTGAAGTGCAGGTAGCTAGAGGAAGTGAAGTAGAACGTTCCATGCAGGAGGTAAGTGATGGCATTCAGAAAATCGCCTTTTCCACCGCTATAGTGGCCGATTCTACTCAAATCACTGCAGTCGCTGCCGAAGAAGGGGAAGCTTATATCACGCATATTATCAATCAGATGGAAGAGATCACCTCATACTCTAATCAAACTTCTGGAAAGCTGCAGGCATTATCCGTTAGCACGGATGAAGTGCGACAGATGGTGAGTGTTATCCGGAATATTGCCGAACAGACGAATTTACTGGCCCTAAATGCAGCTATTGAAGCCGCCCGGGCCGGTGAATATGGAAGAGGCTTCTCGGTAGTTGCCGATCAAATCCGCAAACTGTCCGTGGAATCTCAGGTATCAGTCAATACCATTTCTACAGTTTCTAATGAGATTGAACAAGAAATGGGCTCGGTTATTCAAGCGATGGAGCAGGAACGTAAGGAAATTGAACATGGCGTATCGATTGTTCGTGATACAAGAGAGTCTTTCCTGCGGATCATAAATGAAGTGAAAAAGGTGAGCGAACAGGCGCAGGAGGTTTCAGCCGTATCGCAGGAAGTGGCGGCGGGTTCGGAGCAGGTTGAGGCTTCGGTGGCGGAGTCGGCACTCATCTCTATACAGACTACAGAACGAGTAAAGGTTGTATCTATGGCGGCTGAGGATCAGGTTCAGGATATGAAAGGCATTTCGACATTTGTGGAATTGTTGGAGAAAATGTCGGGTGAACTCAATCTTTTGGTGGAACGGTTTAAAGTTTAAGGGGGTATTCAACCAAAAAGAGCATGAGAAAATCAGGAGCTTAAGTGGCTTTCGGTTCTTATTGCTCTTTTTTTACGTTGTGTAAGGATGAAAATACAAAAAAACTTCATTTTTCTGAATATTTATTCATCCATTAATAGGGAAAAAACGTCGAAATTATACACTGAGCTTACAAATGGACAAGGCTCTGTTTGTGTGGATAGCTTTTTCATTTGGAGAACTTGATTAAGCGATCTCATTGTTGGCAGGACTGCTTTTTATTGAATATTTAAGGGCTACTGTAAGGCCGGATCCTTCACCTAAAATTATACATCCTCTTACATATATAATCAGAAATGAGATTATGAAGGCATTGCAAACTAAAAGAAATCTATAGCGAAGACCAAAATCCCCCTCGTAAATTAACATAGAATTGATTTAAATTTACAATGCATGAATTGAATGAATCTGGTTTAGACCCTATATTGTTCTAATGAAATCAATACATTCATTAGGAGGAATAGAGAAGTGAAAAGGAGTAACGCACTGACAACCCGCGTGCTGGCAACCGTCGTACTTTTGACTTCGTTGTTCTCTGCAGGTTATGTTCCGGTTCAACCGGCTAATGCAGAGACTGTGTATACGAATGTCTTTGCTGCGGCTGGCGTAACTGCAACCGCGAATGGTTACGTGTCTGAAGCTTATGCCCCATCTCGAGCCATTGACGGAAATATAGCAAGCGGTAAATGGGTTTACGAGGGGAATTCGAATTCACCTACAGAAGAGAACCCCTATTGGTTGAAGATTGATGCAGGTACCGAAGCTACGGTACACCAGTTTGTACTAACTCATGCGGGTGCGGCGGGAGAACCGGACAGTAACAACACCCGGGATTTCACCATTGAAACCAGCGATGATGATGTGTCATGGACACCTGTAGTTACTGTTACGAATAATACTTATGGCACAACCACTCATGATTTGGAAGCACCGGTTACCGCAAGATATTTCAAACTCAATATCACGAATCCAGGAGCTGTGGATGCTTCGACCGGCTTGTATGCAGCCAAAATCTACGAATTTCAGGCATATGGATACTCAGAGCCTGAGAATACAGATCTAGCGGTGCAAGGTCAGGGCTTGCTTGGTGAATATTACACTGGGAATAGTGATTTTGGATTTGGTGACTATAAAGCGACGACGATTGACCCACAAATTAATTTCACTAATCTGGATCCGGTGCTGCAGAGTTGGACGGGTTCACAAGATCATGCTAATGCCCGTTGGACTGGACAGATTATGCCGCCACAGACAGATGCCTATACCTTTCATATCATTGGTGACAACGGATTTCGTCTGTGGATTGACGATAAGCTCGTCATTGACCACTGGGTGAATGATTGGGATAAGGAGTTGGCGAGTAACTCCATCTCACTGGAGGGTGGGAAGAAATACAACTTCAAAATTGAATATTTTGAAGATATGGGGGGTTCCAATCTATATCTGCGCTGGTCTACGCCAAGTATGACCAAAGAAATCGTGCCAAGCACAGCTTTCTACTTGCCGAAGGAGTATACCGGACCCGTTGCGGGCAGTGTTCTGCAAAAAGGAACGAGTATAATGCTGGCCATGGCTTCCGCATTGAAGGAAGTGCCAGCCACTTTGCCGGATCACCTGACCGTTACAGCGGATAATCAGCCCATTCAGGTTCTAAGTGTGGAGCTAGGTGTAGATCCTTCTGTTCTTATATTGAATTTGGCAACTCCGATCACATCGAGTCAAAATGTGCATGTCTCGTATGATGGACAAGCCGGACTGCAATTTGTGAATGAGACCGCTATAGGCAGCTTCAGACTTAATCCGGTTAATGATGTAGCGGATTATTCGCCGATCGCCATTGCGATGTCATTCAATGGAAGTGCGAAAACAAACCGTTCATTTGCCTGGTATACAGCTTATGAGAAGCCGGAAAGTGCACCGACCAATATCATAGAAAGCATTGTAGAGGTTGTGCCTGCAGATCAGGAATTTGGTTCTTCAGGAACGATCCGTTTCACAGGAAAGCCGGAAGAAACCAAGGTGTTAAATCTCAACATCACGAGTTCAACTAAAGGATCATTTATCAGCCACAAGGTATTAGTGGATGGTCTGACCCCGGGCACCGCTTATAAATACCGAGTGGGCAACGAGGGGAACTGGAGTAAGGCGGGTAGCTTTACGACGGAAGCAGAGAATGAGAAGAATTATGAATTCCTCTATATGACGGATTCGCAAGGCTCCAGCACACAGGATTATGAAGTCTGGGCCAATACGCTTAAGCAAGGGCTGGAGCATTTCCCGGATTCCAAGTTTCTAGTGATGACTGGTGATCAGGTGGATGCCGGTTCCCTGGAATCCCAATGGCTTGATTATTTCGGGAAACCGCAAGATTTGCTGATGAAGCTGCCATTGATGGCGGCCGTAGGCAATCACGAGGGACCTTACAATGATAACTATTACTACCATTTCAATTATCCGAATGATTCCATCGCAAATCCGCTACCACCGGGCAGCGTATATTCGTATGACTACGGTGACGCCCATATTATGGTGCTGAATACCATGGATATTGGCTGGGATGATCGCCAGAAGGAGTCGTTTAGACAGGAAGTTGAATGGCTGAAGAAAGAAGTGGCCCAGACAGATAAGAAATGGAAGGTTGTGGCTTTCCATAAAGCGATCTATTCACTCGGCAACCATGCGTTGGACAGCGACATTCTGGCGATGAGACAAACACTTTACCCAGTCTTTGATGAGCTGGGAATCGATGTGGTGCTGCAAGGGCATGACCATACCTTCATGAGATCTTATCAGATGTATGACAATAAGCCGGTTGCAGATGTCAAGACAGATGAGAGTGGCAATGCACTTAATCCTGCTGGAACGCTTTATATGATTAACAATTCAGCAGGTACCAAGTATTATGATCTCCAAGCCGGGGTGGACAGGTATTATGCGGCGGTATATGAGCAGCCGAAAGTTCCAATCTACTCGGGCATCCGAATGACGGAAGATAGCATCACCATTGATTCCTATAAATCGGGTCAGGCTACACCGTTTGATACTTATACGATTGTCAGAAATGACGATAAGCCGCAGCCTGTTGAGCAATTGGTGGCGAACAAGACCAATGATGGCAAGACCGTTCTATCCTGGAATAAGCCGCAGGATGTTCATGCAGAGGATGGAGTCAGAGGATTTAGAATTTATGAAGTCAACGGGAAGATGGGCATGAACTGGAGCGTATATGTTCCGGCAGCAGAGGGCCAAGAGAAATATAACTATACGGTCGAGACCACTGTGGCTGAGAACTACGAGTTTGCCGTCAAAGCCGTTGATAAGCGGGACAATTCAACTGCCAGCATCGTAGGAACGGTACCGGTGGCACCGACTGGACCCGTAGTGGACGATGGACATAACACGTTCGGTTGGACGAACGTCCCTGGCTATTCCAACCTATCCGATTACGAATACAGTGTAGACGGTGGAGTGAAATGGCTGCCTGCCACTAAGAACCCACAGCCGCTTGAAGATAAGGACTATCCCGTGGGCTCGGTAATGGTGCGCGTGAAAGCAGATGAAGCTTCCGGAATTGCCGCTGGTTCACCGCTGGTTTCGGACAAGCCGTTCACCGTGAACAATATTCACACCACCTATTCAATTACAGGTCAAATCAAGAGAACTGATCAAATACAGGTAGATGTTACGGCCGAGCAGTTGGCCGAATATAGTGGTGCCGCTTATGTGGTGTTTGAATTGTTAAAGGGAGATACTCCTATTGTCATGAATGCAGTTCCGCTTACGCAAAGCAAGATCACCATCTCTCAATATTTCAACGAAACAGGAACGGATTATAAAGTGAAAGTATTTGTACTTAATCAATTTAATAATGATCTAAATACACCGCTCCAACTAGCGAAATCTATTCTGCTGCAATAGCGGAAAGAAAGAGAGGACTGAATACGGTGAAAAAATATGTAGCAGCCATTCTGGCGTTGTTGTTCATGCTCTCACCAGTTTCCGGCTACGCAGCAGCTTCCTTCACGCTCAATTTGAGTGCGAAGGAAGTCTTTCGCGGCGATGTAATCCAGATTTCCGGGACGGTTGCGAGTGATGCCGACGATGTTGTCATTAAGATTGTAAGGCCCAATAAGACGCTTCTTTATATTGATGCCATAACACCTTCAAATAACAGTTACGCTACAACTATAGCGATTCCGGTCAACGAGGATTTTGCTCCGTTTGGGGTATATGAAGTAGTTGTTGGTAGCGGCAACTCAACGCAAACCAAACAGTTCTCGGTAGTGAACCCTAATGGAGAGATACCGGTAGATCCGCCGGCAACCCCGACTCCAACACCAACACCGACACCGACAGTAACGCCGCGGGATACTGGCTCGAATGATGGTAGCATAGCTGCTCCTGCGAGTGCAGCAATTCCTTCTGCTGCCGGTAAAGTTGTCGACTCTATCCTTCAGCCGGAACTAGCCAAGGATGGGCGTTATCTTATTGGCAGCGAAACAATGGCTAAAGCCATTCTGCAAGCAAGCATTTCAGTAACTATCGAGCTGCCTGCAGCAGCAGCCAGTGACTCTGGTAGTGCTCTTGAGTTTCCAACGAAATCATTAGTAGAGCTTAAGGATAAGAATTTGGATTTAATCATTACATCCGGAGATCGTACGGTTCGTTTCCCGGCAGGTTCCATCTCTGCTACGGACGAACTGCAATCACGGATTCGTCTTGTGCTGAACACAGCCTGGACGAATGAAGCGAAAAGTGTAGTTCAACAATCACTTCAATCGAACTCTGATTACACTTCAACTGGAGTGATCCTCTCTGTTGTGATCCAGGTTATCTCTGGTGACAAGACGCTCGATATTCATAATTTGGTCAAGCCCGCTATAGTTACAATGAAATTGACGGAAGAGCAGGGTAAATTGCTCTCTGCTGATCTTGCTGGTGTCTATTATGCGGATGGTAATAAAGTTGAATATGTGGGGGGCACCCTTAACAGCGGGACTTTTACTTTCACAGCGGAGCACTTTTCCTATTATACGATTCTTGAATTGAACAAGACCTTTATAGATTTAGCGGGACATTGGGCAGAAAAATCTGTGAAGTCGCTGGCGGCCAAACATATCGCAAACGGTGTGGATGAACAGCATTATGAGCCGAATCGGAGTATAACCCGCGCCGAATTCACCACCATGCTTATGCGGACGATCGGCTGGACGGGGAAGGTCTCGACTGAAGCCGCAGTAAATCCATTCTCGGATGTGGCGGCTAATCAATACTATACTGAACAGGTAGCCGCAGCCGCATCGCTAGGTATTGTTTCGGGTTACGACGGTACATTCAGACCGAATGATAAGATTACGCGTGAAGAAGCGGTGGTCGCGCTTGTTCGTGCAGTACAATACTTTACGCTTACAGAGTCAGGGAACGGTGAGCCTGCTTTTGCTGATGTGAAGGATATTGCTACCTGGGCCACAGCATCTGTCAATAAAGCCTGGTCGCAGGGATTGATTCAGGGAGACGGTACTCATTTTAATCCGCAGAAATTGCTTACCCGGGCTGAAGTTGCGGTCATGATCAATCGGCTGTTGCCGAGCGGTTCTTAATAAAACATAAGAAGGAGGACCTAATCGTAATGAGGAAACAGCTTATTTCAATAGTGATGACAGTAATCTTCCTATATAGCAGCATGTTGAATCCGTTAGCCTTGGATACCGTTTCGGCGGCTTCTGACTCCTCTATACAGGATGTGGCCACTCGAAATGTGGCTCTGAATGCGAAGGTGACAGCTTCGGGGCAGACGAACAATAATGAAGCTGCGAGCTTCGCGGTCGATGGCAAGAACGATACGAAGTGGAGCGACAATACGAGTGTTAAAAAGAAATGGTTAGTGCTGGATTTGGGCCAAGTTTTTAATATTAACGAATGGGTTATGAAGAATGCTGCAATCGGCGAATCTGGCAATAGCCCATTCTGGAATACCAAGGATTTCCGTCTGCAAAAGAGTGTGGATGGCGAAACCTGGGTAGATGTCGATGTGGTAACGAATAATGTGCAGACGATCGTTGACCGGCATGTACCAGTGTTCTCTGCTCAGTACATCAGGTTATATATCGATAAGGCAGCATACGACAATAATACGGCTCGCTTATATGAACTGGAAGTGTATGGGGTGGAATCTACGCAGACCCCCGCATATCCAGCAACTAATCTGCAGCCTGTGGATTATGTGGACCCATTCATTAACACGCTAGGCGACAACGGTCAGACGAATCCGGGGCCAACAACTCCGTTTGGCTTGGTAGCGCTTGGTCCGGACAGTGATGGGGGAGCCTTTAGTGGATACTACTATCAAGATAAATATTTAAAAGGATTCTCGCATCTGCGGTTTAGCGGCGTAGGCTGTAGCGGTGCAGGCGGCAACATCCTGATGATGCCGGAAACCCAGTCTTTTACGAAGAACAGTAATGAGTATAAGCAGAAGTACGACAAGAGCACCGAACAAGCCTCTCCAGGTTATTATGGTGTGAAGCTCGCATCCGGCATTGGGGTTGAACTTACCTCATCAGCCAATGTTGGCTTCCATCGCTACACGTTCCCAGAGGTGGATACTGGATCTGTGTTGATTGATCTGTCCAACTCTTACGCGGGAATGGTAGATGCCAACCTGAAAGTGGAGAGCAATAATGAAATTACAGGCATGATCCAATCGAAAAATGTGTGCGGAAATGGCTACTACACAATGTATTACTCCATTCAATTCGATCATGACTTTGACTCTTATTCCTCTTGGCAGGGTGATGCGGTAGGAACGGAAGCTAGCCGTACGGGCTCGAACAGCGGAGTGTGGGTAAACTTCAATACGAAAGACAATAAAGTGATTCAAGCAAAAGTCGGTCTCTCGACGATTAGTGTGGATCAGGCCAAAATCGAACGTAATAACGATATTAAAGATTGGGATTTCGACGCGCAGCATAATAAGTCGAGAGACACTTGGAGTCAGCTGCTGAACAAGGTTGAGATTACGGATGCGCATGAAGAGAACAAGACTGTTTTTTACACACAGCTGTATCATTCTTTCCTTCACCCGAATAATGTGACCAGCTCCAATGGTACGTTTAAGGCGGGAAGAGATGAGACTACGATTCGCCAGGCTTCAGAGCTAGGTGATGATTTTGAGTATTACAATGGCTGGACAACCTGGGATGATTTCCGTAAATATTCCTTGTTCTCGCTGCTGGAGCCGCAGAAATATGAGAATATGGTGAAGTCATTGGTAGACTTGTACGACACCAGAGGTTCGTATACACAGTGGGGGGCAGGTTACTGGCCGAGTCCGACCGTGAGAAATGAGTTTAACGGTGCAGTAATTCTTGATGCTTATGCGAAAGGGTTTACCGACTTTGATGTGTATGCAGCACTTAAGGGAATGGCTGTAGATGCAGACAATTTCTCGATTAGCGAGACAGATATTTCCGGTAAGCTGGAAAAAGCAGATAGTGCTTATTTTCCAATGAAGCTTGCCGAAATGATCGGGGATAAAGAAACGTATGAGAAATACAAGGATCTTACCTTGTCCTATAAAGATCTGTGGAATCCAGATCAAGTGGACGAGAACGGAGACAAACGAGGTTTCTTCACGCCTAATGCAACTACAGTAGCCAAGGGAGATGTTACAGCGGTCGACAAGTATGCCTATCAGGGGAACCTGTGGACCTATCGCTGGTCAGTGCCTCAGGATGTTTACGGATTGGCTGAATTGATGGGTGGTAAGAGAGAAATGGCGAAAGAGCTGCAGCATTTCTTCGCTATTGACGAATATATGGCGATCAATGAACCGGATTTGAATGCCCCTTATCTATTCGATTATCTGGGCTTTCCTTATTTGACCCAGTATTATGCACGAGAATATACAACCGAAGTGGTAACGCAGAAATACCATAACCATGGGCCTTATGCCTATCCGATGAAATCCCGCGTATACCGTGATGATCCGGAAGGATATCTGCAATCCATGGATGACGACGCAGGTGGAATGTCCTCCTGGTTTGTCTATAGTGCCATGGGGTTGTTCCCCGGGAACCCGGGAAGCCCCTATTATGTGATTGGGTCCCCTATTTTCTCGGAGATGAAGCTGCATTTGGACAACGGCAAGACCTTTACGATCAAGGCCGACCAGGTGTCCAGTGACAATCGTTTTATTCAATCTGCGCAGCTGAATGGCAAGGACTTCAATCAAGCCTGGATCAATTACGATGATATTATGGCAGGCGGTACTTTGGAATTTGATATGGATGCAGTGCCAAATACCAGCTGGGGTGCGACCCCAAGCGCGGCACCGCCAACACAGGATTACACAGCAGAGATCGATAACAAGCTGGTCCATCAAGAACTGATTGCCGAACAATCAAACTGGAAATATCTAGACAAAGGTCCGTCTGCAGGCAATGGCTGGACAACAGCGGAATATAATGACAGCACTTGGGCTTCCGGGCCGGCCATGCTGGGTTATGACAATCTGGGCAAGGTGAAGACAAAGGTCAGCTATGGACCAGATGGAAATAAAAAGTACCCAACCACCTATTTCAGGAAAACGTTCGAAGTGGACGATGTGGAGGGTATTCTCGAACTGGATGCCAATCTGATTCGTGATGATGGAGCCGTTGTGTACTTGAACGGGCATGAGATTATCCGCAGCAACATGGCATCTGGTGAAGTGAAATATGAGACTCTTGCGAGTGCAACCGTAAATGATGAGCGGGATCGGAATGGATATATAATTGATCCGGCCTATCTGGTCAAAGGGACTAACGTTTTGTCCGCAGAGGTTCACCAGGCGAATGCAACCAGCTCGGATATCGCTTTCGAATTCAGCCTCGAAGCAGTGAAGAAGATGTCGACTCCGGCTGCCCCAACTGAGCCAATGGTGGATGATAAAGCCAATATCTTCGGATGGACGCCTGTGCAGGGCTTCGATCAAGCAGCCGACTATGAATACAGCACAGATGGAGGTCTGAACTGGAAGCCAGCCACCGTGAATCCGCAGACCGTGGGTCCGCTGAATTACGAGGCAGGCAAAGTACAGGTGAGAGTCAAGGCCAATCAGACCTTGAACACTTTGGCTGGGCAAGTGCTGGTGTCGAATGCTGCCTATACTTCGGACATACAGTGGGATGTTTATGATCTCAAGGCAGGCGAAGTTAACCGGAGCGAGAATATGGTAGTCAATGTCGCAGGCACATTAAAAGGGGCCTATGTGGATTCAGCTGTTGCGGTCTTCCAATTGATGGATGGAAATAAACGCGCAGTGATGTCTACGGCTGTGCCTGTAACAACTGGCAGCTTCGAGCTTGCGCAGCTGTACAATGTGAATGCCAGCAAATATCAGGTGAATATCTACTTGGTAGATGCATTCAACGGCAATATATATGATTCACTCTGGCTGGCTGAACCCATTGAATTGCAGCCGGAACCTGTGCTCGATCCAACGCCGAAGCCACCGGCCGAAGAACCACAGCCCGATCCGGAACAGCTGCCTGAGCCGCTGCCGTTGCCGGTTGATAAACCGGATGCACCTGGTGATGATCAGCCGGTAGATGATGGCCTGACGCTGCAGTTTGAGAACCGAAGCGAGTGGTCGTTGGCTAACAACACTTTTAATAACAATCCGTTAGGCAGCGAACCAAATAACGGAGGAACGGTTGTCAAGAACACGTTTGATGGCGCATGGCTTGCCTTTGATAATTATGATTTCGGCACCACAGGTGCAAACCGTATTACGGTTGAATATGATGCGCCTACGAATAAAGTGCCGGCAGGCAGCACACTCGAAATCAGATTGGGAAGCCTCACTGGTGAACTTGTGGGTACGGTCAACCTGTCCAATACAGGCGGCACTTGGGGCACATATATCACCACAGAGGCCCAATTGAATAGAACAGTAACCGGTACGCAAAATCTGTATGTGGTCATGAAGGGCAGCACGACGAGCGCGCTTCCTTACATCGGCAACTTCGACCGTCTTACATTCGGATACCAAAAGATTAGAAACGACTTTGCGGCCTTGGAATTGGAGACCTACGACGAGTGGTCAACGGATCTAAATACCAACCACGACAATACTCCGCTGATAACGGAAGGCGGAAAGAGCGGCAAGCAGGTTGCAAATACATTCAACGGAGCATGGCTTGCTTTCAAAGGGATGGACTTCGGCAGCGAAGGTGTTAATCAATTATCCATCGAATATGCCAGCAATAGCGGGAACTGTGCAGTCGATTCGGCTGTTGAAGTTCGGCTCGGCGGCATAAATGGCAAGTTAGTCGGCAAGATCGCTACACCACCGACAGCCAGTGGATGGGGCACCTACAAAACAGCCATCGGTGACTTGACTGAGACACTTACCGGCGTTCAAGACGTGTATCTCGTGTTAACTGGCACGACCAGCTCAACTTTTAAATACATCGGCAACTTCGATAACGCCAGCTTCTCATTACGAGCAGAGGTACCGGAGCCGGATGTGACCGTGGAGCTGGAGAACAAGACCGAATGGACATCGGCTGTTAATACGTTTAATGGCAATCCTTTAGGTACTGAAAGAAACAACGGGACGGGAACAGTAGTCAAGAACACCTTTACTGGAATGTGGATTACTTACAATGATGTTGATTTCGGGACTCAAGGTAAAAATCATGTTGAGTTTGTATACGACGCGCCTTCCCAAAAAGCACCTGCAAACGTCGTAGCAGAAATCAGATTGAACAATAAAGATGGGGATATCATCGGCAGGGTTAACCTTCCGAATACCGGCAGCGTCTGGGGAACCTATAGAACAGCCGCTGCGGCACTAGGTCAATTGTTGACCGGCAAGCAAACCATTTGTGTCGTATTTACGGGTACGACTACACCAAGCCTAATGTATGTAGGTAACCTGGATAAGATGAAATTTTCCAAGGTGAACTAAGCACTTTAAAGCTGCTGTGAACACTAGAAAAAAGTCAGTCTTCGAGTTATAGGAGACTGACTTTTTGGTGTGCCCATCAACCGTATTCGAGCGCTTCTTTTGGCCAACCTCCAGTTATCGCTCACTTGTTCTTCCCACTTCCTTTCAAATGAAACTCTCATAAACCATATGTCAGATAAAGTTACATAAAATAAAAAATAGATTAAAAATAGAATAGGTCTAGTACCAATACCATTATATTATGATATTATTAAGATATGTCAATGATTTAATGTTAAGTTTCATGACAATTATATTCAAATTAATTTATCTCACCTATCTCTTGACGATATAATAATCTATCGAAATTGGTATAGGTTTGGAACAATTACTCGTTGACACTGGTTAGTTCAGGGTGCTATATTACTTTCAATTCAAAGTCGAAAAATAGTTTTCAGTATGCGGAAAACAAAATAACAGTGGGAGGTTCTAGAATGAGGAAAGCTTTCAACGGGTTAATTGCGGTTTTGATGGTTATCATGTCTATATTTACAGTCATACCACCGGGGATTGTGCTTGCAGAAGACATAGGCGGGGGGACAACGTATTACGTTTCCAATGATGGAGTGGATACCAATACCGGAGGCATTGATGCACCCTACCAAACATTGGCAAAAGGTGTTTCACAATTACAGGCGGGTGATACGCTAGTCATTAAAGCGGGTGAATATGCGGAAGCGCTTGTTCTGAATGGTTTAACGGGAAACGCAAATGCTCCGATTACGATTCGTGGAGAAGTCGGGACGCAAATAAGCGCTAGTGCTTATGTAAATGCTCCATTCTGGAAGAACTTCACACTTAGTATTACGGATAGCCAATATGTAAATATCAGCAATATTAGTTTTGCCTTTGCTGGTACACCTGAATCCGGTGATAGCTATGTTGCCGGAATAAGCGGAGTGAAAAATGTTAAAGTTCAAAATAGTTACTTTGGCGCCAATAGTACAACTTATGCTGCTTTTTACCTTAACACCAACAATGAAAATGTAGTGATTGATGGTAACTATGTTGAAGGCTCTGATAATTCCTTTTACGGCTATGGCATTAATAATACAACGATCACGAACAATATATTTACAGAGTGGTGGACGCTGCACTTTGAATCAAGCACCTCAACCAATAGTGTTATCAGCAATAATGTGTTTGCAGGCGCTGGCGAACATTTTTACGGTGGAACCTATGAAAATAGCATGATAACTAATAATATCTTCTTGGGAAATCCTGCAATTGCTTTGGGTGCGGGTAACACTGTCGGGTATAATAGTGTTACAAGTGATAGCCTTAAGACATCCGGGACAGATGTTGTGGCCACGGCTGCAGATACTTTTGTAGCTGCCTCGGATTATCATCTAAAAGAAGGCAGTCCCAGTGCTGATGCGGGCACCCCTACAGGTATGCCGCAAAATGACCGTGATGGAAATGAGCGATTAGGCCCTCCTGACATTGGGGCATACACGTATGGCAAGGTTTTTTACTTGGATGCCAATGCTGCGGGTAGTGGGGACGGTTTAAGTGAGGCGGCTGCATTTAACAACCTTGAAGATGCGGATGCAGCGATTGTGCCGGGCGCAACGCTACTTATTAAACCGGGTAGTTATACGGGGAATCTCTCAATTACAGGTACAGGTGCATCAGACACTAAATCCATAACGATTCAAAAGCTGGGTACAGGTGTAGTCAGTATCGATGGCGGCTTAAGTCCGGCCATTTCTCTAATAAATATTGCCAATGTGACCATTGAAGGGTTATCGCTGGCAAGCAGCGGAAGTTCCGCACTTCTGGCAGAAGGTCTGATCAATAGCGATATTTCCGGTTCGACGGTTACAACAGCAACGTACGGAATGGAAATCACCGGCAATACCAAAGGATCAAGTTTCTATAATAATACCTTCACTCAGCCTGATCAAAAAGGTATTCTCTTAAAGGCTTCCACAGATAATAGAATTTACAATAATATATTCGACAATTACAAAGGTATCCTGAATGAGGAGGGTAGCTTTACCAATACGCTTATCATGAACAATGTATTTGTTTCCCATTCTAGTGATGGAGCAAATATTACCCTGAATGGAACAGATACAGGCAATACCATCGCCAACAATATCTTCAGGGCGGAAGGTCCTGCTGCAATTGTAACAGTGGGTGAGGCCGTTTATTTCTTTGATGTCGAATCTAATAATACGGTTGACTATAACTTATATGACAGTACCAGTACCGGCTTAGGGACGGGGGTACCTGCGAATGAGGCCAATAGTATAGTTGGCGATCCTTTGTTTGTGAGTGCTACAGACTATCACCTGCAATTAGGAAGTGCCGCTATCAATAGGGGGACGGATGTGAATGCCCCAGGATTTGATCGTGACGGCAGAGGCCGCTTGGGTACAACCGATATCGGTGCATACGAATATAGAGGGGATTCTTCGGCTTTCTATGTCGTAAATCAGACTCCGCAGGGAAGTGGTATAACAGTAAATTCTGCTATAGAGATCACCTTATCGGAAAGAGTACTTGCGGATAACGGCAATCTCTCCAATAATATTGCTGTTACAACCGTAGTTGACGGGAATACGGTAAATGTACCCGGCAGTTTCAGCACATTAGATGAAGGAACGGGTACTGCGATTACATTTACTCCAGAGAATCCGCTAAATTATGATGCTACTTATAACGTTACTGTAAAGAAAAATCTGATGAGTACGAACGGGAATTATCTCCCGGCGGATCGTTCATGGAGCTTTAGTACAGAAGCTTTTATTATGAATGACTATTATATTTCTCCGAATGGAAGCGATTCGAATCTGGGAACTATAGATAGCCCTAAGCGAACAGTATCTGGTAGCCTTATTGCTAAATTGAAAGCTGGAGATACTGTGTACTTTAGGGAAGGCACGTATAACGGTGTTATTGTTTTGCAGACCTATTCAGGTACAGCGGACAAACCGATTAGCTTCAAGAGCTATCAGAATGAAAAGGTAGTCTTAACCTCGGATAATTCGGATTACATTATATATCTGGGACATAGCCAGTACATCCATATTGAAGGTCTGACCTTTGCTCCGAATGCCTCACAGAACGGGTCACGGGGTACAGCTGTGCGGATAGATAACCATACGGCAGGCAGACAGGCCAGCTCTAACATTACAGTTACCCATAATCGGTTCGAGAACAGCGGCACGGCCATTGCAACAAGAGATTTAGTAAATATCGGCTTTGGTAATTTAGAGTTCTCCAATAATGTCATAGTTTCCAATGATAGTTGGGGACTGTATTTCCAGGAGGTCAGGGAACAAGCGGGCAGCTATGGGAAGATATTCAACAATATAATTTACGGAGCAGCTCGCAGCATTAACTTATGGGGCAGAAGCTCGGGCCTGCTGTTCTACAATAATACTTTTGCGGATACGTACGATGCTGGGGGTGGAAGTGGGAGATATGATATTTACCCGGTACAGGGCACATACGATCCTGTAGCTGCTCCAATTAACATTTCAACGGATTTAGTATTCAAAAACAATATATTTACCAAACCTATCCGTACTCAGCTTGAGGGTGGAAAATCCATTATTGACGCTTCCCAGAATGTTGTATTCGATAACAATGTCTACTCTATTGCCGGTACGGAAAGAGTTACTTACGCTGGCGGAGGAGAAGGCCCCGTGCTTACACTGGCTGAACTGCAGAGCGCAACGGCATGGGCCAATCAGGGCAGAGCGCTTGAAGTAAACGGGAAGGCCGGTGAGGTTACTTTTGCAAATGTATTAAATGATGCCCGAATTATATTTGCAACGAACCCTGCAATCGGTGCGGCGGATGCAAGCATTATTTCTGGTATTACGGCACCAACAGCGGATATAAACGGGAATGCAAGGACACAGAACGAAGCTGGCGCCTATGCATTTGATCAAACCTTTGCTTTTGTAGGGGGAAATACCGGAACGGTAGACGGCTCACCTTTACATCCCTATCCTTCTATTAGTTCTGCAGTGAATGCAGGCGCTAAAAACATCCAGGTTATGGCGGGTAGCTATGAGGCTAACGAGACTATTGATATGGCGGCATCAACCGGAGACGGAGATGTTTATGTAACGCCATATAATGGCGAAGTGATATTAAAGGGGACTGTGAATGTTATAGGCGCGGTGGATAAAGCCGTCTCTATGAAGAAGCTTACCTTTGCCGGTAATATTTCGTTGTCCGGCCAGAAAGTAACCATTGACGGCAGCCACATTAACGGAGCTTTAACTTTAAACCAAACAGATGGAGCGGTGGTCACAAATAATATTTTTGCCCCGAAAGCTGCGAATGCTATTCTTTTAAACAACAGTGTAAATAGCTTCATTGCAAACAACGTCATTACAGATAGACAGACGGCTATTTATTTAATCGCTGAATCTACTACAAACAAGATTTACAATAACACTCTGTATGGAAATGTGAAAGACGTTGACTTCAGTGCCGATTCCACCGGCAATAGTTTGAAAAATAATATCTTCTCTACAAAGATAGAAAGCTACGCCAATAACGAGTTTGATTATAATCTATACAATGCGGATGCTATAGCCCAAACAGACTTGGAGGCAATTACAGAGGCGCATGCCGTTAAAGCACCTGCTCAATTCATCAACGTCAGGGCAAAGGATTACAGAATATATAAGCTGAGTCCAGCTGTAGGTGCAGGGATTACGGATGCAGTTACGCCTGCTAAGGATATCAACGGAATTGCCAGAAAGAATCCTTCAGACATTGGTGCATATGCAGCGACGGCTGTCGAGGTTAGCTATTATGTGGATGCTTCGACCGGCAATGATGCAAACTCAGGCATAGCGGAGGCACCATTTAAGACGATAGGCGCTGCGTTGAATGCTCTGAGGAATGGGGAAAGGGTTATTGTCAAAGCAGGCACTTATAATGAGAACATAGCGCTTGCCAACCGATCGGGACAGGAAGTAAATGAGTATGTAATATCAGCAGATGGAGCCGTTATTTTGAATGGCAACATTAGATTGGACAATACAACTGGAGTAACTATTAAGGGCTTTACAGTAAATGCCGGAGAGGGAAACACAGCAGTCACTTTGAATGCTTCTCCGCAAGCTAGTTTGAACAATCTGACGATTACGAATGCAACAACAGGTATCAGCGCTTTGGACAGTCCGGATCTGTCCATTAACAAGGTTAAGCTGAATCATGTGGAAAAAGGTATTGTTCTGGATGGTGTTAATAAGATGAGCCCGGTAACTGTATCCCAGACCAAGGTTGATCATGCAAGTGCCATTGCCATCGAAGCTAACAACCAAATTACCCTGAACCTTAACAGCAGCCTGATCACCAATTCGGCCAAGGGCGTTCTGGGAACAGGAGAATCCAGTTTCTTCATCTTTAACAATACCTTCTTTAATAACAGCGGATACAGCATTGATGTAACACAAGCAGATGGGCATGGTGCCAATCTTGATATTATCAATAATATCTTCTCCAGAAGCTCCAGAGGTCAGGGTGCATTCAATGCCATCGACAAGAATTCGGGGTTCATCTCTGAATATAATTTGTATGATGCTGCTGCAGACGAGAAGATCACCCATTTCTATGGTGTAGATCAGACCTTTACGGAGACTGTTGCAAACGGGGATGAAACAGAGGGACACATTGGTGATCCTATGTTCAAAGATGCGGCAAATGGTGATTTCACTCTTGCGAAGGGGAGTCCTGCAGCGAGAAACGGTGTGAAATCCATTTCCGACACCTTTGCAGATGGTTCTACCAAGGATATTCCAGCTCCTTCAATGGATTATGCAGGAACGCCTTACAGTACTTTGGGTCAGGACATAGGTGCTTATTATTCACCATACAGCTTAAAGACCATCCACCTGGCAGGCGACAATGCCGGATCGTTGAGTGGTGACGGTACGGCAGCGCATCCGTTCCGCACCTTTGCTCAAGCCATTAATGCAGCCGATTCCGGTGATACGATCATTGTTCATAAAGGGATATACACCGGACGGTATGATATCAATGACAAACATGGAGTTGCTGATGCGCCAATTATCATCAAGGCCAGTACGGATCCAAACGATCCGCTTGATTTAATAAATGCTTCGCTTCCCGGACCTATCTTTACAAGCAAAACTAATTATGAAGATCGTAATGAAGCAGCTACAGATGAGCTCATGACGAAGATTACCAACAGCTCGTACATTACAATTGAAGGACTCTATATTACAGGTTTCAAAGGTGCCGGAATCTGGACCCTGGACAGTGACAACCTTGTATTGAAGAATCTGAACATCTGGGATATTGATACTCCGGAAGAGATCACTTCTGGTGTACAGGGCTTATTGATTAACGGCACTACAAATTCCCTGTTCAAAGACATCAACATCTGGGATATCGGTCAGACCAGAAAGAGCCAGGCAGACCATGGTGCTTATATAGGCCACAGCTCCAACCTTGTATTTGACGGTCTTAAAGTTTCGGATTCACCTGGCGGCGGCATGCAGTTCTATGCTGGTGACAATTATGATATTCAATCTACTGATGTTGTAATTAAGAACAGTGTGTTCTCTGAATCTAAATACGGTTTGATCCTAGTAGGTATCCAAGGCTTCACAGTGACTAACAATACGTTCTATAACAGCTGGGCGAATGATTTGTATATAGATTGGAACGTACGTAATAACCTATTCCAGAACAACATCTTCTATAATGACCGTACACAGGAATACGACTCTGTTGATGGGAATGTACGACCGGTGATTATCGGTTATCAGTACAACACTATTAAAACAAATCCCGATCTGTCAACAACCCAGATGGTAGTTGATAACACATTCAAGAATAACATGTATGAATACACAACATTTCCTGCGAATGCCCAGTTCGGTTCTAACGTAATGCCGATCCGTGAATTTATGGCCGCCGAAAATGCAGCGGAGACCCATAACAGGTACACCCATATGTTCGCGGGAAATGTAAACTTTAAAGGTTCAATCGCTGGCGCAGCAGATGATTATGAAGCGGCTCAGAGAATATTTGCTAATATTCTGGATGTCACTTCGGGCAGCGACAGTATTGACAAAGGGTTAATTGAAAATGCGCCGATTGTGGATATCCTGGGGCGCAGCAGAGTGGGTGCACCTGATTTAGGTGCGTATGAGTATACACCTAGCGGTACAGATGGCAACGGCAATGGCGACAATGATGGTGGCAATAACGATAATGGCAACAACAATAACAATACTGCCGTTGCTGAAAATGGTAACTTAGATGTCAACGGTGCAGTAAATGTTGAATTTACGTCAGATCAGCTTGCAGAACTATTTAATAAGGTGAATGAGGATAACAGCGGTGTAAGAACCATAACGATTAAGGTTGAAAAGGTAGACGGAGCTGCAAAATATGTGCTGAAGTTGCCCGCAAATGCACTTACAGCAGCTAATGCAGACAAAAAGATAAAAATAGAAACGCCTGACGGCACCCTAACGGTTCCTTCAAATATGCTGGCTCAGAATTCTATAGGAAATGCAACTTATGTTGAACTCAGCATAGAACATGCAGATAAGTCGAAGATGAGCAAAGAACTGCAGGCGGCAATAGGAGACAGACCTGTGATTGAGCTTACAGTCTTGGTCGATGGGAGAACGGTAGCTTGGAACAATGCAGAAGCTCCGGTGACCGTATCTATGGACTATATTCCTACAGCTCAAGAACTGAAAGACGCCGAGCATATCGTGGTGTGGTATGTGGATGACTTGGGTCATACATCAGCTGTTCCAAGTGGAAGATATGACCCTGCATTAGGCAAAATTACATTTACGACTACACACTTCAGCTTGTATGCAGTAGCATTTGTACACAAGACATTCAAAGACACAGCTAAGTACGGATGGGCGGAGAATCAAATAGCTGTACTAGCATCAAAGGGGATTATAAGTGGTACTTCTGATACAACTTATGCACCGGGAGCAAACATAACCAGAGCCGACTTTATAAAGCTCCTTGTCAACGGACTTGGACTCAGCGCGAATGTAGATTCCAACTTCAATGACATAAACACAACGGATTATTACTATGAAGCTGTAGGGATCGCCAGAAAATTAGGTATAACAGAGGGAGCGGGGGACAACACGTTTAATCCGAAAGCCTCTATCACGAGGCAGGACATGATGGTTATGGTTCATTACGCCCTCAAGGTAGCAGATAAGTTGTCTGTAACAGGCGATACCAGTATACTCGCAGGATACAGCGACGCTGCTAAGATTGCTTCATATGCTACAACCAGCATTGCAAATCTTGTAAATGAGGGCATCATAAAGGGAAGCGGCAACCGCATCAACCCTCTGGGTAAGGCTACAAGGGCTGAAATCGCAGTGCTTATATACACTGTTTACAACAAGTAAGAGTAAGTTAAGTATTCAATTTAACAACAGTCAGGGGAACGTATCCTTGGCTGTTGTTTTTGTTTGTGCTCAAGTTGTACTAGTTCGGCATCGCTCGATATAATGGAAATAGAAGTTCAAGCCTGAAGGGCAGAGGAATGATACATATCTATGCAAATTAAGATCGGAATTATCGGCACCCCAGTCATGGTTGGAAAAATAATGCGTATGGTCCAGTCCTTCCCGACTTTCGATCCGATTGTGCAGATCGTGAGCGATGAGGAAGAAGCGGCACTCTTTGCCGAGCAGATGAGCAAGGAGGTTGAGGTAATCCTTTTGCCAGGAGCGCTGGCGCATTGGAAAGTGAAAGAAGCGGTATCAACTTCCATACCTATACATTATGTTCCACTTACTGGGGCAGCTTTGTTTAAGGCGCTTTTTCATTCCATGGCATTGGGAAAATTGAAAGGCCGCCTATCCGTAGACACGCTAACCAAAACTATGGTTACCTCTACCCTGCGTGATCTGGAGCTGGATCATATTCAAGTGGTTGTCTATGATGGACCGGCTTATTCAGCTCCTGAGGAGCTTCTTGCGTTTCACCGCAAGCAGTCGGAAGGGGAAGGCTTCTCTATGGCTTTAACCGGAGTCGAACGTGTGGCACAGCAATTGACAGAGCTTCAGGTCGCGAACGAATGGCTGATGCCGTCGGATCAGGATATTGTTGTATCCTTAGAACGAGCGCTTTTGTCTACCGAATCGCGCCGTGGGAAGGAATTGCAAATTGTTGTGGGTATGATTAATGTGGATGATTTCGGCAGGCTGGTCATGAAGCATAACAGTGAACATGAGGTTCAGAAGTTGAAGCTGGATATCCACAGAATGGTGCTGGGATACGTTGAATCGCTGGATGGTTATTTAACGCCAATTGGAGGAGATGAGTACCTCTTCTTTACGACTCGGGGGATATTTGAGAGAGAAACAGGGGGGTATAAGACGATACCTCTGGGCAAGGAAGCCCATAAATCTTTGGGGATCTCCTTAAGCATAGGCATTGGATTTGGAATTTCGGCAAATGAAGCCGGCACGCACGCAAGGGTTGCGCTTCGCAAGTCCAAGGAAGCCGGAGGAAATACCTGCTTTATCGTCAGGGAAGACCAGACGCTGATTGGCCCCCTCGAAATGGCGGATTCTATGCACAAGGTATTGCCCCCTGTGGATGCAGAACTCATGAGAAAAGCGGAAGAGGCAGGAATGACGAGTGCCTACCTTAGTAAACTGCTAAGTCAAATGGCCCGTTACGGCAAATATGAATATAAGGTTCATGATTTGGCCTTCCTGTTAGAGATAACAGTACGAAGTGCGCATCGGCTGCTCTTGCTCTGGATTGATAACGGCCTTGTAGAAATCGCTGGAATGGAAAAAGCGCCTAAAGGAAGACCCCGGCAAATCTTTCGGTTTTCCTTTTTGGTTGATAATGCGCTCTGAACGGGTCACCCCGTTTTGCGTCTATTTAAAGACTATATAAAGACCTGTCTTTATATATAATCTTTCAGTATGATAGATACAGGAACGGAAATAGGAGGGGTGACAGGGTGATAACAGTTACGGAATTGGAAGCAAAGCTGGCTGAACCATCGAACGCTTTGATCAACGATTTGGCGAAGGTACAGGGTGATATTGCCATATTGGGTGTGGGGGGCAAGATGGGGCCAAGCTTGGCCAAGCTCGCGAGGAATGCGATCCTGGAAGGTGGCCTGTCCAAGCGGGTAATCGGAATTTCCAGATTCTCGGATGACTTGGCGCGGCGCGAGCTGGAGGATGCTGGAGTCGAGACCATTGCTTGTGATCTGCTAAATGATCAGGATTTGATGAGTCTGCCGAATGTTGAGAATGTCATCTACATGGCGGGAAATAAATTTGGTACGACAGGTAAAGAAAGCTTTACTTGGGCGATGAATACGTATTTGCCGGGCAGGGTCGCTGAGAAGTATAAAGACGCTCGCATCGTTGTGTTCTCATCCGGGAATATTTATCCGTTTACTACTATCGGTAGTGGCGGGGCGGATGAGTCTGTGATGCCC
>LIDZ01011724.1_pt19 | contig 51207 bp, 44 predicted proteins | sample 644651 | NCBI WGS metagenome assembly LIDZ01 (sample SAMN03856242, study PRJNA289617) | food metagenome | isolation source: wine grapes on drying loft during traditional withering process | host: Vitis vinifera cv. Corvina | place: Italy: Gargagnago di S. Ambrogio di Valpolicella | collected 2014-01 | reverse complement strand
TAGCGCGCCTGCTTTGGGAGCAGGATGTCAGGAGTTCGAATCCCCTTACCCCGACCATTATTTGGGTCGTTAGCTCAGTTGGTAGAGCAGTTGGCTTTTAACCAATTGGTCGTAGGTTCGAATCCCACACGACCCACCATTTTTGACCTGGCTTCATCGGGTTGGATCTTAGGGAGTGACGCCATTCGCGTCACCCGCTCTGGAAACGCCTTAGGGTGTTTTCATGTTTCACCGGGGTATAGCGCAGTCCGGGTAGCGCGCCTGCTTTGGGAGCAGGATGTCAGGAGTTCGAATCCCCTTACCCCGACCATTTTCGCCTAAGCAGTATCCGGGCAGAAAATACCGCTTCAACGCCACTCGCGCTGAAGCTAAAAAAAAGCGTCCTTCGGGACGCTTTTTTCGTTTCTGGCTTTCACTGAGCCTTGGGCGGATTAGCCCAGTACGCCTCGATCTGATTCTTCAGGTCATCCGGGATCGGCGCGAAGTCCAGCGAGCGTGCGTGTTCCTGCCCGCTCTCCAGCGTCCAGCGAAAGAAATCCTGGACGGTCTTCTGACGATCAGCGTCCTTGGGTTGCCTGTACATCACGATGAACGTCGCGGCGGTGATCGGGTAAGCGTTTTCCCCCGGCGCGTCGAGCATCGACAGGTCAAAATCCTTCGCGTTTTTCCAGTCTGCCGTCGCGGCTGCCGCCTGAAAGCTTTCGGTGCTCGGCGTCACGAACGTGCCGGCAGCGTTCTGCAACAGCCCATAATTCAACTTCTGCTGTTTGACGTAGGCGTACTCGACGTAGCCGATCGAGTTCGGCACCTGTTTCACGTACGTCGCCACGCCCTCGCTGCCCTTGCTGCCCATGCCCACCGGCCAGTGCACCGATGCGCCTGCCCCGAGCTGACTCTTCCATTGCGGGCTGACCTTCGCCAGATAGCTGACCCAGTTAAACGTGGTGCCGGAATCATCCGAGCGGTACACGACGCTGATTTTCGCGTCAGGCAATTTCACGCCCGGGTTCAGGGCGGCGAGGGCCGGGTCATTCCATTTGCTGATCTTCCCCAGGTAGATGTCGGCCAGCACTGGGCCTGTGAATTTCAGGGTGCCGGGTTTTATCGAAGCGATGTTGATGACCGGTACGATGCCGCCGATCACAGAGGGAAACTGCTGCAGCCCGAAGGATTGCAGGTCTGCCGAGCTCATCGGCCGGTCGGTCGCACCGAAATCCACGGCGCCTTCCTTGATCAGCGCAATCCCTGCGCCAGAGCCTATGTATTGGTAGTTAACCTTGATCTGGGTCTTCTGGTTGTAGTCAGTCGCCCACTTGTACAGCACCGGGTAAATGAACGTGGAGCCGGCGCCGGTGACTTCGGACGCTGCGCCTGCCGTGGCGGCCATGGATAGATTGAGCGCGATGCCAAGGCCTGCGGCCAGCATCAGTCGGGAGAGCTGCGACATGGATGACTTCCTGTAATCGAGCGACATCGGGGTGAGATGCGTTGATGGGATCACAGCAAACAGCACGTTTTTATGACAAGGCGTGACAGAATTTCTTCTTTGATAGCGTGATCAATTGCCACGGCCAGGTCAGTTATTTACACGTCGCTCCGGTGCGGATTCATGAGGCCGGGTATAGACTTCAGGCAGTCTTTTCAGGATCGGCCGTGTTATGAAGTCGCCAACTCCTTCATTCGAGCAACAGCGACTTGAAGCGCTGCATCTTCTCGAAGTACTCGACACCCCACCCGAGGTCGCGCTGGACCGGATCACTCGTCTGGTGGCGCAAGTGCTGAATGTGCCGATTGCCCTGATATCGCTGGTGGATCAGGACCGCCAGTGGTTCAAGTCCCGAGTGGGGCTTGAGGCGGTCGAGTTGCCGCGGGAGCTCGCTTTCTGTGCGCACGCCATCCTTGAGGCCACCGAGCTTGTGGTGCCCGATGCCATCGAGGACGCGCGGTTCTGCAACAGCCAACTGGTCACCGGCGATCCCCATGTCCGCTTTTATGCCGGCGTACCCATACGCACCAGCCAGGGCTTCGCTGTGGGCACGCTTTGCGCCATTGACGCACGGCCCAGAATCCTTACCCCAGACGAGCTGTCCATCCTCCACGACCTGGCCGAGATCGTCAGCCGCGAAATGCAGCTGCGGGAAAACCTGATGCTGACGCGGATTCAGAAGAACCGCTCCGAAGCAATGTTTCAGGCCAGCGAGGCAGGCTATCGCTCGATGTTCGAGCTGGCCTCGGTGGGCATTGCGCTGGTCGCGCCGGACGGTGGCTGGATCAGCGTCAACGCCGCGCTGTGCGACGTCCTTGGCTACGCACCCGACGAGCTCCAGCATCTGACGTTTCAAGACATCACTCACCCCGACGATCTGGACAGTGATCTTGAGATGCTGCATCAGTTGAGTGTCGGTCAAATCAACAGCTACCAGATGGAAAAGCGCTACCTGCGCAAAAACGGCAGCGCGGTCTGGGTCAATCTGAGCGTCACGAAGAAGCTGTCCGAAGCCGGAGAGCTGGAATATTTCATCTCAATCATTCAGAACATTCAGGCGCGCAAAGAGCTTGAGCAGGAAGCCCGACATGACGCCCTGACTGGCCTGCACAATCGCCGCGCGCTGGACTCGCTGTTGCCGATCGCTCAGGCCCGTGCCGACCGCTCCAGGTTGCAGCTGGCGTTGATGTTCATCGATCTGGATGGGTTCAAAGTCATCAACGACAGTTACGGGCACGATGCCGGGGATGATCTGCTGCGCGCTGTTTCCACACGTTTGCAGAGCTGCATTCGCAGGACTGACAGCCTGGTGCGGCTGGCCGGTGATGAATTCATCGTGATCCTGGAAGGCATCACGCCGGGTGTGGAGGAGGCCCGCGAAGTAGCTCAGAAACTTCTCGTCGCGATTGCACAGCCCCTCACGATCAAAGGCGATGTCATTCGCTGCAACGCCAGTATCGGCTTTTCCATGTACGAACCCGGCTCGGGCAAGGCTCCTGACGAACTCATGCGCGAAGCCGACCGCTGGATGTACAAGGCCAAGCATCTGGGCAAAGGGCAGGTGATGCCTTAGCGCAGGCGTGCGCTCGTGGCAGACGAGTTGCGGGGTAGGTTGTGCAGAATGTCGAGGAATGAGGCCCGCCGCATTGGCGCGGCGGACCTGCAGGGCTGATTCTTAGTGCAGCTTCATCCGTGGCTCGGTGCCGCGGCCGATTCGGCTGCCCAGCATGAGCATCAACGTGCGGAACATGCCGTAGAGTGCCATCTGGTGCATGCGGTACAGCGAAACGTAGAACATCCGCGCCAGCCAGCCTTCGAGCATGACACTGCCGGTCAGATTCCCCATCAGATTACCGACTGCCGAGAACTTCGACAGCGAGATCAGCGAGCCGTAGTCCTGATAGCGATACTCGGGCAGCGTGCCGCCCTCGATGCGCAGCTTCAGCGATTTCACCAGCAACGACGCTTGTTGATGCGCCGCTTGCGCACGGGGCGGGACATTGCGGTCGGTGCCTTTTTGCGGGCAGGCCGCGCAGTCGCCGAAGGCGAAGATACTGTCGTCGCGGGTGGTCTGTAGCGTCGGACGCACCTGCAGCTGATTGATGCGGTTGGTCTCAAGACCGGCGATGCCCTCCAGAAACGCCGGAGCGCGGATGCCCGCCGCCCAGACCTTCAGCGTTGCAGGAATCACCTGACCGGTCGCAGTCACCAGGCTGTCAGCCGTCACCTCGCTGACCGCCGAGTTGGTCAGCACCGTCACGCCGAGTTTCTCCAGCGTCTTGTGTACCGGGCCGCCAATACGCTCCGGCAGTGCGGGGAGGACGCGCGGCCCGGCCTCGATCACGGTGATGCGCAGGTTTTCCGGCTTGATCTGGCCGAGCCCGTAGGCCGCCAGTTCATGCGCAGCGTTGTGCAGCTCTGCGGCCAGCTCGACACCGGTCGCGCCGGCACCGACGATGGCGACGTTGATTTCTTCGGCCGCATCGTTCTGGCTGGCGTGGGCCTGCAAATAGCGATTCAGCAATTGCTGATGGAAGCGCTCGGCCTGCTTGCGCGTGTCGAGGAAAAGGCAGTGCTCAGCCGCGCCTTTGGTGCCGAAATCATTGGTCGTGCTGCCCACGGAAATGACCAGCGAGTCGTAATCCAGGCTGCGCGCCGGGACCAGCGCATTGCCGTTTTCGTCGAGGGTCTCGGCCAGGTGGATCTGCTTGTTCTCGCGGTCCAGCCCGGTCATGCGGCCCATCTGAAACTGAAAATGGTTCCACTTGGCTTGCGCCACGTAGTTCAGTTCGTCCTCATAAGAGTTGAGCGAACCGGCGGCCACTTCGTGCAGCAGCGGTTTCCAGATGTGGGTCAGATTGGCGTCCACCAGCGTGACGCTGGCCTTGCCTTTCTTGCCGAGGGTTTTACCCAGACGGGTAGCCAGTTCCAGACCGCCAGCGCCTCCGCCGACAATCACAATACGATGGGTCATGGGGATATCTCATAAGGCTTAAGGAATTCTGTGTCAGCGAAATCCGCGCGAGCGCAAGGCAGCTCATAGCGTCAGATCGCTCAGCAAACGGGTCAACGGGCCCGGTCCGAGCACCACCACAAGGAGCAGCCGAAGCCAAAAAGGCCAGCGCTCGACTTGGGGTGGGGGCTCGAGTGTACGCTTCGACACGCGCTGGGTCGGCAGGTTTCAGGCAGCTGATCATTTGAGGCGCTTTATCAACATTGACCCGGATCAGGAGGCTGCGCTGTTGGCTGCGTTAAAGTCATGGACGCTCGGTTCGATCGGCTCGATACACAACACGTCGTCCAGACGCACGATGCCGCTTTGTATCACCCGCGCGGTGATTCCGCCATGCCCGCGAACGGCCTGAAAGATGCCGTGGCCGAGGCGTTGCTCAAGGCGCGCGCAGGGCTGGCACCAGCCGGTGGTTTCGAAGATCGCCTGGCCGATGCGGAAACGTCGGTTCTTCAGGCTGAACAGGTTGATGCCGCTGATCACGATGTTGCGTCGCAAATCCTGGGGCAACACCGGATTGTCCTCGGCCCGCCCCATCAGCGAACTGACCACTGCAAAGTGCTCCCACTGGATCAGCGTCACCTGTCGAGCGTTGCGCGGGCCGGGGCGGGCATGATCGCCCGTCAGGCCTGCTTCGCGACGGGCTTCCACGGCGTCCAGCTCAACCATCTCGCCCCGGGATTCCGGGCGCACGCCAATCCAGCGCACACGCCCGCGCTGGGGTACATCGGCGATCAATTCCTGCAACGGGCTCATAAACTGATTCCTACATCAAACACCACGCTGCGGCCCAGATTGGTCCGCAGGAAATCCGGGGCATCCGGATGGGCGAACAATACCCGGGCGAAGGTCGGCCCGACCAGCGAGAGTGACCGCCAGCCCTGACGCAAATACTCGGTGGGCGGCGGAAAGTGGCTGTTCAAGTCGAGCACCTCGCGCTTGAGGCTGGCGAAGGCAATGATGTCCAGCTCGCCCACATCCAGCCCACGCTCTTTGTAGTTGTGGGCCTTTTTGCGCAGCGTGGGTGCCAGGCGCCGGAGCAGCTCGGCAGCGGGAATGCGCTTGGGTTTGGCTTCGCGCCGCACCAGTTGGCTGAGGGAAAACGCGCTGCGTCGACGTTGCAGTTCTTCACGCCACTCATCGTTGAGCCGACGGCCTTCATCCAGAACAAAGAACACTTCAAAACACGCGTCGCGAAACAGTACGTCCGGCGGCTCTTGCCCGGCAGGCAGGAAGTCGTCAGTACGATGGGGAATATTCAGGCCCTGCAGCAACCGCTCGCACACCCAACGTTCGCGCTCCCACTTGCGCGCATTGGACAGAAACGCATTGGCTTGCTCGGCCTGGCTCGTCAAAAGACGCAGATAATCAGAGTCATCCATGGCGCCAAGCTTAACGCTGCTGAGGGGATAAGAAATACTGGAGCGGAGATAAAGTTGGGCGGGGCGGTGCTTATCGGCTCAAGAAACCGCCGCAAGCCCATTGTGGGAGTGTGCTTGCTCACGAAGACGGCATTGGAACTGCTGGATATCCAGCGGATGTACCGGCCTCTTCGCGAGCAGGCACGCTTACACAAAACGTCATCCCGCTCGCCGCTCGCTTTTGTTGGCGGGATGCTCTCAGCTCTTGGGAGATATGGCAGCACTGGCGTTGTTCGTCCTGTGTGGCTGCCCACTTAGATCAATGTTGACGAGGGTCGAAGTCACCCGAAAACAGCTCGTCTTCAGCATCCGGCGCCACCGGAATCGCATGTTCTTCCGACGCCCAGGCGCCCAGGTCGATCAGCTTGCACCGGTCCGAACAGAACGGCCGAAATTTACTCTCCGGCGTCCATTCCACGGGCGCTCCGCAGGTTGGGCAATCGACGGTCATTGGTTGGCTCATCATTGGCCTCCACGCAAAGTTAAATAAAAGTGATGCAGACGCTCCACCTCGCTTTTCAGCCGGGCCGGGTCACGGTCATTGACGATTACATCGTCGGCCCGGCTCAAGCGCTCCTCGCGACTGGCCTGCGCTTTGAGAATCGCCCGCACCTGTTCCTCGTTGGTCTTATCGCGCAACACTGTGCGCTGGATTTGCACCGATTCCGGCACATCAATGACCAACACCCGCTGAACCATCTGGTGCTGAGAAGTCTCCAGCAACAACGGCGACACCAGAATCGCGTAAGCCGATTCAGCGCGCGCCAGGTACTGACGGATTTCCTCGCGGATCAGCGGATGCAGCAGGCTTTCGAGCCAGAGCCGCTGCTGGGGATCCTTGAAAATCAGCTCGCGCAACGCCGAGCGATTCAGCGTGCCATCGGCCTGCAACACGCTTGGGCCGAAGTGCTCGGCAATCTGCGCCAGGGCAGGGCGCCCGGGTTCGACGACCCAGCGTGCAGCGTGATCGGCGTCCACCAAGTGCACGCCCAGATCCACGAAGCACTGAGCCGCCGCACTCTTGCCGCTGCCGATGCCACCGGTGAGGCCCAGAATCCAGGGTTTTGACGCAGGAGAAGTCATCTGAAACCGGCGATCTGCAGATACGAAGTCGTTATTTGATCACCCCAGAGCAAAGCGATCCACCCTGCGAGCGCCAGATAAGGACCGAAGGGGATCGGCGTGCTGGTTTCGACATTGCGCAAGCGCAGCAGAATCAGGCCCAACACCGCACCGACAATCGACGACAGCAGAATCGTCAGCGGCAGAATCTGCCACCCGCCCCATGCGCCGAGCATCGCCAGCAACTTGAAGTCGCCGTAACCCATGCCTTCCTTGCCGGTGATCAGCTTGAACAGCCAGAACACACACCACAACACCAGATACCCGGCGACCGCGCCCCACAGCGCGTCGGTCAGCGACGTGAACAGCCCGAACGCGTTGACGATCAGGCCGAGCCACAACAGCGGCAACACGATTGCGTCCGGCAGAAGCTGGTGATCGGCGTCGATCAGGCTCATCGACAACAACCCCCACGTCAGCACCAGCATCGCCGCTGCCTGCCAGCCGAAACCGAAATGCCAGGCGATGAAGGCCGAGAGTAAGCCGCAGGCCAGTTCAACGAGGGGGTAGCGCTTGCTGATGGAGGCTTTGCATTGGGAACACTTGCCGCCTAGGAACAGGTAGCTCACCACCGGAATGTTCTCCCACGCGCGGATTCTGTGTGAGCAATGCGGGCAGCGGGAGTGGGGGAGGATGAGGTTGAAGGTTTCTGTTGGGGGCTCGGCGGGGAGGTCGAGCATTTCCCGGGACTGGGTTTTCCAGTCGCGGATCATCATTTTGGGGAGGCGGTAGACGACGACGTTGAGGAAACTGCCGACGAGCAGGCCCAAGACGAGTGCGCATAAAACAAAGGCCAGCGGGGAGCTGGCCAAGAGGTCGAGGAGGGGCATGGTTAGACGACGCTGCCGAGTTTGAAGATTGGGAGGTACATCGCGATGACTAGGCCACCAACGACTACGCCCAACACAGCCATGATCATTGGCTCCATTAGGCTGGTGAGGCTATCGACCATATTGTCGACCTCTTCCTCATAATAATTGGCCACCTTATCGAGCATTGAGTCCAACGCCCCTGACTCTTCCCCGATAGCTGTCATTTGAATCGCAAGCGTGGGAAACACGCCGGTGCTGCGCATCGAGAAGTTTAACTGCATCCCAGTCGAGACATCCTGCTTGACCTTATTCACGGCGTTTTTGAAAACAATATTTCCGGTCGCCCCGGAAACTGAGTCCAACGCTTCTACTAGCGGAACCCCAGCAGCGAATGTCGTGGACAGTGTTCGGGCGTACCGTGCGACTGCGGACTTATAAAGGAGCTGTCCGATGATCGGCGTTTTAAGCAGTGCTCTGTCGAGACCATTGCGAAATTTTTCAGACGTCTTATAAGCGCGTTTGAAGCCAATGATGGCCAAAAATAGCGCGATCAAGACAATGAGCCAATAGTCTTGGAGCGCTTGAGACAGTCCGATGACCATCAGCGTGAAAGCGGGCAGATCTGCACCGAATCCGGCAAACAGCGTCTGAAACTGGGGGACGACCTTGATGAGCAAAATGCCTGTGACAATGAAAGCGACGACTACTACGGCTATGGGGTAGGTCATTGCTTTTTTGATCTTTGCCTTGAGAGACTCAGTTTTCTCCTTGTAGGTCGCTACTCTGTCCAAAAGCGACTCGAGAGCACCGGCTTGCTCACCTGCATCTACAAGGTTACAAAACAGATCATCGAAGTATTGCGGCTTCTGCCGTAGAGCGGTTGCGAAGCTATGGCCTGCCGCTACCTCTTGCTTTATGTCCTCGACCAGCTTGCGCATATTGGGGTTGGTCGAGCCCTCGCTAATAATGTCGAAAGACTGCAGGAGCGGCACGCCCGCTTTCATCATCGTCGCCATCTGGCGGGAGAAAAAAGCGATATCAAGCGGTTTTATTTTCTTGCCAGCGCTGAATATCGAGATCGATTTCTTGCGAACCTTTAACGGGTTTATGCCTTGTCTTCTGAGTTGCGCTTTTATCAAAGCGGGGTTATGCCCCGCCAACTCGCCAGAAATCTTCACACCTTTTTTATCCAGTCCCTCCCAGGCATACATAGCGGGCTTCGCCACCTTGGGACTCTTGGCTGCTTTGGTCGCCATGCTTAATCCTTGGTTACCCGATTTATTTCCTCAAGGCTCGTCACGCCCTGCATTGCCTTGAGGAGGCCAGATGTGCGCAGATCGTTGAAGCCGTCTTTGCGCATCTGGCGTGATATTTCAATGGAGTTGCCCTCTTCCATAATTATCCGCTCCAGATCGGGGGTATTTTTCACCACCTCGTAAATACCTATACGCCCTTTGTACCCGGCGTTGCATTGATCGCAGCCAGAGGGTGAGTAGAGTTTGAACGTTCCAATCTTGGATTCCGGAAAACCCTCGGCAATAAGCGTCTCTCGCGGGACATCAATCTCTTTCTTGCAGTGAGGGCAGAGTTTGCGCGCCAAGCGCTGGGCGATGATCAGATTGATGGCGGTCGCGATATTGAACGCCGCAACACCCATATGATGAAGCCGAGTCAGCGTTTCAGCCGCGCTGTTGGTGTGAAGCGTCGACAGAACCATGTGCCCTGTCTGCGAAGCCTTGATCGCAATCTCGGCAGTTTCCAGGTCTCGAATCTCACCAACCATAATGACGTCAGGGTCTTGACGGAGGAATGCGCGCAAAGCTTGTGAGAAATCCATACCCTGCCGCGGATTGACGTTGACCTGGTTGATACCTTCCAGGTTGATCTCGACAGGGTCTTCCGCGGTAGAGATGTTGATGTCTACCGTATTCAGTATGTTCAGGCCGGTATAAAGCGAAACGGTTTTACCTGAACCCGTCGGGCCTGTGACCAGAATCATGCCTTGTGGTTGACGCAAAGCGGCCATGTAGAGCTCTTTTTGCTCAGGTTCGTAGCCGAGTGAATCGATCCCCATCTGCGCGCTCGTGGGGTCGAGTATCCGCATGACGATCTTTTCTCCCCACAGCGTGGGCAGAGTGTTTACACGAAAATCGATCGCTCGATTTTTTGAGATACGGAGCTTGATCCTGCCATCCTGCGGCTTACGGCGCTCAGAGATATCGAGCCCGGCCATAACCTTTAAACGAGCAGCAATACGACCAGCAAGTTGCGTCGGGGGCTTCGCTACCTCATGAAGAATCCCGTCAGTGCGTAACCTGACCCGGAAGGTTTTCTCGTATGGCTCGAAATGCAGATCGGAAGAGCCTAGTCGGATCGCATCCAAGAGCATTTTGTTCACGAAACGAACGACCGGCGCGTCCTCTGCATCGACCTCACCTAGCGTTGTCTCTTTGCTATCTGCGGATGGCTCAATTTCCAGGCTGAGATCAACGTCAGCCATCTCGCCCAAGCCGCTATGGGAGTCGAAGAATTTATCGATGGCGCGACTAAGCTTGTCGTCTTCGACCAAGATGGCCTCGGTCGTAAGGCCGGTGCTGAACTGGATGTCGGTGATTGCTTGATGATTAGTGGGATCAGATATGCCCACAAATAGCTTGTTGCCGCGTTTCCACAGCGGTATCGCCGAGTGCTGACGTACCAGTTTTTCGCTGACCACCCCTCTCGGTTGGCTCTCTTTATCCAGCATGTTCAGGTCTAAAAACGGCAACCCGAACTGCTCGGAAGCCATTTCTGCTAGAACGAGGCTGTCAACGAGCTTGCTTTGAACCAGATAGCTCACAAGCGAGAGCTTGTCGCTGCGTGCATGCTGATAGGCCTGCTGAGCGACTTTTTCGGTGAGAAGCTCGGCCACTACAAGTTGCTTGGCCAAACCGGTGAGGACAACGTCAGTCATAAAACCACCAGGCGCGAACAGTACGTGCGTTATAGCGTAGTCGGGCTAGGCTGCCAAACAGATGCTGGAGGGGTGACGTTTTTTGTCAGTATTTGTCATGTACGCACAGTCAATAACTCGCCGCATGTTATGACGTGGATTGCAGCAGATTTTCCTATCGATGCAAAAAGGCCCCGGAAATCCGAGGCCTTTTTCAGCAGCGGGGTTATGCCTGCGGGCAGCTCTTTGGTGCGAGAGTAGCGTCAGTGGCTGACTTAGTCGCGCAGCTCCAGTTCCCGGACACATCTCGAGTCCAAGTTATGACCGCTTTGGCCACCTGAGGCGGTCCGTTGGCGATGGTGCAGGCGATCGTCCCAACTCCAGTTTTCATGGACACAACGAGGGCGCAGTTAGGCGATGCCGTAGATGACGCGGCCAAGCCGGCTGAAGCTGCGTCAGTGACGTCTGTGCCGTCATTGATTTTTGTTTCCACGATGGTCTTAGCTGCCGATGATTCAGCCAACCCCGCAGAGAGCTTTGCCTTAGCCTGATAGGTGCTGTAGGCGGGGATGGCGATAGCGGCCAAGATACCGATGATCGCGACAACGATCATAAGCTCGATCAGTGTGAAACCTTTTTGGAGTGACTTCATATCTACGCCCTTTTGATGTAACGGAAATTTGGCAACAAATTCTCTACAGCAAGCTTGATGCCAGGTGTGACCCTTGCCTGAAACCGATTTGCATCTTGGCAAAGACGAGAGAGGTCGTTAGGGTTTTCCATTGCCGAAATAGCTCAGTCGGTAGAGCAGCGCACTCGTAACGCGAAGGTCGTAGGTTCGATTCCTATTTTCGGCACCAGAAACACAAAAAGCCCGGTCATCAAGACCGGGCTTTTTCGTACCCAACATCCGCATCATCGCGCCAATCAACAAATCCCAGGCGGAATCCCGTCCTTATTGAAATCCTTCAACCGTTCCTTCTCCTCCTCAGTCGAGTGAGCCGGAACGTCTTCTTCAGGTTCGACAGGTTGCTTCTCGTCAGCCATCGTCATTTCCTCATCGGTCTAATCAACAATCCAATCTCAAGAACCTCGAGCTCCTAACAAGCAGAGCCCGATCACCCGGCGCAGTTCAACCTTTAAGAGGCTGCCACCATCTCAAAGGCTCAACCGCATCGACAAATCCACCGCCTTCACATCCTTAGTCAGCGTCCCGATAGAAATGTAATCAACGCCGGTTTCAGCAATGGTCCTCAAGGTCGCATCAGTCACGCCGCCGCTGGCTTCCAGCTTCGCGCGGCCCGCCGTGAGGCGCACGGCTTCGCGCATGTCGTCCAGGCTCAGTTCGTCGAGCATGATGATGTCGGCACCGCCGTCGAGGGCTTGCTTGAGTTCGTCGAGGCTTTCCACTTCGATTTCCACCGGCTTGCCCGGCGCGATTTTGTGCGCGGCGGTGACGGCTTCCGCAATCCCGCCACAGGCAGCGATGTGGTTTTCCTTGATCAGAAAAGCGTCGAACAAGCCGATCCGATGGTTATGGCAACCGCCGCAGGTGACGGCGTACTTCTGCGCCATTCTCAGGCCGGGGAGGGTTTTGCGGGTGTCGAGCAGGTTGACCTGAGTATCCGCGACCATGTCCGCGTAGTGCTGCGCGCGGGTGGCGACGCCTGACAGCAGCTGCAGGAAGTTGAGTGCGCTGCGTTCGCCCGTCAGCAGCGAACGCGCGGGGCCTTCCAGGTGGAACAGCGCCTGATTCGGCTGCACGCGATCGCCGTCAACGACCTGCCAATGCACCGCGACGCGCGGGTCAAGCTGACGGAAAACAGCATCGACCCACGCTGTGCCGGCGATCACCGCTGCGTCGCGGGAGATTACAGTGGCCTTGGCCAGGCGCTCTGCCGGAATCAGCTGCGCGGTGATGTCACCACTGCCCACGTCCTCCAATAATGCACGGCGCACATTGGCTTCAATTTCGGCGGTGAGGGCGTCGAGACGTAGGTTTGGCATATCAGGCTCCACGAACTAAGTGCGGCGAGTATATGGCAGGCGCGTGTACCAACCTATGTAGGTCACGTGTCCAGTCGGGTGCATAACCTGCACTTTGTCGGTTTTTTCCTCGCTTATGCGACAGATTGTGATTTTGAGGGTCTATCGCTGCGCACGTCCCTTCGCCGCCTCCTATTATTCCAAACAAGGCGAAGTGTCCGCTGGCGAGCGGCCCGGATTTACCTGATACTTTCGCCTTGTATTTGACGTCATAGCGTTGACGTTAGCCTGCAACATCCCCAGGGATAAAATGTTGAGATCCGTTTGAATGGAGTCAAGTCTTCATTCGCTGCGGGGTGTAGCTGTTGTTAAAGCAGTTGTGTCGACGGTGTGAAGGAGTCCTTGATGCAGAACGACGGAAACAAAGTGGTGCCCTTGAAGGCAGGTGCGGATCATCCGGGATCCTCGCCTGTCGCTCGGCTGCCCGTCGTTTTGCTTCAGGTTCGTGACCGAGCCGCGCAGCAGTTGAAGGAGAGCCTGCAGACGCTGTTCGATAACGCTGACGACACGCTTTTCGAAATGGCCGACCGTGCTCACAACAACGCTGAGCAGAACATCTTCTTCGAGGCCATGCGCGACTTGCGTCTGAAGCGCAAAAGCATCGAGCGCAACTTCCTCGACAAATTCTTTGAAGCATTCCTGCGTCTGGGTCAGTACGAAGTGGCCGAGCCCCCGATGCCCGAGCCCGTTTCCTACGACAAGCTAGCCCTGGTTCATAACGATGACCTCGAACGCACCGTTGCGGTTGACGCCATGGTGGTCAAGGTCATGAGTCGCGACGGTATCGCCCTCGGTCAACTGACCACGCGTTTGAATGTTCTTATCCCTCAGCCGTTGACCGACGAGACCAATCCGTTGGGGCCGACGCTGCTGTGCGACTATTTCCTGCAGGCCGGGCGCAGTCTTGGCGTTGAAATCAAGGTGAAGCTGATCATTCTCAAGTTGTTCGAGAAGTACGCCTTGAGCAACGCCGATCAGCTCTATGAGGAAGCCAACCAGTTGCTAATTTCCGCAGGTGTATTGCCGGAACTGAAGGCGTTGCCGTCCCGTCGCTCCACTGATCGTATCGCCAGCGTGCCGCCTTCGAGCGAAGCCTTGCGTGCCGACAACGCCGCTATTCTCCAGGCGACCGAAAGTCTCGATAAAAGCGTGCAGGACGTGTTTTCCGCGTTGCAGGAGTTGCTGGTGCATGTGCGTGGCCACCTGACGCCGCGCCCCGAGTCGGTGACCGATGCGCGTCCGATTTCCAGTCAGGACTTGCTGCGTCTGCTGTCCCACTTGCAGCAGTACGTACCGAAAGCCGAGGAGAGCGACGACTTCGACCTGCGCGCCCAGCTTGAGCAGTTGATCAGTCGTGTCAGCGCGAGAAGCGGCAAGTTTCGCGTTGTGGGTACGATGGATGAGGACGTCATCAACCTCATCTCGATGTTGTTTGAATTCATTCTCGACGACCGCAACCTGCCAAGTTCTCTGCGGGCGTTGATCGGCCGCTTGCAGATTCCGATGCTCAAGGTGGCGGTGATCGACAAGAGTTTCTTCAGCCGTGGCAGTCACCCGGCGCGTCGGCTGCTGAATGAAATCGCCTCTGCGGCGCTCGGTTGGGGTGGTCGCGACGACACCCAGCGTGACTCGCTTTACGCCCGCATCGATCAAATCGTCCAGCGCCTGCTCCACGATTTCGTCGATGACCCGGCAATCTTCACTGAGCTGCTGGTGGATTTTCTGGCCTTTACCAGCGACGAGCGTCGTCGCAGTGAGTTGCTTGAGCAACGCACCCGTGACGCCGAACAAGGCCGCGCACTGGCAGAGTTGGCCCGTCAGCGGGTGCAGCAGGCGCTGAACGATCGCCTGCTCGGCAAGACCCTGCCGCAGGTCGTTGTTCGCCTGTTGCAAGAGGCGTGGAGCAAGGTGCTGTTGCTCACGTGCCTCAAACACGGCGACCAGTCAGTTGAATGGACGTCAGGCCTTCAGGCGATGGACGATCTGATCTGGAGCGTTGAGTCCCATGACGAGCCGGAAGCGCGACAGCGTTTGCTCGAGCTGGTGCCTGGGTTACTCAAGTCCCTGCGCGATGGCTTGAGCAGTGCCGCCTTCGATCCGTTTGCCACCAGCGAATTCTTCAGTCAGCTCGAAGCGCTTCACGTCCAGGCGTTTAGCCACGTGACGAAAGCACCTGGCACGACCACCGTTGGCGACCAGGTCGCGTCTGATCATGGGCCGACGATGATGGCCGTGGTCGAAGAGATCGTTCTCGTTGGGCCGGGCGAGCAGATTCAGACCGAGCCGTCGATGCAGTTGCCTGCCGACGACGAAGGTTTGATGCAAGTCGAAAAGCTTCGCCTGGGCAGTTGGGTCGAGATCCAGGAAGACGAATCCCACAAGCTGCGCTGCAAGCTGGCCGCCATTGTTGATCCGAGTGGGCGCTACGTGTTCGTCAATCGCACGGGTATGAAGGTGCTTGAGAAAACCCGCATGGGCCTGGCGGTGGAATTTCGTCGCGGCGCTATTCGTGTCCTCGACGACGCCCTGCTGTTCGACCGCGCCCTTGAGTCGGTACTGGGCAATTTACGCAAGCTGAAGGGCTAGGGCGCAGATCGATCCTACGACTTCTTGCTGCGAATCCGCGCAACCTCAGGGTCGATTCGCCATCCACATCCTTTCCTGTCGCGGGCATACTGCGCGCTGTTGTTTCACGCCCTAAGGATTTCCCATGCATCTGGACCCTGCCACCGGCTGGTGCCACGGCGCGCAGCATTGCCCTTCACCCAATTTCAATGCCCGGCCTGAAAATGAAATTTCGTTGCTGGTGATTCACAACATCAGCCTGCCGCCCGCGCAGTTCAAAACCGGCAAGGTCCAGGCGTTTTTTCAGAATCGGCTGGACGTCACAGAACACCCTTACTTTGAAGGCATCGCCGAACTGCGGGTGTCTGCGCATTTCCTGATTGAGCGCGATGGAGCAGTCACTCAATTCGTGTCGTGCCTCGACCGTGCCTGGCACGCAGGTGTCTCGATCTTCGACGGTCGCGAGACGTGCAATGACTTTTCCGTTGGCATCGAGCTCGAAGGCACGGATGATCAACCTTTCACCGGCGCGCAGTATGAGGCGCTGATCGAGCTGACCCGCCAGTTGCAGGCGGCGTGGCCAGCGATCACGGGGCAACGCATATGCGGTCACAGCGACATTGCGCCGGGGCGCAAGACCGATCCGGGTCCGTGTTTTGACTGGGAGCGGCTTCATGCCGCCCTGGACGTTTGAAGTGAGGAGCAGCTAATGAGTTTTCTGGTTTTGCTGCTGGCGGTCTGGATCGAGAAGTTCTCGGCCCTGCGCCAGCGCATTCAGCGCGACGGGCCATGGCTCAATCAATTGAGCCGGCTGGAATCCAACCCACGCTCAGCCAAGCGACCGTGGTGGATTTTAATGGTGACGGTTGTGCTGCCTTTGGTGGTCCTTGCCCTGGCATTGGTGATTGTCGGCTCGGTGGCCTACGGCTGGCTCGCGCTGCCGATCCACTTGCTGGTGCTGATTTACAGCCTCGGCCGTGGCGACGTCAAAGCCGCGCTCGGCTCGTTTCGAGATGCCTGCCGTCGAGGCGATCAGGAAGCGGCGGTGCTGGTTGCCGAACGCGACCTGGGGGTCCAGGCCGAGAATGAAGAACAGCTACTGGGCGGCGCTCAGACATATTTGCTGTGGCAGATTTATCAGGGCTTTTTCGCGGTGATTTTCTGGTATTTCGTGCTCGGCCCGGTTGCGGCGTTGGCCTACCGCTTACTGGCCCTTGCTTCGGAACACGGCAAAACACCGGCGCTCGTCGAGCGTGCAACACAGGCAAGGCATGCCTTTGACTGGGTGCCTGTGCGCTTGCTGTCGGCCAGCTTCGCATTGGTGGGCAACTTCGTCGCGGTCAGCCGGGTGATGCTCAGCGAACTGCTCAACTGGAACATCAGCGCCTCACGCCTGATCAGCAAAGTCGGCTGCGTTGCTGGCGAGGTTCCTGCGCCCGTGGTGGGCGTCGAGGGCGTCAACAGCCTCGACGTGCTGTGGGAACTGCTCATCCGCTCGGCCATCGTCTGGTACGTCGGGTTTGCGCTGATCACGTTATTCGTTTGAAACGTCGGGAGCCGGCAAGCCGGCTCCCGCCTGTTCAGCCCTCGCTTCGCTTGGTCCAAAAAGACCTGTCCGAATTGACCGGCGTTGCCGCTTCGCTACCTGACCACTGATTGATGTAGATCAATACCCCTCCGGTCCTTGACGCTATCCTCTTTTGCCTTCGGCAAGACGCCGCCATCCCTCTGAACTGACAGTTCTTCTTAACGTTATTCACCCTTCAAACAACATCATTAGCCCAAGTAAAGATGGCTTGTCGCCAGCAACTAGCGGCCGGCCGTTCTTGATTAACAAGACGCTGTTTTCTTGATTAACAAGAATCCTTTGCTATAGCTAAATCCTCTCACCTTTTGCAAACAGGGCAACGGAATGTCAGTCGCTAAGAAAATGAGCGTCGGTCAGCTCACGATGTTGACTGCGGTCAACATGCTCGGATCCGGCATTGTGCTATTGCCCACCAAACTCGCTGAGGTGGGCGGCATTTCCATCCTGTCCTGGCTGATCACGGCCACCGGTTCGCTGGCTTTGGCCTACGCTTTTGCGCGGTGTGGCATGCTCAGTCGCAAGACCGGCGGCATGGGTGGCTACGCGGAATACACCTTCGGTAAATCAGGCAACTACATCACCAACTACACCTACGGTTTGTCGTTGTTGATTGCCAACGTGGCCATCAGTATCACCGCAGTTGGATATATACAGACGCTGTTCGATATCAAGTTGGGTTCGCTTCAAGTCGGCCTGGCCACCATCGCGCTGTTATGGATCACCACGTTCGCCAACTTCGGCGGCGCACGTATTACCGGCAAGATTGGCGCGGTGACCGTATGGGGCGTTATTGCTCCCGTGGTGCTGGTTTCGACGATCGGCTGGTTCTGGTTCGACAGCAGCACGTATGCGGCCGGATGGAATCCCCACGACAAAACCTGGTACCAGGCAGCGGGCGCTTCGGTAGCGATTACCCTGTGGGCATTTCTCGGCCTGGAGTCGGCGTGCGCCAACGGCGATGCGGTGGAGAACCCCGAAAAGAATGTGCCCATTGCAGTGCTCGGCGGGACACTCGGTGCAGCAGTGATTTACATCGTGTCCACCAACGTCATTGCCGGCATCGTCGACAACGCGGCACTGGTTTCCTCAACGGCGCCGTTCGGGCTAGTGTTCGCCAAGATGTTCAACCCCATGATCGGCGACATCATCATGGGGCTCATGGTCCTCGCCTGCGTCGGCTCGCTGTTGGGCTGGCAGTTCACGGTGGCGCAGGTGTTCAAAAGCTCGGCAGACACCGGTTACTTCCTGCCGATCTTCGCCAAAGCCAACAAGCACGGGGTGCCCATCATCAGCATGCTGATCCTGCTGGCGATCCAGACTGCCCTGGCGTTGCTGACCATTAGCCCCGACCTCGCCAAGCAGTTCGACACATTGGTCAATCTTGCGGTGGTCACCAATCTGGTGCCGTACATCCTGTCGATGGCCACGCTGATGACCCTGCAAAAGGTCTCCAACGTGCCGCCGCAAAAAGCCCTCATCACCAACATCGTCGCCGGGATCGCCACCGCGTACAGCTATCTGGCGCTGTACAGCTCCGGCGCCGAGGCGTTGATGCTTGGCGGTGTGGCGACCATCGTCGGTTACACCCTGTTCGGCTTCGTCAACACGCGCCTGATCAAGCTTGAAGCGCTGAACAACAGCGTGCCGACCCAGACCGTTTCCGCGCAGCACATCGTCGGCGAGCCGATCCCCGTCAACAACCTGAACCTGGCCACCCTGGAGACTCGACCATGAGCGACAACAGACACCTGCTTGGCATGCTGGCGCTGCTGGTCAGCAGCCAGCCCGACAAACGCAGCGTGTTCGGCCGGGCCCTGATCCAGCTGATCAGCGATGTAGAAGACCGCGCCATCAGCGTGCTGACCTCCGAAAGCCTCAGCGACGCGAAGTCGATCCTCAGCACCGATCCGGCGATCCAGTGTGTGTTGCTCAGTTGGGAAATGGACAGCAGCGACGACCACAAGCAATGCATCGATCTGCTCACCACGCTGCGTGAGCGCAACACGCGTGTGCCGGTGTTTCTGATCAGCGATCGCAGCACGGCATCGAGTGTGCCGTTGATCGTCATGCAGCACGCCGATGACTTCATCTGGCTGCCGGAGGACACCAGCCGCTTCCTCAGCGGACGCATCATGGCGGCCATCGAACGCTACCGTCAGGCGGTGTTGCCGCCGATGTTCGGTGCGCTGCTGAAGTTTGCCCGCAGCTACGAATATTCCTGGCACACCCCGGGACACGCCGGCGGTACGGCCTTTCTGAAAAGCACGGCAGGCCGAGCCTTCTACGAGTTTTTTGGCGAGAACCTGCTGCGCTCCGACCTGTCGATTTCCGTCGGCGAACTCGGCTCGTTGCTCGATCACAGCGGCCCGATCGGCCAGGGCGAGCGCTATGCGGCGAAGGTGTTTGGCGCCCATCGCACGTACTACGTAACCAACGGCTCGTCGATGTCCAACCGGGTGATCCTGATGGCCAGCGTCACTCGTGACCAGATCGCCCTGTGCGACCGCAACTGTCATAAGTCTGCCGAACACGCGATGACGCTGTCCGGCGCCATTCCCACCTACCTGGTGCCCACGCGCAACCGCTTCGGCATCATCGGCCCGATCCTGCCGCAGACCTTGAGCGCCGAGAGCGTCAAAGCCGCCATCGCCAGCAACCCGCTGGTCAAAAGCCACATCGACCCGACGCCGGTGCATGCCATCGTCACCAACTCAACCTACGACGGCCTGACCTACAACGTCACCCGCGTTGAAGAGCTGCTGGGGCAGAGCGTTGACCGGCTCCATTTCGACGAAGCCTGGTACGGCTATGCCCGGTTCAATCCGCTGTACATGGACCGCTTTGCCATGCACGGCAGCCCGGATGATCACGATCCGTCCAAACCCACCGTATTCGCCACGCAGTCAACTCACAAGCTGCTCGCGGCGCTGTCCCAGGCCTCGATGATTCATGTCCGTAACGGCCGCAACCCGATTCCCCACGGGCGGTTCAACGAGTCCTACATGATGCACGCGTCGACCTCGCCCAATTACGCGATCATGGCGTCCTGTGACGTCAGCTCGGCGATGATGGAGGCGCCTAGTGGGCAAATTCTGACCAACGAATCCATTGAAGAAGCGGTGGCGTTCCGCCAGGTCATTTCGCGCATGCAGACCGACATGCTGAGCCAGGACGACTGGTTCTTTTCTTGCTGGCAGCCGCCTACGGTTCAGGTCGGGGCCACGGCGATTGCATTTCACGAAGTCGATCCGGTTCGGCTCAAGAACGACCCGAACTGCTGGGTATTGCACCCCAACGAGGTGTGGCACGGCTTCGGCGACATCGAAGACGGCTACTGCATGCTGGACCCGATCAAGGTGTCCATCCTCAGCCCGGGGATGGGGGATGACGGCAACCTGATGGACTTCGGCATTCCGGCCTGCTTGCTCAGTGCCTACCTGGGGCACCAAGGCATCATCGTTGAGAAGACCACCGACTTCACCATCCTTTTCCTGTTCTCGATCGGGATCACCAAGGGCAAGTGGGGCACGCTGGTCAACGCGTTGCTGGACTTCAAGCGTGACTACGACACCAACCTGGAACTGGAGCTTTGCCTGCCCGAATTGCTGACGGCGAATCAGCAGCGCTATGCCGGCATGGGCTTGAAAGATCTGGCAGAGGACATTTTCGCCGCGATGAAAGAGACCAAGACCACAGCGGCCATGTCGAAGGCGTTCGGCACGTTGCCCAAGGCCGAATTCAGCCCGGTGGAGGCGTACGAGAAGTTAGTCAAAAACGAGGTAGAGCAGGTCACCCTGGAAGAGGCCGCCGGACGAATTGCCGCGACTGGCATCGTGCCTTATCCGCCTGGCATTCCGCTGCTGATGCCCGGGGAAAACGCGGGCCCTGCAGATGGGCCGTTGCTGGCCTATCTTCGGGCGCTGGAAGGCTTCGATCGGTCATTCCCCGGCTTCACCCACGACACCCACGGGATTGAAAGCGAAGCGGGGGTGTATCGGATGCTGGTCTTGAAATAACTGCAGCGCTGGAAGGGGTAAACCGTCTGGCGCCCCTCCGGCTCAGTTGCTCTGGGCCTTCTGCAGCGCTTGCTGCGTCAGCGCCACACATTCACGCCCGCCGTCATCGTTGTGCCGCGCCAAGGCTGCTTCGGCGCGGTGCACGGTCGTGTCGATATCGCTTTTGACCGCATCGCTGAGATGGGGGTTGGCGACTTTCGCGTCACGAACCTTGCTCAGGTTCATCTGGCACTGATTGTTGTCGTCGTTGGCATTTGCCGCGAAGGGCAGGGCACATGCAGTCAGGAGCAAGCCGGCAAGCAGGGCGTGTTTCATGTGGGTTTCCGCAGAATTAGGGGTGTGGCTCGTTATCGGTACGAGCCTTGTGCATCAGACCTCAGATTCCGGATTTCTGCCAGTGGGTGCCGGACGCTGGCTATCAGTTGACCAGCGTGATGATGCCCACCACCTTCTTGTCACCATCCAGCACCGGCAGGTATTTGCTGTCATTTTTGGCGAGCATTTTCATCGCGTCAGCCATCGAATGATCCAGCGAGAGGCTTTGCGTACTGCGCGAGAGAATCCGGGCGGCGTCGATATCGGAACGGTTGCGTCGCAGCGCATGGGCTTCGGTCTTGTGCAGAATCTCCTCAAGGTCCTCGCGAGAAACATCGACGAACTCGCCCGTTTCCTCCAGCGCCTTGTCGAGATCTTCAGCGTTGAAGCCGTCGCTGTTGAGTGGCACCTGTTCGGGCGCCGGCAGCTCACTGGCCTGCGCCTTGGGGTAACGCACCCTGGTCAGGTTGTTGTAGATCAGCGCGCCAGCCAGCAGACACACTGCGTTGAGCATCACCGGGCCAAGCACTTGAAGGCCCATGGGCGACAGCTCGTTCTTCGAGGTGACGATGCAGATCGCGACCGCAGCAGCGGGCGGGTGCAAACAGCGGAGCACGCACATGAGCAGGATGGACGAGCAGACCGCCAGGCTCGCGGCATTAATGGTGTTGCCGAGCAGCCTGATGGACAACAGCGCCACCAGCGCGGCGATCAGGTAACTGCCGAGGATCGCCCACGGTTGAGCGAGCGCGCCGGTCGACACCGCGAACAGCAGCACCGCCGACGCGCCCACCGGCCCCAGCAGGTGCAGCGTGATGTCGATGCCGTACAACTCGCGGCAGAACACCGCGCTGACGAAGATGCCCAGGCACGCGCCGATGGCGGCACGCGACCATTCGGCAGGGTGGGTGTTTAGCGAGTGGGGGATAAAACTACGCAGGAGGTTTTTCACGATCAGCACATTTCAAGAGAGAGGATAAAAGCGTTGAAGCCCACCACCTCATTGCTGAAGTTGTTTTCCGCCGAAGGCATCATGAAGGCGCCGAAGCGATTGTCCTCAACGAGACGGTGGCCGTTCTTGCGGGCGATGACATGTTGTGAGTAATAGTTCTTTCCAAATGTTGGAAAACTAACGTGCAACGTGACGTCTCGGGTCATGTCGATTGCTCCGCATGTAACAGAACGTTGAAAGCGTGAAAGGTGCTGATAAGTGTCAGCTACTTGGCCTTAGTTGGCCGGTGCCACAACACGACTGTCCTCATCGTCCGCGGTCATCAAGACCGATCCCAGATCGAAGAGTTTGAGGGCGACGACGTAGCTGGTAAGCGCTGCGAGCGTCAAGCAAGTAAGGAGATGAACGATCATTTTTCCTGCCCTCGGTTCGTGTTTGGGTGTGAGGGCGATGGTACGCCCATCAGTTTTGAGCGGAAGGCATTAGCGGGAATGTTGGTTATCGATGGGAATGATGGATCGTTCGCCGTGGCGCGGCGAACGCAGTTCATGTGGGAGTGAGCTTGCTCACGAATACGGCGTTTCAGACGCTGGCTGTCTGGCGGATACACAACTGTTTGCGAGGAAGTTTGAGCGACGTCACGGTCGCTCGCGCCTTCCATACTGCGCTCGGCGTTTCGTCTTTATGCCCGAATGGTTTCGCCATAGCGATGGGTCGCCAGGCACGCCAGCAACAAACCACTGATCGCGACCATCCCGCCCACCAGTCCGATGTTGGCCACGCCGAGCTGGCTGATCACCACGCTGCCCAACAGCGCGCCGCCGCCGATGCCGATGTTGTAGATGCCCGAATGCAGCGCCATGGCCACGTCCGTGGCGTCCGGCGCCATCGCCAGGACCTTGGACTGCATTACCAGACCAAAGCACATGATCGCCATGCCCCAGACCACGCTCAGCATACCCATCGACGATGAGTTGCCGGACAGCGGCAGCAGCAGAATCAGACACGCCGCCAGGGCGCCGATCGCAGTGATCAGCAGGCCGCGCGGGTAACGGTCGTTGTAGCGGCTGAAGATCACCGACCCGACAATCCCGGCGCCGCCGAACAGTAAGAGGATAACGGTGGTCATGTCGCCATTCATCTTCGCCACGATCTGTGCGAACGGTTCGATGTAGCTGTAGGCCGTGAACTGCGCCGTGACCACCAGCGCCGTCAGCAGGTAGAGCGACATCAGCGCCGGGCGCTTGAACAGCATCGGCAGGCTGCGCAACGAGCCCGAATTCTGGCTCGGCAGCAGCGGCAGCGACTTCATCAACACCAACACCGTAAGGCCCGAGGCAATGGCAATCGCCAGGAAGGTTGCGCGCCAGCCCAGCGCTTCGCCCAGCACGCGCCCCAGCGGAATGCCGAGCACCATCGCCAGCGCAGTGCCGGTTGCCAACAGGCCGAGGGCTTGAACCTGCTTGCCCTCCGGTGCCACTCGCACCGCCAGCGATGCGGTCACCGACCAGAACACGGCGTGGGCCACTGCGATACCGACGCGACTGACCAGCAGCATGCCGAAGCTCGATGACAGGCTCGACATCACATGGGCGGCGATGAACGTCAGAAACACAAACAACAGCAACTTGCGCCGCTCGATGTTGCGGGTCATCAGCATCATCGGCAGCGACGTGAGGGACACGATCCACGCATAAACCGTCAGCATCAGGCCGACTTGGGCGGTGGTCATGTCGAAGCTATGACCGATGGCGCTCAACAAACCCACCGGTACGAATTCCGTGGTGTTGAAGATGAACGCTGCCAGGGCCAGCGCGATCACGCTCAGCCAACTTCCGGTGTGTGCATTAGTGGTATTCATCAATATGAATGCCCTCCTGAAGAATTCGGTTTGCCGTTTCCCCAGTGAAAAACGCCGACAAGCAGAAAGACCGCTCGAGGCGTGTGCCTGGGCGGTGCATGCGGTCAGCTGAATATTATGAGTATGGGGAGATGCGACGAGATGTTGCGGATTCTACGCCGTTGTCATCGTTGTCACAACCGCGGCCGGGCGCGGTCGCCGGGTCACAAGCCGGTGCTGATCGAAGGCTTCAGGCGTGTGCCTAAGCGGCGTTTTCCCGCAACGCACCTGTGGATAAGGCTCGCGCCGTTTGACATGTCGGGGTTTGTATCCTTCGCTTGTACTGTCAGGGCGACAATTGGACGCACTTGCTTGAGTGCGCTCTTTATAGGGATGTAAGCACGCGGGTCATTCCGCAGGACGTTGTGATGAAACAGCCCGATCGGGCATTTTTCCGCCAGTTTCTCCGTGTGTCTTGTGTATCAATGCTGTTGCCAGTCACGCCGATCGAAGCGGCTTGCACGTTGGTGTCAGGGACAGGAAATGACAACTACGTATGCGACAGCAGCACCAGTCCGGGCCTGGTCGATCTGGCCGGCGATAACCTGCTGACGTTTCCAACTGGCGGCACGGGCGTGGTGACGGGCAACATCCTGTTTGGCAACGGCGCCGACCGGATTGTCATGAGCTCCGGCCGGGTGCAGGGCGCCATCAACCAGGGCGCGGGCACTAACGTGATGGTGATGGAGGCCGGGACCATCACCGGCAGCCTCATGCAGGGTCCCGGTATCGACAACTTCTTCATGAGCGGCGGCACCCTCCAGTCACTGGCGCAGGGTGATAGCCGCGACGTGTTCTCCATGAGCGGCGGGACCATCGTCGGGGCGTTTGAAGACGGTGATGTCGCGACCCTCAGCGGCGGCACCATTGGCCGCGTCGACATGAAGCTCGACAACAATCTTTTCGACATGTCGGGCGGCCGGATCATCGGCAACCTCGTCACCGGTTTCGGCCGCGACACCATTGTCGTTTCGGGCGGCAGCATTGGCGGCAACATCAGCGTCAGTGGCGGCAACGACAGCATCAGCGTGAGCGGCGGGACGGTATCCGGCGAAATCCGCGCCAGCTTCGGCGATGACACGTTCGCGTGGAACGGGGGCGGAGTGATCCAGTCCTCCGTGCTGATGGGCGACGGCAATGACCGCGCATCAATCAGCAACCTCAATGAAAGCACGCTGAGTTCGAACCCTTTGCTAGACGGCGGACTGGGTAATGACCAACTGACGTTTTTCCAGACCCTCAGCGCCGGGGCCGGGCGCTACCTGGGGTGGGAAGCGATTGATCTCGCCGGGCAGTCGCGTTTCACGCTCGACACCGACCTCTTTCTTGGCGACAGCGTGAGCAACACCGGCACATTCAACATCGACAGCACCAGTGCGCTGGAGGTGACCCAAGGCGCCATTCGCCCGTACGCCGCAGGGCAGCTCGCCTCGTTGAACAACGCCGGGACTGTCGACATGACCGCCAACAGCGTCGTGGCCGGCGACACACTGACCGTGTACGGCAACTACATGGGCAATAACGGCCGGTTGCTGCTGCAGACAACGCTGGGCGACGACCGCTCGGCCAGTGACCGACTGGTGGTGTCCCAAGGGGCAATCAGCGGCAACACCCAGCTGGGCATCAGCAACCTTAACGGGCTGGGCGGACTGACACAGGACAACGGCATCGAAGTGGTGCAGGCCGTCAATGGAGCGACCAGCACCAACGACGCTTTTGTGCTCGGCAACCGCGTCGTGGCCGGCGCTTACCGCTATCAGTTGTTCAAGGGCGGCGTGACGGCCGGGACCGAGAACAGCTGGTTCCTGCGCTCTTCGGTGGCTGCGGTCCGAAGCCCATTGAGCGTACCGCCGCCCACCGCACCGCCTGTGGTGGATCCGACACCCCAGCCCGTCACGCCGTCGCCTGTCATTCCGACGCCTATACCAACGCCAACGCCAACGCCAACGCCAACACCTGTTCCCGTTCCCGAGCCAGTGCCAGTGCCAGTGCCAGTGCCTCCGGTCCCTGTCGATCCGGACGAGCCGGCCGTTGAGCCACCGACCCTTGCTCCCGTCCCACCGCCTGCTGCGCCGGTTACACCCTCCGTTGCGCCTGCCGTTGTCTCGCCAGTCCCGGCCCCGTTAACGGCACCATTGCCAACGGCGTCGCCCGGCGCCGAGCCCATCCCGTTATATCGCCTGGAAGTGCCAATCTATTCGGTGTTCGTGCCGGCTGCGCAGATCATGGCGCGTGAAGCGCTGGGCACTTTTCATGATCGTCAGGGCGATCAAAATCTGCTCAGCGGTGCGCCCGGCGGATGGGCGCGGCTGTATGGCAGCGATATACGCAGGAACTGGGCCGGCGATGCCTCGCCGCATTTCGATGGGTCGACCAAGGGCTACCAAGTGGGCCACGACCTGTATGTCGCACCGACTGATTCCGGGCGGGTGCAACGCGCTGGCGTCTTCGTCGGCCAGAGCCGGCTACAAGGCAGCGTCGAGGGATTCGCCGAAGGCTTCAAGGGCACAAAAGCCGGCCGCATGAAAATCAACGGCGATCACTTCGGCGCCTATTGGAGCCTGGTCGACCCGGGCGGCTGGTACCTGGACGCCGCCGCCATGGGCACACGTCTTGGCGGCAGCAGTCGGTCCGATCAAGGCATCAGGCTCGACACCGACGGCCATGCCATCAGCCTGTCTCTGGAAACGGGCTACCCGATGGCCGTCTCCGAACGCTGGGTCGTTGAACCCCAAGTGCAGGTCATCCATCAACGGATCGACCTCGACCGCCAGAACGACGGCATCTCCGACGTCTCGTTTGATTCACATGACTACTGGACGAGTCGAGTCGGCGCGCGCTTGAAGGGCCGTTACCTGATCGACAATCTGCCCGTCGAACCCTACCTGCGCGCGAACGTCTGGCAGGTGCTGGATGGCAAGGACACCGTGACCTACAACGGCGTCGACCGGATCAAAACCCAACACAGGTCTTCATCCACCGACGTTGGCGCTGGCTTGATCGTTGGCGTGGCGAAGGGAGTAAGCGTGTACTTCGCGGTGGACTACGCCGCCCAGCTGGACAGCAATGAACTGGCGGGAGTCAGCGGCAGTGTCGGCATTCGTGCGAGTTGGTGAGCCGTGTGATGGGCAGGCGATTTCGAAACCGCCCGTCTAATCCGCGGCACTTGGCGCGCTAGTGGGCTTCTCATGGTCATGGTGCGGATAACTCGCACGTAAACGAGGAGATCGAATTCATGGCTAATGACACTTCGCTTACAGGGACCAGCGCGCAGACGGATCCGGATAAGGATCTTGGGTTTAATGAAGAATCGCCCGATGTTTCCGACCCGCAGGTTGATCCGACAGAGCCCGCGCGTACCGAGAACGATCCGGTGACTGAAGAGCCAACCACTAGGCGTGGGAATGATGAGCCGTTGCCGGGGAAGGGCGGGGTCTGATCGACTTGCGGTGAACCCAAAAGCCCTGCTGATTCGAGCGGGGCTTTTTTATGGCAAAAAAGAAATAAAGGACTGACAGGATGGGGGAGCATCTCCGATTGTGCAGCTGAACTGTTTCGGAGCAGCGTGAGATGAAAAGGTCAGGCACTTGCTGTTGACGGGGATCGGCTTAATGCTTGCCATTAATCATTCGAAACGGGGCAGCAGGGTAGGGATTGTGCGCGGCCTGCATCTCCGGCAGCATGCCGGCGCTTACTAATCACCTTCAGGGATGAGAAACATGAAACGTGTGTTCACAGTGTTTGTTATAGCGGGATTGCTTGCGACCGGCGTATCACATGCCGATGTCGGCCGAGAGGAAGAGCTGGCTAGGGCGGTGGACCAATTCGCGGCGAAGCTGGAGGCAGAATGGAAGCGGTGTTTGAGCAACCCGAATACGCGAACGACAAACGATAGCGAACGGTGCGCACTTGTAATGATGCAAGCGGCTAATGACGCGGTGAAACAGAAGTACCAGGAGAAGCTTGTCATTACTCAGCAGTACGCCGAGCAGGAAATGCTATCAAAAGGCGTTCCGGCCCTGCTTCCGCAGGCGCAGGAGGCATGGGAGCAGTACGTCAATGCGGATTGCCGAGTCGTCGGTGCGTTGATAACCGGGACAGCAAGCACTACCTATCAGCTTGTGTGCGAGTACAAACATCAGATCCAACGACTACACGCCCTTGACGAATGGTGAGTTCGGCAACCGTCCCCTTGAGATCGTTGTTGCTCAGGCTGAAGCCCGATGAAATGAGGCGAAGCCTACCGGGCTGAGGGTGTCGTCAAGCTTGGCTTCTACAGACAAAACCGGCCATAAAGGCACAAAAAAAGCACTTGCGCAAAGCGCTAAGTGCTTGATTTGTATTGCGTGTTTGGTGGAGCCGGGGGGATTTGAACCCCCGTCCGCCAGTACTCCGCTTTCGGGCCTACATGCTTAGCCGTGTCTATTAAGTTAACCCTCAGCGACCCGACGGGCAGGGTGCTTTGGGCGAGCTGTGTAAGTTTTAGCCGATTCGTCCACAGCGTACTGCACGGCGATCCTGTTCTATATGACAATCACTTTGGGTTTACAGGCATCCCCTGGTGATTGCTGGAGCCGAAGCTACCAGAAGGAAGGCTAGCACCGCTTACGCGGCGAGAGCTTGTTCCCCGTAGGTTTCGTCATTGGCAACTATAGAAAGTTGCAACAGTGGATTTACGACTTCTGTTACCAAGTCGGCATGCCCCTAGAGTTTCATCACCGGCGTCGAATCCTAATCGGCCCCAATTCTGCTGCTCTAGCAGTCAGGCGGCGGAGTCTACCCGAATCAATGAGATACGTCGACCGTCCGCCTGACATTCCGCTCGCGACGGCTTTGGAGCCGTCGCGATTCGGCAATTACTTCGCGGCACCGCCGTCGCTGCCGTCACCGCCGGTTTTCAGCTCAGTGATCTTCTTGGTGGTGATCGAGATGCACTCTTTGTCATCGCCACGTTTTTGCGCGGCGGTGGCATCAGCAACGGTTTTTTCGATGTCAGTCTTGCTGTCGCCGGTCAGGTTGGTGGTAGTCGACGCTTCAGCATTCTTCAGTGTCGCGATGTTCGCGCCGCACAGGTCATCAGCAGCGAAAACCGGGGAGCCCAACAGTGCAGCGGTAAGAAACAGTCCAGTCAGTGCGGTGCGCTTCATGTGTATCTCCTTGAGCCTGTTGACTCGGTGTCGCCGCTCAATTTGCCGGTGCCCGAGATAGAGGGAAAAGCGCCGAATGGTTTGTGGCGCCTAAAGAGATGGACTGCCGCCTGTCGCAGGGGTTCTATTTTTTTTCACGATGCTGTGAAAAAGCCACGTTGCCGGATGTTTCGGGATTATGGGGCGATCTACGCCCCATTTATGTGCATCAAGCGGTTCTTGGTTGAGTTACTCGATCCACGAGATAGACCAGGCCGTGGTAGTCGATACCGCCGTGTTGCGTGAGCCCGATCTCGCACGTCCGGCTGGTCGAAATGCCTTCATCACAGTACTGAACCGCGTCTTTCAGCGAGCGCAGCGCATGGGCGTTCAGCTCCGGTGTGGTGAAGCCTTTGTCGCCCGCGAACCCGCAGCAATGAATGCCTTCGGGCACGACCACACTCACGCTGCACATCCTCGCAAGGTCGATCAGCGCCTGGCTCTCACCCAGGTGTTGCGTGCTGCAGGTGACGTGAACGGCGATGGGCGCCTGCTGCGGGGTGAACACCAGTTTATCCAGCAGATGGGTGCGGATGAAACGTACCGGGTCATACAGGTCGAGCCGTGTTTCCTTGAGGTCCTGAACCAGACGCAGGGTGCAGGGGCTGGTGTCGCAATAGATCGGATCAAGCCCGCCACGACTGGCCTGGGTCAGCGCAGCGAGCATCTGCTGGCGCTTGTCCTCCGCCTGCCCGGCGTAGCCCTTGGAGGCGAAAGGCTGGCCGCAGCACAGACTGTCCTGGTTTTCCGGAAACACCACTTGATAGCCGGCTTTCTCCAGCAGCCCTCGGGTCTTGTCCATCAGCGACATCTGTTCGCGATCCCCCGCCGCAGGCCCCATGACGCGGGACACGCAGGCGGCCAGATAGACTACGCGGGGGCGCGTATCTTCAAACGGGGGCGTGAAGCGAATAGCGTGCTCGGGTTGCGGCATCGCCGGCGTCCACTGAGGTACGCGGCCCGACGACGCCTTGCTCAGCGCGCTGGAAATCTTCGCCAGCCTCGGCGCGCCAAGCAGCATGCGTGCGCCATTGGCCGCATGCAGCGTAAATCGCGCGCCCTTCAACGCTGTCGCAAAATGCTGACTGATCCAGCTGGCGGCCTTGTCATGATGCGCTTGGTCCCCACGAAGCTTTTTCACCAGTTCGCCGGTATTGATGCCGACCGGGCAACGTTGCGCGCACAAACCGGTGGCGGCGCAGGTGTCGATGCCCTGGTACTGGTAGTCGCGCTCCAGCTGAGTGGTGTCGGTGCCCGCACGTTTTTTCGCCTGAATGTCACGCCACATGACGATCCGCTGCCGTGGACTCAGGGTCAGCCCTTTCGACGGACACACCGGTTCGCAAAAGCCGCACTCGATGCATTTGTCGACGATCGCATCGGCAGCGGGCATGGGTTTCAGGTGCTTGAGGTGCACCTGCGGATCCTCACTGAGCACGACGTCCGGATTAAGAATGCCGTCGGGGTCAAGCAACCGTTTGAGTTGCCACATCAGCGCATAAGCCTCGCCGCCCCACTCAAGCTCCACGAACGGCGCCATGTTGCGGCCGGTGCCGTGTTCAGCCTTCAGCGAGCCGTTGAACTCCACGGCCACCAGTTGCGTGACGTCATCCATGAACGCGGAATAACGCGCGATTTCCTGCGGGTCGTTGAACCCTTGGGTGAAGACGAAGTGCAGGTTGCCCTCCAACGCATGGCCGAACAGGATCGCTTCGTCGTAGCGGTGCTTTTCGAACAGTTCGATCAGTCGCCGAACGCCGACGGCCAGTTGCTCGACGGGGAAGGTGACGTCTTCGATGATAACGGTCGTACCGGTCTCACGCACCGCGCCGACGGCAGGGAAGGTGTCTTTGCGAATGGCCCAGAGCCGCGCGTTTTCGATCGCGTCTTCGGTGAAATCAACCTGCTTCTCGACCGGGAAATGCGCGATGGACGCCATGATCTGGGCCAGTTGTTCGTGCAGCAACGGCCGGGTCGCGGCGCGGGCTTCGATCAACAGCGCGCAGGCACCCTCCGACAGCTCACGAACGAATGCCGGCATGCCTGGCTTGTTCTGCACCGAACGCAGGCTGCGTCGATCAAGCAGTTCGACGGCAGCGACTGGCTGGGTTTTCAGAACCGTTACGGCGTTGCAGCAGGTTTCGATGTCGGGAAAGACAATCAGCGCCGTTGCCTTGTTCGGGTGATCGGGCACCGTGTCATACGTCACCGCACTGATGAAACCCAGCGTGCCCTCCGAACCCACCAGCAGGTGACTGAGGATGTCGAGGGGCTCGTCGAAATCCACCAAGGCGTTTAGCGACAGGCCGCACGTGTTCTTCAGACGGTACTTGTGGCGAATCCTCGCAGCGAGTTCGGTATTCGCGCGCGTCTCACGGCCCAGCTGCGCGAGGCGGTCGAGCAGCTCGCCATGGCTGACTTTAAATGCAGCGACGCTGGCGGCATCTTCCGTGTCCAAGCGTGTGCCGCCGGCGAGCACCAGCCGAATGCCAGCAAGGGTGTGATAGGTGTTCTGGGCCGTGCCGCAGCACATGCCGCTGGAATTGTTGGCAACGATGCCGCCGATTTTTGCTGCGTGCATGGACGCCGGGTCTGGACCGATCTTGCGCCCGAACGGCGCCAGCCAGAGATTGGCCTGTGCACCGATGACGCCCGGTTGCAAACGGATCTGCGCACCTTGCTCGCGTATTTCACGGCCGTTCCAGTTGTCGCCGAGCACGATCAATACTGAGTCGCTGATGGCCTGCCCCGACAGGCTGGTGCCTGCCGCGCGGAAGGTTACGGAGACTTTATCCGCCTGCGCCAGCTTCAGCAGCGCCACGACTTCGTCTTCTGATTCGACGCGGATGACCAGTTTGGGGATCAGCCGATAAAAACTGGCGTCGGTGCCAAAGGCCAGGGTCGAGAGCGGGTCGTCGAAGCGTCTTCCGGCAGGAATGAGGCTGTTCACTCCGTCCAGAAACGCGGCGGGCAAGGCCATGCGGTTTTCCTCGTGGGTGCATCTCGGTGGCGGCTGCGGCCTCTGTCGGGCCGCATGCGGGGGATCAGCGCGGGTCAGGCGCCCAGTTCGCGAACCAGTGAATCGCGAGTGATCTCGCTGATCGACTTGGCACCGGTCAGGACCATCGCCACGCGCATTTCCTTCTCGAACAGATCCAGCAGGTTTTTCACCCCGGCCTCACCGTGAGTGGCCAAGGCGTAGATGAACGCGCGGCCGATCAGCACGGTGTCGGCCCCGAGGGCGATCATGCGCACCACGTCCAGGCCGCTGCGAATGCCGGAGTCGGCGAGAATCTTCAGATCGCCTTTCACCGCGTCGGCAATGGCCGGCAGCGCACGGGCACTGGACAACACGCCATCGAGCTGGCGACCGCCATGGTTGGACACGACGATGCCGTCGGCGCCGAATTTCACGGCATCCCGGGCGTCTTCCGGGTCGAGGATGCCCTTGATGATCATCGGGCCGTCCCAGGAATCGCGAATCCATTCCAGGTCTTTCCATGAAATCGATGGATCGAAGTTGTTGCCCAACCAGGCGATGTAGTCGGTGAGACCGGTAGGGTTGCCGCGATAGGCCGACACGTTGCCCAAGTCGTGGGGGCGGCCGTTGATGCCGACATCCCACGCCCATTGCGGGTGAGTCATGGCTTGCAGGACGCGGCGCATCGGCCCGCTTTTGCCGCTCATGCCGGAATGCGCGTCACGGTAACGCGCGCCCGGGACGGGCATGTCGACGGTGAATACCAGTGTCTTCACGCCGGCGGCTTTGGCTCGCTCCAGCGCATTCCGCATGAAGCCGCGGTCTTTCAGCACGTAGAGCTGAAACCACATGGGTCGCTTGATCGCCGGAGCGACTTCTTCAATCGGGCACAACGAAACCGTCGACAGCGTGAACGGAATGCCCTTGGCGTCGGCAGCGCGCGCGGCCTGCACTTCGCCACGGCGGGCATACATGCCGCAGAGACCGACCGGTGCCAGTGCCATCGGCATGCTCAGGGTTTCACCGAACAGCGTCGTCTCCAGACTCAGCTCGGACATGTTCTTCAGGATGCGCTGGCGCAGCGCAATGCTGGCCAGGTCGGAGACGTTGTGGCGCAGGGTGTGCTCGGCGTAGGCGCCGCCGTCGGCGTAGTGAAACAGGAAGGGCGGCAGTTTGCGCTGAGCGGCGGCGCGGTAGTCGGTTGAGGCAGAAATGATCATGGGATCTCGCAGATGAGTGAGCGGGGGCCACAGCCGGGCGCTAAAAACGCACCCGGCGCTCGTCTGATTAATGAACCAGCATGCCGGTGAACCAGTACGCCTGGGCGTAGGTGATGCAGCCAACGATGGTGGCAAAGAAAATGCTGTGCTTGAGGGTGAAGCGGAACAGGTCGGATTCTTTACCCACCAGCCCGGTCGCCGCGCAGGCCACGGCGATCGACTGCGGGGAAATCATCTTGCCGGTCACGCCGCCGCTGGAGTTGGCCGCCACCATCAGCACGTCACTGACGCCCAGTTGATGTGCGGTAGTCGCCTGCAACGAGCCGAACAGCGCGTTCGACGAGGTGTCGGAACCCGTCAGGAATACGCCCAGCCAGCCGAGGAACGGCGAGAAGAACGGGAAGGCGCTGCCTGTCCCGGCGAGGACCAGCGCCAGGGTGGAGGACATGCCGGAGTAGTTCATGACGAAGGCGAAGGCCAGCACCATGCCGATGGACACGATGGCCCAGCGCAGTTCGATGAGCGTTTCTTTGAACGTGGTCAGCCCGGTTTTGGCGCTGATCCGCAGCACAATCATTGCCAGAATCGCCGAGATCAAAATCGCGCTGCCCGAGGCGGCGAGCAGGTCAAACTTGTACACCGCTGGCATGGCGGTCGGGTTGGCGACAATCGGCGCCATCTTCATGACCAGTTGATCCAGGTGCGGGACGGGGAAGTTCATGGTCAGCCCTTGCAGCGGACCGCCTGCCGCGAACAGCGCCTTGAACGGCTTCAGCGTCCAGATCGTCACGACGACTGTGAGGATCAGGAAGGGCGACCATGCCTTGACGATGGTGCCCGCCGAGTACGGCGATTTCTTGGTGGTGCGCGGCTGACCAAAGCCGCCTGCATTTCCTGCGCCGCCGCCCATGACTGCGGCACCGCCTGGCGCACCGGCGATCTGCGCATCGGCTGCGCGAGCGGGCTGCCAGACTTTCAGGAAGAACGTCAGGGCCACGAGGCTGACCAGCGCCGAGGTAATGTCAGGCAGTTCCGGACCAATGAAGTTGGAGGTCAGAAATTGAACGATGGCGAAGCTGCCGCCCGCGACCAGCGCCGCCGGCCAGGTCTCCTTGACGCCTTTCACGCCGTCCATCATGAACATCAGCCAGAACGGCACGAACACCGACAACAGCGGCAATTGACGACCGGCCATTGCACCGATCTTGAACGGGTCGAGGCCCGACACCTGACCGGCCACGATGATCGGAATACCCAATGCGCCAAAGGCCACGGGTGCAGTGTTGGCGATCAGGCAGAGGCCGGCGGCGTACAGCGGGTTCAAACCCAGGCCAACGAGCAACGCAGCGGTGATCGCCACCGGTGCGCCGAAGCCTGCGGCCCCTTCCAGAAACGCGCCGAAGCAGAAACCGATCAGCAAGACCTGCAGGCGCTGGTCGTCAGTGATCGACATGACCGAACTGCGAATGATCTCGAACTGGCCGCTTTTGACCGTCAGTTTGTAGAGAAACACGGCCGCGACGATGATCCACGCGATCGGCCACAAGCCGTAGAGGAACCCGTAACCGGCGGAAGCAACGGCCATGTCGGCAGGCATCTGGAACGCGAAGATCGCGATCAGTATGGCGAGAACAAGCGTGATGGCGCCTGCGACGTGGCCCTTGAGCCGGAATATCGCCAGCGCGAGAAAGAAGAAAACGATCGGAATGACAGCCGCCAGCGCCGAAAAGCCCAAGCCGCCAAGAGGTGTGTAGAGCTGTTGCCAGGTTTGCATGTATGAGGCCCCTAATTGTTTTTGGTTAGGCCCGGTGTCCATGTCTTACGTGCGCGGCTCCTGCAGGTGACAACTGCTTGTCTGTCTTCCTGCCGGCGCTGACGAACGAGTCGCACAGCTCACCAGCTCAAGCGTTCCGCCGTCGGGAAGTGCCTGCGGCGTGGGACAGCGGCAAGCCGTCCATCGCCGGCATTGTAAATTGGTAATACCAATTTACAATGTCTTGGCGCTAGGTTAGAAGCCTTGCCGATGGTGTGTCAATTTATGACGCTTAAACTTTCGTAGCAGCTCGCCCGGATTTCGCCCGCTCTTCGCCTGAGAGGGCGATTTCTCCTACATCTGCCGGGTGAATGTCTGGTTACGATGGGCGAGAATATGCGCCCTGCGGCCATGTCAGGCGGGGCAGTCGGGATGTGGAGTGAAGGGTTATGGGGTTTGATCAGGTGCGTCAGCGCCGCTTGTCCGACGATATTGTCGAGCAGCTGGAAAGGATGATTCTGGAGGGCACGCTGCGCTCCGGCGGTCGCCTGCCGGCTGAGCGAGCGCTGGCCGAGCAATTCGGTGTGTCACGCCCCTCGCTGCGCGAAGCCATTCAAAAGCTGACGGCCAAAGGGCTGTTGGTCAGCCGTCAGGGGGGCGGCAACTACGTCGTCGACAGCATTGGATCGACGTTCAGCGATCCGCTGCTTCATCTGCTGGAAAGCAGTCCGGAAGCCCAGCGCGACCTGCTCGAATTTCGCCACACCCTTGAAGCCTCCTGCGCCTACTACGCGGCGATACGTGCGACAGATGTTGATCGGATGCAGCTGCGCGAAGCCTTTGATGCTTTGCAGGACTGCTACAGCCGTGCGGAGGAAGTGAGCCGCGCGGAGGAGGGCGCGGCGGACGCCAATTTTCACCTCGCCATCGCCGAAGCCAGCCATAACGCCGTGTTGCTGCACACCATTCGCGGTCTGTTCGATCTGCTGCGGCGCAGTGTCGTCACCAACATTGGCGGCATGTACAAACAGCGCGCAGAAACCCGGGACATGCTGATTGATCAGCATCGTGAGTTGTACCTGGCGATTATCGAAGGGCGGGCGGACGACGCTCGAGAAGTGTCGAGCCGTCACTTGCTGTACGTGCAGGAAGTGCTGGAGGAAGTGCGCCAGCAAGTGCAGCGAACTGCCCGGGCTGAGCGGCGCAGCCGGATTTGAGGAGGTGATGTTGCGCACGATGGGGAACGTGCCGCTGATAACCAGCCGGCGCTGCTGAACGTGCATTTTTACCGGGCCTCAGCCGAGACCCGGTCTTGCCGAAACAGGCGGGAGAGACTGAGTCAGTCTTCCTTGCCCTTGTTCCGCACTGCGCGTTGCAGCTCGCGATTGGAATCGCGTTCGCGCTCGGTGTCGCGCTTGTCGTATTCCTTCTTGCCTTTACCCAGAGCAATCTCGCACTTGATCAAGTGCTGCTTCCAGTAAAGGGCAAGGGCCACGCAGGCATAGCCTTTTTGCTGAACAGACGACGTCAGCTTTTCCAGCTCGCGCTTGTTGAGCAACAGTTTACGGGTGCGTGTCGGGTCAGCGATGACGTGGGTACTGGCTGTCGTCAACGGCGAGATATGGCTACCCATCAGCCAGGCCTCACCGTCCTTGAGCAACACGTAACTGTCCACCAGCTGCACCTTGTTGGCACGCAGGCTTTTTACTTCCCAGCCAGCCAGGACCAGACCGGCCTCGAACTTGTGTTCGATGAAGTAATCGTGACGCGCCTTTTTATTTTGCGCGATGGTCCCTGTGGGATGTTTCTTGAGCTTAGCCATAGGCGACGCATTATAGGGATCAACGGGCGTCTCGGCTATGGGCTCGCACGCTGAAGCTGTGTGCTTGAGCACGTGGAGTGAATCCCGGACAATGCGCGATCTTTTTTGCGTGTTGGACGTGTCAACGATGTCGACGGACAAGGTTTCGGTTCACGGGAGTTGGGCCAGTCGCTGGGTGTTCATCCTGGCTGCCACCGGCTCTGCCGTGGGTTTGGGCAGCATCTGGAAATTCCCCTACATGGTCGGCGTCTACGGCGGAGGTGCGTTTGTGCTGGTGTTCCTCGCGTGCATCGCCCTGATCGGGATTCCGGTCATGATCGCCGAGACGCTCATCGGCCGTCGTGCGCGGCAGAGTCCGGCCAACGCGCTGCGTTCGCTGGCGCTCGCCGCCGGGCATTCGTCGAAGTGGTCATGGGGCGCGTTTGCCGGCATGGTCACCGCGTTGCTCATCCTCTCTTTTTATAGCGTCGTGGGGGGCTGGTCGCTCGAGTACATCATCGATGTTGGCAAGGGCGATTTCAAAGGCGTGACGCCTGACGGTGTCGGTGCCTATTTTGGCGAGATGATCGCTGATCCATGGCGCTTGGTTGGCTGGCACACGCTGTTCATGCTGCTGTCGGCGATCACCATTGCCAAGGGCGTCAACGCCGGCCTTGAGCGCAGCCTGCGCATCCTGATGCCGTTGCTGTTCGTGCTCATCGTGATTCTGTTGGGTTATAGCCTGACTACCGGGCACTTCATGGAAGGCGTGCATTTCATGTTCGACTTCACGCCTGAGAAGGTCCTTGATGGTCTGCTCCCGGCCATGGGGCACGCGTTCTTCTCGCTCAGCGTGGGCGTTGGATCGATCATGATCTACGGCGCCTACATGACCAAGGAGGCTTCGATCAGCGCGACAGTGGTCGGCGTGGCATTGCTCGACACGTTTGTGTCGCTGCTGGCGGGCCTTGCATTGTTTCCGATTGTGTTCGCAGCGGGCCTGAATCCAAGCGAAGGGCCGGGCCTGATGTTCGTTACCTTGCCGTATGCATTTGGTAACGTCGCCTTCGGTACCGTCATGGGCGTGGTGTTCTTTATTCTTGTCGCCGTCGCGGCCTGGAGTTCGGCCATTTCCTTGCTCGAGCCCATGGTCGCGTACCTGGTCGAGCGTACAAAGGTGCGCCGTGGCTGGGTGACTTTCTGGCTATCGTTCATCTGCTGGTTCGTGGGCCTTGGGACGGTTTTCTCTTTCAACATCTGGAAGCAGGCCAAATTCTTCGTGAACGAAGGCGGCGGGTTCCATCTCTATCAGTGGGGATCGTCGTCGGGGCTGGATTTCTTTGGCGTGATCGATTTCTTCACCTCGCGGATCATGCTGCCGTTGGGTGGATTGTGTTTCGTGGTATTCGCAGGTTGGGTGATGGGACGCGGTGCGGTGCGCGACGAGTTGTCGGTACGTAGCCCGGTTCTGTTCGCTTTAACGTTCTCTTTGATGCGCTATGTGGCGCCGATCGGCATCTTGATTGTCTTTGCCGCTCAGCTTTGGAAATGACGCTGACATGACTACGCATATTCAACGTTCCGCCCTTTTGCCGTATCCCGCCCAGGCGCTTTATGACCTGGTCAATGACGTGAGTCGCTACTCCGAGTTTCTGCCCTGGTGTTCCGGCGCCAGTGTGCTGGAGCAGAGTGATACCTCAATGCGTGCGCGTGTCGAGATCGCCAAAGGCGGCTTGAGCCAGCACTTCGTCACACGCAATACGCTGACCCCCGGGCAAACCATCGAGATGAATCTGGAGGAGGGGCCTTTCAGCCAGCTGCACGGCGTCTGGACCTTCAAGGCCCTGAATGAAAAGGCCTGCAAGATCAGTCTGGACCTGTCGTTCGACTACAGCGGCTCGATAGTCCGCGCAACATTGGGGCCGCTGTTCAATCAGGCCGCCAACACTCTGGTTGATGCCTTCTGCCAGCGAGCCAAAGAGCTGCATGGCTGAGCGGCTGATTCGCGTTGAGGTGGTGTATGCCGCCGTTGACCGTCAGACGTTGCTCGCACTGGATGTGCCTGCCGGAACATCAGTACGCGCTGCGGCTATCGCGTCGGGCATGGCCGAGCGTTTTCCTGAGCTGGATCTCGCGCAGTGCCCGATGGGCATCTTCGGCAAGCTCGTTGGCGATCCGGAGCGGCGCGAGCTGGATGACGGTGACAGGGTCGAGATTTATCGCCCGTTGCTCGCTGATCCGAAAGAGGTACGGCGTCTGCGCGCTTTAAAAGCCGCGGCTTCAAGAAAGGCGCAAAAATCGATTTAATTTTCTCATCGGCACGATTGAGAGACGTAAAAAAGCCCGGGATGTCCGGGCTTTTTTGTGCGGCTGATTCTACTGGGAAACGGTGGATCAGCGCGGATTTGTGTCCAGTGGTTCCTGGGAAGGAACGGGCACGGTCTCGACCTTGTCGACATCGTTCTGAATCTGCTCAAGCAACGAACCAGGCTTCGGCGGCTCTTCCTTCGGCGGCTGCGTCCCTTGATTTTCGGGGGTGACAGTCGTGTCGCTGCTATTGCCGAGAATGGCCTCGTCGCGGCTGACGCCCGGCTTGAAGTCACCGGACAGGCTCGCCAGTTGATCATTGCCGTTGAATATCAGGCTGACACGCTCCTGCTGGCGTTCACCACCACCAGGCTGCAGGCTGTACAGATAGTCCCAGCGTTCAGGGTGGAAGGTGTCGGTCAACAAGGGGTTGCCCATGATAAACCTTACTTGCCGACGGGTCATTCCCGGGCGTAACTGGTCTATCATGTCCTGCGTGACGACATTGCCCTGTTGGATGTCGATTTTATAAACCCCGGGGAATGAACAACCGGCGAGTGCGAGCAGTCCCACGAAGGTGAAACTGGTTAGCAAGAGCTTGGTGTTTTGCATCGGTGGGCGACTTCCACTATCTTGGCTGGGACAACGTAAACCCCGATCATACCTGCATTAAGAGAAGCTGCGAAGCAGCGTCTGCGAGAAAGCTGACCATGGTTGAAAATAGCGAACTACGCAAAGCCGGACTTAAAGTGACCCTGCCGCGGGTCAAGATCCTTCAAATGCTCGATTCTGCGCAGCAGCGTCACATGAGCGCGGAGGACGTCTACAAGGCGCTGATGGAGGCCAACGAAGACGTCGGTCTGGCAACGGTTTACCGAGTTCTGACTCAGTTCGAAGCAGCCGGATTGGTGGTTCGCCACAATTTCGACGGCGGCCATGCGGTATTCGAGCTGGCTGACGGAGGTCACCACGACCATATGGTCAACGTGGAATCCGGCGAGGTTATCGAGTTCTTCGACGAAGAAATCGAAAAACTGCAAAAAGCCATTGTGAGCAAACACGGCTTCGAGCTGGTTGATCACAATCTGGTGCTCTACGTACGCAAGCAAAAGGTGTAAGCCTTTTGTGAAGTACGACAAAGGCGACCCGCGGGTCGCCTTTGTTGTGTCTACGTTGCGGGATCGGGATACCGCCACATCAACGCCGTCCGGCTCAGGCCATAATGATCGTCACGATTTGGACGTGACCACCATCTTCTTGGCGTGCGCAAGCGACTCCTTGGTCAAATCGATCCCTCCCAGCATTCGCGCCACTTCTTCCACGCGTTCATTTTTGCTTAGCTTGGACACCGCCGTGCGCGTCGCATCCGCTTCACGAACCTTGTGCACGAACAGGTGTTGATGCCCTTGGGCGGCCACTTGCGGCAAGTGGGTAACCGTCATGACCTGGCCGCGTTCGCCAAGACGTCGCAGCAGCTGGCCAACAATCTCAGCCGTTGGGCCACCGATACCAACGTCGACTTCGTCAAACACCAGCGTCGGAACCCGGGATGTCTGTGCGGTGATCACCTGTATCGCCAGGCTAATTCGCGACAGCTCCCCGCCCGACGCCACTTTCGCCAGCGCCTTGAGCGGCTGACCCGGGTTGGCGCTGACCAGCAGCTCAACCTGCTCCAGCCCGTTAGGTGACAGTTCTTTATCTACGTTCTCACGCAGCTCGATATTGAAGCGGCCGCCCGGCATGCCCAGCCGCTGGATTTCGTGCTCGACCTTGTGGGCCAGCTCCGGTGCAGCGCGGTGACGCAGGTCACTCAGTTCGCGCGCCTTCTCTTGATAGTGCCGCGCGTAGGAACCTACCTCATGCTCCAGTCTCTCGATCGCTTCATCGTTGGCGTTGAGGGTTTCGATCTCGTCGAGCAATTTCTGATGCAGCGCCGCGACTTCAGTCGGCTGCACGCGGTGTTTGCGAGCCAGCGTGTAGATGGTGTCGAGGCGCTCTTCGATTTGCTGCAGGCGGGCGGGGTCCGCTTCGAAGCGATCGAGGAAACGATTGATCTCGCCGACGGCCTCTTCGACCTGAATCTGCGCACTGGAGAGCAGGTTGGTCGCTTCATTCAGTGCATCGGGCGTGTTGTTCACGCTGCTGAGTCTGTTGAGGCTGGCGGTCAGTGCGTTCAGCGCATTGCCCGAATCGCTTTCACTGCACAGCTCGACCACTTGCCGGCAGATGCCCAACAGGCTCTCGGCATTGGTCAGCGTGGTGTGTTCCTGTTCCAGCCGCTCGAGTTCGTTTTCGCCGAGGCTCAGGCTTTCCAGCTCTTCAAGCTGGTAGCTCAGCAACTGATGCTTGGCACGCTGCTCGTCGCCGGAGTTGGAAAGACGTTCAAGCTCCTGCCGCGTTTGCCGCCACCGCTGGGAGGCCAGATGAACCTGGCGGGCGAGATCGGTGGCGCCCGCGTATTCGTCCAGCAGTCGCCGATGGGTATCGGTCTTGAGCAGTGACTGATGCTCGTGCTGGCTGTGAATGTCGATGACCAGTTCACCAAGTGCTTTCAGGTCGCCCTGGGGGCATGGCGTGCCATTGATGTAGGCGCGTGAACGGCCTTCGGCAGTAATGACGCGGCGCAGAATGCAGGGGCCGTCGGTTTCGAGGTCCCGCTCCTTCAGCCAGGCGCTTGCTTCAGGGATATCCGACACGTCGAAGGTCGCGAGAATGTCTGCCTTGTCGGCCCCTGGCCTTACCACGCCACTGTCGGCGCGATCGCCCAGCGTCAGGCCGAGGGCGTCGAGCATGATCGACTTGCCGGCCCCGGTTTCCCCGGTGATCACACTCATGCCGCGATCCAGTTCGAGATCGAGATGTTCAACGATGGCGTAGTTATGTATGGACAGGTGGACCAGCATCAGAGCGGCTCCCAAACAATTTGTCTGGTTATTTATACAGTGTTTTGGTTTGGGCTGACAATGCCCGCCCTTAGCTCGATTTGAAAGGTCATCGCCCATTTTTAGCATCAAACCTGCATTTCGCCACCGTGCGGGGCCGTCGAACTCATGTCGGAACATTTGTAGGGTTATTCAGCCGATCCTGCACCTAAACCCCTTGAACCCGAAAATTACGACCCCATATAGCCGGGCAGAGGCGTGAGTTGAGCTCACGGATGTAATTAGAAGGAGAGAATTTATGGCTGACGAACAGAACCCGGACATGCAGGCCCAGGATCAGGCTGCCGACACGGCGACTTCTCAAGATGATCTGGCAACCCGTGTGCAAGTGCTTGAAGAACAGCTGAAGGCGGCGCAGGACCAGTCTCTGCGTGTGGCTGCGGATCTGCAGAACGTCCGCCGCCGTGCCGAGCAAGACGTTGAGAAGGCGCACAAGTTTGCGCTCGAGAAGTTTGCGAGCGATCTGCTGCCGATCGTCGACAGCCTTGAGCGTGGTCTGGACTTGTCCAACTCGGATGACGAGAGCATCCGGCCGATGCGGGAAGGCATCGAGCTGACGCTGAAAATGTTCTACGACACGCTCAAGCGCTACAACCTTGAAGCCATCGACCCACATGGCCAGCCGTTCAACGCCGAGCACCATCAGGCAATGGCGATGCAGGAAAGCGCTGACGTCGAGCCGAACAGCGTGCTCAAGGTGTTCCAGAAGGGTTATCAGCTCAATGGCCGTCTGCTTCGCCCGGCCATGGTCGTGGTCAGCAAGGCGCCATCGCCTGTTTCGCCGTCGATTGACGAGCAGGCTTGAAATTAGCTGAGTGGCCCCCATTTACAGGCCAAGCGTTTAAGAATTACCGCAATTTGTAAATGCAGTTGCGGCAACCAAATTTAAGTTTCGGGAGAGTCAAAAATGGGCAAGATTATCGGTATCGACCTGGGGACCACCAACTCCTGCGTCTCGGTTCTGGAAAACGGTAAAGCCAAGGTTATCGAGAACGCCGAAGGCGCTCGTACCACCCCGTCGATCATTGCGTATGCCAATGATGGCGAGATCCTCGTAGGCCAATCGGCCAAGCGTCAGGCAGTCACCAACCCGCACAACACCCTGTACGCGGTGAAGCGTCTGATCGGCCGTAAGTTCGACGAAGAAGTCGTGCAGAAAGACATCAAGATGGTCCCTTACAAAATCGCCAAGGCTGATAACGGCGATGCGTGGGTTGAAGTCAACGACAAGAAAATGTCCCCTCCTCAGATTTCGGCTGAAATCCTGAAGAAAATGAAGAAGACCGCCGAAGACTACCTCGGCGAGACCGTGACTGAAGCAGTCATCACCGTCCCTGCTTACTTCAACGACAGCCAGCGTCAGGCCACCAAAGACGCCGGTCGTATTGCAGGTCTGGACGTGAAGCGCATCATCAACGAACCGACCGCAGCCGCGTTGGCTTACGGTATGGACAAAGCGAAGGGTGATCACACCGTCATCGTTTATGACCTGGGTGGCGGTACGTTCGACGTCTCCGTTATTGAAATCGCTGAAGTCGATGGCGAGCACCAGTTCGAAGTGTTGGCCACCAACGGCGACACGTTCCTGGGTGGTGAAGACTTCGACATCCGCCTGATCGATTACCTGGTTGACGAATTCAAGAAAGAATCCGGCATGAACCTGAAAGGTGATCCGCTGGCGATGCAGCGTCTGAAAGAAGCTGCCGAGAAAGCGAAGATCGAACTGTCTTCGAGCAATTCGACCGACGTGAACCTGCCGTACATCACTGCAGATGCCACCGGTCCTAAGCACTTGAACGTGAAGATCTCGCGCGCCAAGCTGGAATCGCTGGTTGAAGACCTGGTTCAGCGCACCATCGAGCCTTGCCGCATTGCGTTGAAAGATTCGGGTATCGACATCGGCGCGATCAACGACGTGATCCTGGTCGGCGGTCAGACCCGTATGCCACTGGTTCAGCAGAAGGTCACCGAGTTCTTCGGTAAAGAAGCGCGTAAAGACGTCAACCCTGACGAAGCCGTCGCTATGGGTGCAGCCATCCAGGGTGCGGTACTGGCCGGCGACGTGAAAGACGTTCTGCTGCTGGACGTCAGCCCGCTGACGCTGGGTATCGAAACCATGGGCGGCGTGATGACCGCGTTGATCGAGAAAAACACCACGATTCCTACCAAGAAATCGCAGGTGTTCTCGACTGCCGACGACAATCAGGGCGCAGTGACCATTCACGTGCTGCAGGGCGAGCGTAAGCAAGCGGCTCAGAACAAGTCCCTGGGCAAGTTCGACCTGGCCGAGATTCCGCCAGCACCACGTGGCGTGCCTCAGATCGAGGTAACCTTCGACATCGACGCCAACGGCATCCTGCACGTCGGCGCGAAAGACAAGGCGACGGGCAAGACTCAGTCGATCGTGATCAAGGCCAACTCCGGTCTGTCGGACGAAGAAATCCAGCAGATGATTCGCGACGCTGAAGCGAACTCGGACGAAGACCGCAAGTTTGAAGAGCTGGCATCTGCCCGTAACCAGGGCGATGCGCTGGTTCACTCGACGCGCAAAATGATCTCCGACGCTGGCGATAAAGTCACCGCCGAAGAGAAGACCGCTATCGAGGCTGCACTGGTTGCACTTGAAGCCGCTGTGAAAGGCGACGACAAGGCTGCCATCGACGCCAAGATCGAAGAGCTGTCGAAAGTCTCCGCGCCGGTCGCTCAGAAAATGTACGCCGAGCAAGGCGAAAAACCTGAAGGCGGTGCTCAGCCTGCTCAGGAAGAAAGCAAGCCGGCCGACGACGTTGTCGACGCCGAGTTCGAAGAAGTAAAAGAAAACAAGTAAGCGCAGGCTCACTTGATCGCCGGTTGACCACCTTCCAGTGGTCGCTGGTAGGATGTCGCCGCGCGGGAGCTTGCTCCCGCGTTGGCGTGTCTGGAACACCCGAATTTTCAAGCGCGCGATTCCGTATCGCGGGCTTTGTGGCAAAGCCGGATGCTCCTGCACTCCGGCTTGTTCAGCCGCTTTTCTCGGTCGATCGAAGGCCGTTGAACCAAGACCAGGATCGTTGAATTGACGTGAGTTGGGTCCGGGCCTGAAAGGGGCTCAACGAGTTCGGCAGACTCAGGAGGGTCATGCCGGACGTCCTCAAGAGTGCGGAAAATTTATGTCAAAGCGTGATTATTACGAAGTATTGGGCGTGGAGCGTGGCTCCAGTGAAGCAGACCTGAAAAAGGCGTATCGCCGTCTCGCCATGAAATATCACCCTGACCGCAACCCGGGTGACAAGGCTTCGGAAGACGCCTTCAAAGAAGCCAACGAAGCGTACGAAGTGCTTTCCGATGCCAGCAAGCGCGCGGCCTATGACCAATACGGTCATGCCGGCGTCGATCAAGGTATGGGTGGCGGCGGATTCGGCGGCGGTGGCGCCAACTTCTCCGACATCTTCGGCGATGTCTTCAGCGACTTCTTCGGCGGGGGGCGCGCTGGCGGCGGTGGTCGTGGTGGTGCCCAACGTGGCAGCGATCTTCGCTATACCCTCGAGTTGAATCTTGAAGAAGCGGTGCGCGGCACGACCGTCAGCATCCGTGTGCCGACGCTGGTCAACTGCAAGCCGTGTGACGGCAGCGGCGCCAAAAAGGGCTCGTCCCCGGTGACCTGCCCGACATGCGGCGGCATCGGCCAGGTGCGCATGCAGCAGGGCTTTTTCTCTGTCCAGCAGACCTGCCCGCGTTGCCACGGCAACGGCAAGATCATCTCCGATCCTTGCGACTCCTGCCATGGCGAAGGCCGTGTGGAAGAGTCCAAGACGCTGTCGGTCAAAGTGCCGCCAGGCGTCGATACCGGCGATCGTATTCGTCTGTCGGGCGAAGGTGAAGCGGGGACGCAGGGCGGCCCAACGGGCGACCTGTACGTCGTGATCAACGTGCGTGAACACGCGATCTTCCAGCGCGACGGCAAGCACCTGTACTGCGAAGTGCCAATCAGCTTCACTGACGCTGCGCTGGGTGGTGAGCTGGAAGTGCCGACGCTGGATGGTCGCGTCAAACTGAAGATCCCGGAAGGCACGCAAACCGGTAAGCAGTTCCGCCTGCGCGGCAAGGGCGTTGCCCCTGTACGTGGTGGCGGCGCCGGCGACCTGATGTGCCGTGTTGCTGTCGAAACTCCGGTCAACCTCGGGCGTCGTCAGCGTGAATTGCTCGAAGAGTTCCGTGCCTCCCTTGAAGGTGACAGCTCTCACTCGCCTAAAGCCAGTGGCTGGTTCGAAGGTGTGAAGCGTTTCTTCGGCGATCTCTAAGGGGTAGGGCATGCGACGCATTGCAGTGATGGGCGCCGCCGGGCGCATGGGCAAGAACCTGATCGAGGCGGTGCAGGATCGTGCGCCGCTCACCGGGCTGACGGCGGCAATCGTTCGTCCCGGCAGCACGATGATCGGTGCCGACGCCGGCGAACTCGCATCGCTGGGGCGTATCGGTGTCCAGTTGACCGGTAATCTGGAGCAGGTTGCCGACGAGTTCGACGTCCTGATCGACTTCACATTGCCGGACGTCATGCTGAAAAATCTGGCGCTCTGTCGTAAGGCGGGCAAGGCGATGGTCATTGGTACCACCGGCTTGAGCGTCGAACAAAAGCGCCTGCTGGGGGAGGCGAGCCGGGACATTCCTGTCGTCTTCGCGTCCAATTTCAGTGTGGGTGTGAACCTGTCGTTCAAGCTGCTGGATCTGGCGGCGCGAGTGATGGGTGAGGATGCGGACATCGAGATCATCGAAGCTCATCACCGCAACAAAGTCGATGCTCCGTCGGGTACGGCGGTCAGCATGGGTGAGGTCGTTGCCAATGCCTTGGGGCGTGACTTGAGCAAGGTCGCTGTCTACGGTCGTGAGGGCTACACGGGTGTTCGTGACCGCGAGACGATCGGTTTCGCCACGGTCCGTGGCGGTGACGTCGTAGGTGATCACACTGTGCTGTTTGCCGCCGAGGGCGAGCGCCTGGAGATTACGCACAAGGCGTCAAGTCGCATGACATTCGCCAAGGGTGCAGTGCGTGCAGCGCTGTGGCTCGATGGCAAGGCGCCGGGTCTTTACGACATGCAGGACGTGCTCGATCTGCGTTGAGTGGTCCGGTGCTCTGAATCTGACAAGTAACAATGCGGGCAGGAGAGGGGCTTTCCCTGTATCCTGCCCGCAGTTTCAAGTCATTACACACCCGCTACGCGATGTCCCGTCGCACTCCCCAGCCCTCACGGCAATTTTAGCGGTGGATTAAAAAGACCTCTTTCTGTAAGCTACAGCTTTAGTGTGTCCACTAAAAGCGCGCAGATAATTCTATGAAAAAAGCGGGGTGACGTGTCTATACGTCATTCCGCTTTTTTACAACCTGCGATCGCCCTTTCAGGCTTTATTACGGGAGGTCTTCTTGACTAAGCCAGCCATACTCGCCCTTGCTGATGGCAGCATTTTTCGCGGCGAAGCCATTGGTGCCGACGGTCAAACCGTTGGTGAAGTGGTGTTCAACACCGCAATGACCGGCTATCAGGAAATTCTTACCGATCCTTCCTATGCCCAGCAAATCGTCACCCTGACTTACCCGCACATCGGCAACACCGGCACCACGCCGGAAGACGCCGAGTCTGACCGCGTCTGGGCGGCGGGTCTGGTGATTCGCGACCTGCCACTGGTGGCGAGCAACTGGCGTAACAAGATGCCGCTCGCTGAGTATCTGAAAGCCAATAAAACCGTTGCGATTGCGGGCATCGACACTCGCCGCCTGACGCGTATCCTTCGCGAGAGGGGCGCTCAAAGTGGCTGCATCATGGCTGGCGACAACATTTCCGAAGAAGCGGCCATCGCGGCAGCACGGGGCTTCCCGGGCCTGAAGGGCATGGACCTCGCCAAGGAAGTCAGCACGAAAGACACCTACGAGTGGCGCTCCACGGTCTGGAATCTGCAGTCCGACAGCAGCCCCGAAGTTGCCGCAGCTGATTTGAAGTACCACGTGGTCGCCTGGGACTACGGCGTCAAGCTGAACATCCTGCGCATGCTGGTTGAGCGTGGTTGCCGTGTCACGGTCGTACCTGCGCAAACCCCTGCCAGTGAAGTGCTTGCCCTCAAGCCGGACGGCATCTTCCTGTCCAACGGCCCTGGCGACCCGGAGCCCTGCGACTACGCCATTCAGGCGATCAAGGATGTGCTGGAGACTGACATTCCAGTCTTTGGTATCTGCCTGGGTCACCAGCTGTTGGCGCTCGCTTCCGGCGCTCGGACCATCAAGATGGATCTGGGCCACCATGGCGCCAACCACCCTGTTCAGGACCTGGACACCGGCGTGGTCATGATCACCAGCCAGAACCACGGTTTTGCGGTGGATGAAGCGACCTTGCCGAGCAACGTTCGCGCGATTCACAAATCGCTGTTCGACGGCAGCCTGCAAGGCATCGAGCGCACCGACAAGGACGCGTTCAGCTTCCAGGGCCACCCTGAAGCGAGCCCGGGCCCGACCGACGTCGCGCCGCTGTTTGATCGTTTCATCACAGCGATGGACAAGCGCCGCTAAGGCTGCCTTGCGACTGTAGCGAGCAGGTGGCCGCGGCGGATCGGACAAGGTTCGATAGCCCGCCCGGCACCTGAGATGTTCAAGACGGCTTGCCGACTGACACAGGATTCGAGTGACAACCCATGCCAAAACGTACAGACATTAAAAGCATCCTGATTCTTGGCGCTGGCCCGATCGTAATCGGCCAGGCCTGCGAATTCGACTACTCCGGCGCCCAGGCCTGCAAGGCCCTGCGCGAAGAGGGTTACCGCGTCATTCTGGTCAACTCGAACCCGGCCACCATCATGACCGACCCGGCCATGGCGGATGCGACCTACATCGAGCCGATCAAATGGGCGACCGTCGCCAAGATCATCGAAAAAGAACGCCCCGACGCGCTGCTGCCAACCATGGGCGGCCAGACCGCACTGAACTGCGCGCTGGACCTGGAGCGCGAAGGCGTTCTGGAGAAGTTCGGCGTTGAGATGATCGGCGCCAATGCCGATACCATCGACAAGGCTGAAGACCGCTCCCGTTTCGACAAGGCCATGAAGTCCATCGGCCTGGCTTGCCCGCGTTCCGGTATCGCCCACAGCATGGAAGAGGCCAATACGGTCCTCGAAAAGCTGGGTTTCCCGTGCATCATTCGTCCGTCCTTCACCATGGGCGGCACCGGTGGCGGCATCGCGTACAACCGTGAAGAGTTCGAAGAAATCTGCGCCCGCGGTCTCGACCTGTCGCCGACCAAAGAGCTGCTGATCGACGAGTCGCTGATCGGCTGGAAAGAATACGAAATGGAAGTTGTCCGCGACAAAAAGGACAACTGCATCATCGTCTGCTCCATCGAAAACTTCGATCCGATGGGCGTCCACACTGGCGACTCCATCACCGTTGCGCCGGCACAGACGCTCACCGACAAGGAATACCAGATTCTGCGTAACGCCTCGCTGGCGGTTCTGCGCGAGATCGGCGTAGAAACAGGCGGCTCGAACGTTCAGTTCGGTATCTGCCCTGACACCGGCCGCATGGTTGTGATCGAGATGAACCCGCGGGTTTCTCGTTCTTCTGCACTGGCTTCCAAGGCCACTGGTTTTCCGATCGCCCGAGTGGCAGCCAAGCTGGCTGTCGGCTACACGCTGGACGAGTTGCAGAACGAAATCACCGGCGGCAAGACCCCGGCGTCGTTCGAGCCATCGATCGACTACGTCGTGACCAAACTGCCACGCTTTGCGTTCGAGAAGTTCGCCAAAGCTGACGCGCGCCTGACCACTCAAATGAAGTCAGTCGGCGAAGTCATGGCCATCGGCCGGACTTTCCAGGAATCCCTGCAGAAAGCCCTGCGCGGCCTGGAAGTGGGTGTCAGCGGTCTCGATCCGAAGCTGGACCTCAGCAATCCGGAAAGCATGAGCATTCTCAAGCGCGAGCTGACGGTTCCGGGTGCCGAGCGCATCTGGTACGTCGCTGACGCTTTCCGTGCCGGCATGACGGTTGAACAGATTTTCGGCATGAACATGATCGACCCCTGGTTCCTGGTGCAGATCGAAGATCTGATCAAGGACGAAGAGAAGGTCAAGACCCTCGGCCTGTCGGCGATTGACCGCGACATCATGTATCGCCTCAAGCGCAAGGGCTTCTCCGATGCCCGCCTGGCCAAGCTGCTGGGTGTGACCGAGAAGAACCTGCGCACGCATCGTCACAAACTGGACGTGCTGCCGGTCTACAAGCGCGTTGACACCTGCGCAGCCGAGTTCGCCACCGACACCGCGTACATGTACTCCACGTACGAGGAAGAGTGCGAAGCCAACCCGACGAATCGCGACAAGATCATGATTCTGGGTGGCGGTCCGAACCGCATTGGCCAAGGCATCGAGTTCGACTACTGCTGCGTACACGCCGCGCTGGCCCTGCGTGAAGACGGGTACGAGACCATCATGGTCAACTGCAACCCTGAAACCGTATCGACCGACTACGACACCTCTGACCGTCTGTACTTCGAGCCGGTGACCCTGGAAGACGTGCTGGAAATCGTCCGCGTCGAGAAGCCGAAAGGCGTGATCGTCCAGTACGGCGGCCAGACCCCGTTGAAGCTGGCGCGCGCACTGGAAGCTGCAGGCGTGCCAATCATCGGCACCAGCCCGGACGCCATTGACCGTGCAGAAGACCGTGAGCGCTTCCAGCAGATGGTCGAGCGACTGAACCTGCGTCAGCCACCAAACGCCACCGTGCGCAGCGAAGACGAAGCCATTCGGGCGGCGGCGAAGATCGGCTACCCGCTGGTGGTGCGTCCGTCCTACGTACTGGGCGGCCGTGCGATGGAGATCGTCTACGAAGAAGACGAA